>JAEEGL015127116.1_pt1 | contig 34541 bp, 33 predicted proteins | sample 9134231 | NCBI WGS metagenome assembly JAEEGL01 (sample SAMN16246548, study PRJNA631951) | gut metagenome | biome: gut microbiome; feature: rumen; material: fiber-attached | host: Bos | place: Iran: Karaj | collected 2018-10
ACTCTCCACCGCCATAAAGGATACCCATAGTACCTACGATGTTCTCCTTAGCTACAAGACCAGTGATTGATGCAACGGCTGCCTGCCAGTTGCCCCATCCAAGTGGAATGAAGATCCATGCAATAGCGTTACCAATCTTTGCAAGGATAGAGAACTCAAGCTCATCCTCTGCAAGCATACGGAAACCATCCTCTGCGAATCCGAAGTAGCTTGTAAACCAAACAACGATTGTTGAAAGTAAGATGATTGTACCAGCCTTTTTAATAAATGACCAGCCACGCTCCCACATTGAACGAAGTACGTTGCCAAGTGTTGGCATGTGGTAAGCAGGAAGCTCCATAACGAATGGTGCTGGATCACCTGCGAACATCTTTGTCTTCTTAAGCATTACGCCTGAGATAACGATTGCTGCCATACCGATGAAGTATGCAGATGTTGATACCCATGCTGAACCACCAAAGATAGCACCAGCAATCATAGCAATGAATGGAACCTTGGCACCACATGGAATAAATGTAGTTGTCATGATTGTCATTCTTCTGTCACGCTCGTTTTCGATTGTACGGCTGGCCATAACACCAGGAACACCACAACCTACACCAACAAGCATAGGGATAAAGGACTTACCTGAAAGACCAAACTTTCTAAATACTCTATCAAGAACGAATGCGATTCTTGCCATGTAACCACATGCCTCAAGAAATGCAAGCATAAGGAAAAGTACAAGCATCTGTGGAACGAAGCCAAGAACTGCACCTACACCAGCTACAATACCATCAAGAATAAGTGCCTTAAGCCAATCGGCTGTGTTTGCAGCATCAAGAGCAGACTCAACGAGAGCAGGAATACCTGGTACCCATGTACCGTACTCTGATGGATCTGGCTCGTCACCGATTTCTTCAAGAGTCTTTACAGCTGCCTCGTAATCAGCAATGCTAGCTGTCTCCTGAGTAATTTCAAGAGTCTCTTCATCTTCTACATCATATGTAAATTCATCAACTGGAGCGCTTCCGTTTTCTTCTAAATAAACATCATAGCCTTCTACGATAGCTGATGCTTCAGCATAGCTTTCTGCAATATCTGCATATCCGCCATCCATACCGAAGAGATGGAAACCATCACCAAAAATACAATCGTTTGTAAAATCAGTAGCAGGTGCGCCTACACCTACCATTGCTATCCAGTAAACTAAGAACATAACTGCTGCGAAGATTGGAAGGCCAAGCCATCTATTTGTAACTACCTTATCAATCTTATCTGAAACTGAAAGGGAGCCTGCATTATGCTTTCTGTAGCAAGACTTAATTACCTCTGCGATATAAACATAGCGCTCGTTTGTAATAATACTCTCTGAATCATCATCAAGTTCTGTCTCTGCAGCCTTAATGTCATTTTCAACATGTGTCATCTTGTCAGCTGGAATATTAAGCTGCTCGAGGACCTTATCATCACGCTCAAAAATCTTAATAGCATACCATCTCTGCTGCTCCTCTGGAAGGTTGTGAACTACAGCCTCCTCAATGTGAGCGATTGCATGCTCAACTGGACCTGAGAATGTGTGAAGAGGAACTGTCCTGCCATTCTTTGCAGCCTTAATGGCTTCCTCTGCAGCCTCAGAGGTCTTATCACCCTTAAGTGCTGATATATCTACAACCTTGCAACCAAGCTTTGCTGACAAATCAGAAATATTAATCTGGTCGCCGTTCTTCTTGACGATATCCATCATGTTTACGGCTACAACAACTGGAATTCCAAGCTCTGTAAGCTGGGTTGTGAGATAAAGATTTCTCTCAAGATTTGTACCATCGATAATATTTAAGATTGCATCTGGACGCTCATTTATAAGATAATTTCTGGCAACTACCTCTTCCAAAGTGTAAGGAGAAAGAGAATAGATACCAGGAAGGTCAGTGATAACAACATCATCATGTCCTTTAAGCTTTCCTTCCTTCTTTTCAACTGTAACTCCTGGCCAGTTACCTACAAACTGATTAGAGCCTGTAAGCGCATTAAACAATGTAGTCTTTCCACTATTTGGGTTACCTGCAAGTGCAATTGTTATGCTCATAATTAATTCTCCTCCACTTCTATCATTTCCGCATCAGCTTTGCGAAGTGATAATTCATAATTTCTCACTGTGACCTCAATTGGGTCACCAAGTGGTGCAACCTTGCGCACATAAACAGAGGTATTCTTTGTGATACCCATGTCCATAAGTCTACGCTTTACAGCACCTTCACCATGAAGCTTAACTACTGTAGCAGTTTCTCCAATTTTTACATCTCTTAATGATTTCACTAAATTTTCCTCCCTTTACTAAATCATTATTTTTCTAGCCAGTTCATCGCTGACTGCCACTCTGCTCTCTTTAACCTTAACAATCAGATTGTCGCCAAGCATACTCACTATGCTAACCTGACCACCAACATTAAAGCCTAGGTGTTCCAAATGTTTTTTCACCTCAGGGCTTCCACCGATTTTTTTAATAATCTGGGGCTCCCCTGGTTCTGCATAAATCAATGGCATCATACATTTCCTCGCTTTTTTATATTTTGATTAGATAAAACTAACCATAGGGCTAAAAATAATGTTAGCAAACGCTAACTTTCTCTTTCGATTACTAAGTATAGTTAGTATGCGCTAACGTGTCAAGCCTTTTTCTACTATTTTTTAGAAATGTCTACCCAAAGTTTGTTTATGCAAACACGCCATGACTAACACCAGTAAAAATAAACAAAAAAATCCCCCAGGCACTGGCATACCTGAGGGCTGTAAAAGGAGTCTAATAACTTCCCAAGAAACCCGGTTAGAAACTTGGGAATAGGAAATAAACTAAATTAAATTATACTGCGGCAAGAGCCTTGCCAAGTTCTTTGCATTCTGCCTCGGCAGAACCATCTGGTGCATCCTGGCAAATAACGCCTTCGCCATTAACTACTGTAGCGCCGGCAGCTGTCATGCGATCTACCCAATCACGCATCCACTGACCATCGCCCCAACCATATGAGCCGAAAAGACCGATTGTCTTTCCTGAAACGAAGCCTTCCAAATCTGAAACAAATGGCTCCATCTCGCCTTCTTCAAGAACCTCAGCGCCCATAGCTGGACATCCAAGTGCAAATGCCTTTGCATTCTTAAGCTCATCAAGAGAAGCATCAGCAACAAAGATAACATTTGCCTCCCCGCCTGCTTCTGTAACACCTGCACCAACTGCATTAGCCATAGCCTCTGTATTTCCAGACTGTGACCAAAATACTACATTCACTTTACTCATGACTATTCTCTCCTTAGATATTGTTACTAACTAACCTTTTGCTCTATGCTCTGCTCGTTCATTATTCTTTTGATGGAATAACCTGCAGAAAGCTTTCGAACCATATCGTCTTTGACGTTATCGAATTCCTCAAAAAGCTTTTTGGTACTCTCGGCGTTGTCATACACCTTCCAGTAACCTGCGACCTTGAAGTCCTCTCCGCCTTTTTCAATGAAGCCCTTTACGTCACAAAGTGGATATCCTAAAAACACACCCATCTCGTGAGGAAACTCTCTCCTGCTACGTATATACGAATCATAACGTTCCTGGAAAAATCTTAAGCAGTAACCAAACGCATCTGTTTTATATCCGTAGTCCTTGAGAAAACCTTTGACTTCTTTCGAAGATAGATGACTGATGAGCTTTTCCCTGTTGAACACTAGAAAGATAACTCGTTTTCTGTCGTAGACAAGTCGATACCCCGCTAATCCTGCCTGTCTCAACACATATCTAACATTATCTTCCTTATCCCTTGGAACAATTAGAAGATTTGATGTCTTAAGGCCCGCAATCGTTGGTGCACATTGCAATACAACTTGCAGCTCAATCTTTTGCCTGTCCATGGACCATAAAATTTCAAAAACCTCTGTACTCATTTCTACATTATCTTCTCTCTTGATATTCGTTAGTTATTACTAACTGTGGTTATATTATACTATCTTAATTCAAAATGCAACCCCTTTTTTTCAAAAAAATTTGAAATGAGAAAGCTTATCAATTAAGCCAATTTCCACCCATCCGTAACCATCCAATGATGCCGTTGCCTCATCCATAAGAATAATTGCTTAATTACCCCTTTGCTATTTTGCTGTTTCTTTTTTTCTCCTTATATCCTTTCGTTAAGAGATATTGCTCATCTCCCACATTTTTGAATATTTTCCAGCCTTTTCCATAAGCTTTTCATGGGTTCCATATTCGGAAATTCCACGATTATCAATTAGGAAAATTTGGTCGGCATTTCTGACAGTCTTTAATCTGTGTGCAATTACAATTAAGGTCTTTCCTACTACCAGCTCGTTGATTGCCTCCTGAATCGCCTTTTCATTGTCAGCATCAACAGAAGCTGTAGCCTCATCAAGAATGACAATTGGTGAGTCCTTAAGCAGACATCTTGCAATTGATATACGTTGTTTTTCTCCTCCCGAGAGTGATGCCCCACCTTCTCCTAAAACAGTGTCGAATCCATTTGGAAGCTTCTCGATAAACTCCAAACATCTGGCCTTTCTTGCCGCCTCATAAACCTCTTCCTTTGTAGCTGTCGGACGGCCAATTGCGATGTTGTTATATACAGTATCCTGAAATAGATACACTCTTTGGAACACCATACTGATGTGATTCATCAAATCAGATATAGGAACATCCCTGATATCCACTCCACGAATTTTGATACTGCCAGACTTCACATCCCAAAGTCTTGCCAGCAGGCTTGCAATAGTAGATTTACCCCCACCTGATGGTCCCACAAGAGCCACCATCTCATCCTTCTTTACAGAGAAGGTCACATTTTGAATGACCTCATTTTCATCGTATGCAAAGGTTACATCCTCATATTCAATCTCATTTCCCTGATAGTTTTCTGGAATCGATTGTCTTCCTGTGTCAGCCATTTCATGTTCATTAAATATGGCATCAATTCTGTCCAGTGCTGCATCAGTAATTGTCAGTCTGGCAATTTGTCCATAGAAGGACTTCATTGCAATCAACACATCAAACATAAACATGATAATGCCAAGAAGATATATTCCTGTAAGGCTTCCCTGTAAATATAAATAACTAGCCAAGCCTAGTATTGCCGAGGTGCCAATTCCATAAGTCAATGCGCAGGACAACTCCCATGGAGCATAGTCAAATTCAAACTTGATATTTTCTTCGCAACTCTTCTCGAAACTTGCACTAAGCTCTTTGGATTTTTCTCCAAGCATGTTATATGACTTTATAATTCCAATTCCCTCTGCAAAATCGATTACTGCCTTTGCCTGCTTCTCTGAACATTCCTGTCTTACCACTGAATGCTCCAAAGTATTTTTAAGCATCCTTCTTCCCACAAAAATTTGTAATCCCACAAAGATTACTGTCAGTATTCCAATCCTGTAATCAAGGTAAAACATCATGGCTGTCATAACTGTCTGAGAAACTATAAACGCCACAAGCTCTCCCATTACTGTCATGCAGTTTTCTTCTATAAAGCACATATCCGTAGATAGTACTGAACTTATTTTTCCTATATTTCCTTCTGTAAAATACCCCATTGGAAGCTTTCTTAAATGTTCTCCAAGCTCCATACGTTTATCTGCAAACACCATGTAACCAGCAGCGGACTGCAACACATTTGTAATATGCTCGAATAAGGCCTGTAGCAATACGCAGGCTAAGATTGCTACCCCAAGCAGATAGCATTTTCTTTCATCCATGATTCCTTCCATAAAGAAATCTATGGTGATAAAACAGATAAACATCGGTAATCTCATTAAAATACCTTTGATTACTGAGGTCAGATATGACCATCGAATTCGTGTCTTATATTTCCCCGTTGCTTCGATGAGTCTGTGCATTATTTCTATCATGCTATACCTCCAATCTTCCATGCGCTTGCAGATACTGATGCTTTCCAAAGCTTTGTGTACTCAGGACAGCTCTCAACCAAGTTCTCGTGGGTATCGGCTGCAATACATCTTCCCTCCTTCATAACACAAATCTTATCCGCATTTTTGATGGTAGATAGTCTGTGAGCAATTACTAAAACTGTCTTATCGTTTATTATTTCTGCAATAGCTGCATTCATCTTCTCCTCATTTTCCGGATCCATGAATGCAGTTGCTTCATCAAGGACGATAATTGGCGCGTCCTTTAAAATTGCCCTGGCAAGAGCGATACGCTGTCGTTCTCCACCAGATAACATTTTTCCTGAATCGCCAGCCTTAGAATCAAGCCCGTTAGGAAGTTTTTCGATAAAATCCATACACTGAGCTCTTCTGGCCGCCTCTTCCACCTGCTCCCTTGTGGCAGACGGGTTACCAATGAGAATATTCTCGTAAAGTGTGGTGTTAAATAAAAACTGCTCCTGCGCTACATAGGAAACCAGATTATTAAGGGTCTCAAGGGACATGCTTGTAATATCCTGACCACCTATTTTTATTGAGCCATTATTAAGGTCATAGTAGTGAACTAGAAGCTTTGCCAGGGTAGATTTTCCACTTCCAGACTCTCCCACAAGTGCTGTGGTAGTCCCCTGCTTTAATGAAAGATTAACACCATGTATAACCTCTTCATCACCGTAACCAAAGTGAACATTACTGTATTCAACATCAAGATTTTTACCCTTGAACTTGCTATTTCCGCACTTCAAAGGTTCATGGCTAAGCAATTTTTCCAATTCATCTATCTTATAGTTCAGCTCTGGGAATTTGCCTCCAAGAGTCATAGCCTTAATAATCGATGGACCAACTGCAAATGACATACAAAGAACCAAAATAAATTTATCAAGAGTAAGTGCTCCATGAAGAATCATTAGGGAACCCACTGGCATGATAAACATGAAAATACATGGAAAAATACTCATATATAAAGCCATCCATGGCCAACATTCCTTATACCAATCAAGGGTAAAGTCTCTATAAGATATAACTTTATCCTTAAAGGTCATATAGGATTCTCCGTCTCTGTTGAAGACTTTGATAACCTCCATTCCATTTACATACTCGATGATATTGTTGTTCATTTCGGCTGAGGCTTTATAATATAAATCCATTTTTGCCATACCACGTTTCATCATCATGGTCATAGAAAGGAGCCCCAGTAGGATTGGAACAAATGTGAGCAAAGCCAATCTCCAGTCAAAAATAAACATCAATACAAGAATCACCATTGGAATAAAAACATTGGCAATACCCTCTGGTATCCCATGAGCCAGCAGTATTTCGATCATCTCAATATCATCATTAAAGACTTTCTTGATTCGCCCTGTTCCAATATCTTCAATATTTCCAAGGGGCTGATTTTCCAGCTTTCCCTGAAGAGCTACTCTAATATTTTTTAATACGTGATATGCACTGTAGTGTGAAAAGCATAGCCCCTTGTTATAAAGATAAGCATACAATATTTCGCACACCAAAATACCCAGGACCCTTGGAACTATATAATCAGCAGTAATAACTTCATGTCTGCTAAGTGGTCCTAAGAGTTGGTATAAAATAAAATACGGTACTACACTTGCAAATACACCAATGGCTGCTAAAACGGCTGCTATAATAGTGTATTTTTTATATTCACCAATATAAGGTGCGACCTTTTTGAACATATATCTTTCCCTCTTCATAGCCTAAACCATGGCTACATCTTTCTTCTCCAAATGCTTTCTCAATATCACATAACCTAAATAAACCCCAGCCACTGTTGCCGGTAAGAAGTACAATCTCTCCCTTCTCAATCTTGAAATTAATATCTGACTAGGGGCGACGATATTAATAAGAATTAAAACAATAGGGTTCAACCTTAATGACTTCATAACCTACTCCTTTATTAGACATTTCTATCTCGCGTTAGATATATCTAACTCTCGAATAAAATCTACCCTATTTGTATTTCTTTGTCAATAATCTTTTTCACCCATCAAAAAAAGACTTCCCAACATTGGAAAGTCTTTCCCCTCATCCGTCAGCTACGCTGACACCTTCCCCCAAAGGGGCTGGCATTATTCCTCTTCAGCATATGGATCAATTAAAATTTCAAACCAGAAGGTGGCCCCCTGTCCCTGGACTGAGGAAACTCCGTAGCGGGCACCGTGAAGCTCAAGCACACTCTTTACAATGGAAAGGCCTAAGCCTGTGCCCTGGATGGCACGTTTGTGTGCTGTCTTGTCCTTGTAGTAGCGATCCCAAACGTAAGGGATATCCTCCTGCTTTACACCTTCACCGGTATCCTTGACCTCTATGCGGACTGTGTTGCCACTTACCTTTTGGATGACAGTAACCTTCTTGTCGTCGCCGGTGTAATTGATGGCATTGTTTACTAGGTTGTAAAGAACCTGATACATTTTCTGCTCGTCAGCTATAACATTTACCTCGGTGTCGTAGATAAAATCTATGGTGTAGCCCTCCACCTCACGAAGCTTGTTGTAGCGGGCAAGTACGTGACGAATACTTTCAGTGATGTTGTACTCCTCCGGCTGGATAGAAAGTGTTCCTGCCTTAAGCTTTGAGATATCAAGCATATCATTAACAAGACCACTTAAGTGCTCAGTCTCCTCGATGATAACCTGGACGTTTTCAGGGGTATTCTCACCTGGGATATCTCGCATAACCTCAGCATAGCCCTTAATCATAGTAAGAGGCGTGCGCAGGTCGTGAGATACATTTGCTATAAGCTCCTTCTGGAAGCTGTCCGCCTTGCCCAGCTCCGATGCTGCATAGTTCAAGGTCTTGGAAAGCTCCGAAACCTCCATGTAATCATGGGAGTTAAATTTTACATCATAGTCTCCTGCTGCAAGCTTCTTAGCTCCCTCATTAATCTTGATGATAGACTTTGAAAGGCTTCTTGAAAGTGCTACCGCCAGCACAAAGGCTATCACAATGATGATAATAGAAATAATCTTAAGCTGTGCCTTAAGTGTAGAGACTGTAGCATTTACTGGAGTCAGGACAGAGTTAATCATAATTACATTTTCCTGTCCATCTATATTCACGATGCGAATGTAGACAACAGACTCTGCCATTTCATTTCCAACATTCTGACGGAATATTTCATTTTTCTCTTCAGGTGGTATCGTATATGCGATTTTAGGTGGCTCCTCAGGAAATTCTTCACTGTCAGGTGCTTGTGGAGGATTCTCTCCAGCTGGCGCTTCACCAGTCTCTGATTCCTGGGACTCATCTGGATTCTCTTCCTCCGCTTCCTTATGAACAATTTCCCTCTTGGTCTGCATCTTGCTTCCCTTAAACTCTACTACTGCCTCTCCTCCATTTGCCACAGCCTGATTGTAAAAAAGTGTAAACAAAAATGGTGGTATAGAGGACATCTGTGAGTTGGAAATATACTCAGCGCTATATAGGGAGCTTCCCTCATTATCAGTAATATAAATACCAAGATTATTGTTGGCTGCCAGCTTCTCAATGGAGTCTGTGGCATCCTCATCAGACCGAAGCAGCTCCTCAACCTTATCAAGCACCTCTTCAGTCTCCATGCGCTTTATCTTTTTGTAGAAATCATCAAGGTAGAGTATTTGAAAAAACCATAGTACTCCTAGAAGTACTATGGTAAAAATCAAGAATACAAAAAAGGTCTTCCATTTAATACTAATATGGCTTTTTCTCAAAAGAACACCTCCAGAATTAAGCTTCGAATCTGTAGCCCACACCGCGAAGTGTGATAAGAAGCTTTCTATACTCACCAAGACTATTTCTCAAGAGCTTAATGTGGGTATCTAATGTTCTGTCGTCGCCATAATAGTCGTAGCCCCAAACCTCTGTGATAAGCTTCTCACGCTCAAGGGCAATGTTTTTATTTCTAACTAAATAGAAAAGAAGCTCGTACTCCTTTGGTGACATATCTATACGCTGTCCATCAATGGAAACTGTTCTGGCTGTGAAGTTAATCTCAAGGCCCTCGTATTTGAAAATATCAGCTTCTCCTGCTGGCTCTGGCTTGCTGCGATTAGTGACAACATTCACGCGCATCATAAGCTCCTTTGGAGAAAATGGCTTAACCACGTAATCGTCAACGCCAGCCTCAAAGCCGTGAATTCTGTCATATTCCTCGCCACGTGCAGAAAGCATAATAACAGGAATGTCCTTTATCTTTTTAATCTCGCTGCAGGCTGAAAAGCCGTCAAGCTCAGGCATCATAACGTCCATGATGATTACATCATACTCTCTGCCATCTCTAACCTTTTGGATGGCATCCATACCGTCACAGGCTTCCTCAACTATGTAGCCCTCAAACTCTCCGTATTTACGAATTATTGAGCGAATCTTTTCTTCATCATCTACAACTAAAATCTTTTTCATTATAACCTCCAAGTAGCAACCTACCACTTTACAGAAGCATTTTCTCCTATGAATGTGAAGTCTAAGTGAAGTGTCTCTAATTGTTTAATGAATATATTGCTTTTTTGCCTTGTGGATAAAGAATGAGAAAACTCCCCAAACAATAACGAAAGCAATCAAAAATGCTATGTTTACTGCTCTAGGAAAATCTATCACGTGCATATCGTTTACAAGACCCTGAATTCCAAAAATCACGCAGAAGCCACCGAAGATTCCTGTCTTTGGCATAAGGTACTGTGAAAGTCCCTTAATGTCTGAGCAGCTCACAAGCTCCTCCTTTGTGATAAGCATTGGGTCAACCTCGCCATTCTTATAGCTTCTGATGCTGGTGAAAATCAAATAAGCACCAAGCACTCCTATAATCGCATCAAAGATTGCAAAGAAATTCATATCCATTACTAATTCCCTCCAAATTTCTTATTTCAACACATTAATTATAACCAACCCTAGGTGTTATTTCTATAAGAGAAATTTCCTGATGAAATAAAAAGGGCCATAGCCACAAAAGTGGCTACAGCCTATTGGAAGATTTAAAAATGTAAGACCTATTTTTTACAAATATTAAAGTAATGTCTGTACAAGATCAGGATGTGGATGGGCAATTACAATCTGACTAATCAAAAGTCCATTTTCTATTGCATCCCTGGTTCCTGCCTCTACACTGGCCTCAACCGCAGAAACATCACCTGTCAAAACTACAAATGATTTTCCGCCGATGCCAGTTCCCAGTCGAACCTCTATAAGCTCTACGCCTGCTGCCTTTACTGCTGCATCTGCACCAATAACAGCCTGAACCACTGAGAAATATTCCATTACACCGATTGCTCTGATTTTTTCAGGCATGGTTGCCAAATTGATTGCCTCAATAACCTGAGGATGAACTCTAGGAATAACAAGCTCATCAATCAGTGAGCCTCCAACCTTCTCCTTGCCAGCAGCCATTGCTGACTGGACTGCGGAAACCTCTCCGCTAATCATTATATGGTATTTACCTGGGCAGCTTGGACGAGCAACTACTAATCTAACCTCCGCTGCTTTAAGCATGGCATCCGCTGCTTCAACTCCCCTGGCTATACTATTACTTTCCAGAAATCCTATTGTTATCATGCGTGCCTCTCCTTATTTTCCAATCACTACCATACCATTTTCAATGCTCTTTACAGTTCCCGAAATTGAAGCGTGAATATTTGCTCCCAAAGCCTTCTCTGGTATTTGACCAATCAGTGTACCTGGGCTTACAGCATCCCCAACCTTGACGGTGGCTTCTGATGGTGCACCGATATGCTGCTGCAACGAAATCCTTACTGTGGAAGGATTTAACTCCTTAAGCTCACGAATTGTGTAATCGTAATACTGCTCCACCCCAAGCCTTGCAGCAATTCGATGTGATGGAATTCTTCTATATTCTCTGTCCTCACGTGAGGTAAAAGTAGTCTCAGTATCCTTCTGATATCTAAAGCCACTTTCACGGAGAGCCTTTTTCACATATACATTTACCTGTCTAGGTGCCAGTCCCATTGGGCAGGCATAAGCCTCACAGACACCACATTCACTACAGGTCATTGCCTCCCTGATATCCTTGTCCTCAAGAACCTGATTTACATCCTCGATGTAAGCCAGCTTTCTCATTATCTTGTGAGGTGCCAGTGGATGACCACTGAGATATCTAGGACACATTGATGTACAGGTCTGACATTGAATACATGCTCCCTTTGCCCGCTTTAAAATAGCTCGAAGGGAGGTCTCACGCATCTTAACCAGATTTGTGTCATCAGGAACGATTACTATTCCCGATGTAGTTTTTGTAACATCGTATTTATCCAGATCCTCTTTTTTATAGAGCTTACCCATCAATGGACCACCTGCCAGAATATGATAATCTGAAACTGTAGGTCCTCCCGCTGCCTCGATACATTCTCTGAAGGATGTACCAAGAGGAGCCTTTACTATCACTGGATGAGCAACTGCTCCGGTAACTGTTAAATACTTTTCCGTAAATGGAATTCCTAAAGATGCCTGATAGATTCCATACATTGTGGCAACATTGGAAACCACTGCTCCCACATCAAGTGGAATACCTGTAGGTGGAACAGTTCTTCCTGTCACCTCAAGTACCATTATCTGCTCATCTCCTGCAGGATAGAAATTCTTTAATAGAAATAATGCCACTCTGCTCTGCCTTTTATTGATAACCTCCTGCAAGACCTTTATTTCATCTGTGTAGGTTTCCTTTAATGCTATAAAAAGCCTCTGGGCCTTTGTCATCTCTGCCACAAGCTCTACGGCAGTAATGATTTCCTCAGCCTTGTTTAGCATTAAATACCGGTCTGTTCTAAGCAGCGGCTCACATTCTGCTGCATTGACAATCAGATATTCAACAGTGCAATTCAATTTCACATGAGTGGGAAAGCCTGCGCCACCACATCCTACAATACCGGCATCCTTTATTTGTTCAATTAACCCCATAGCCGCTCCTTTTTACAGAATGCCCCAGAAATCCTGGGGCATTCCAACTTGATTTCATCGAATATGCAATGCGTCAGACATAACACATTTTCTCTTTCTACAGAAAGAACGAGCACTGGTAAGTCCCTCACCGGTAGGACCAGCAATTGTAAATGTGGTATGACCTTCTCCTCCAACACCGATGCCGGCATAGGATGGAGCATTCTTTACAAAAATTGTTGTCTCAAGAAGCTTTGCCATCTTGGTAAGCTTCTCAACATTTCTGGAATGCATCATAGCAGTGTGACGATTGCCATGCTCTGCCTCGTAGGCATTGTCGATAGCCTCGTCAACATCATGACATCTAACCACTGGAAGAATAGGCATCATCATTTCCTCTGTAACAAGGTGATGATTCTTATTTGTCTCCATAATGATTACACGAATGTCGTCGCTAACCTGTATTCCAAGCTTGTCCAAAATGTACTTTGCACTCTTGCCAACAAACTCTACCTTAGGACCGCCCTTGTCGTTGGTTACGAGAGCGTCAAGCTTCTCAACCATTGCAGGGTCCTTCATCTCATAAGCACCATTCTGCTTCATGCAATGAATAAGGTAATCGCATATCTGATCTACAGCAAATACTTCCTTTTCAGCGATACAAGGAACGTTATTGTCGAAGGAGCATCCATCAACAATATCCTTTGCAGCCTTTTCAATATTAGCTGTCTCATCAACAACAACTGGAGGATTTCCAGCACCAGCTCCGATTGCCTTTTTGCCTGTAGACATTACCTTCCTTACAATGGAAGGTCCACCTGTGGCAACAAGCATACGAATCTTTGGATGCTCACACATAGCATTTGTATTTTCGATAGATGGCTCCTTAACTGTTGTAATCAAATTTGCTGGAGCCCCTGCCTCCTCAAGTGCCTTGTTAAGCATCTGAACTAAAAGGTGAGTAACCTTTGTAGCTCTAGGATGTGGGCTAAATACTACTGAGTTTCCACCTGCAATCATTGAAATAGAATTACAGATGACTGTCTCTGTTGGATTTGTAGTAGGTGTGATAGCACCGATTACTCCAAATGGACAATACTCAATAAGTGTAAGACCATTATCTCCAGTCTTTGCCTCAGTGATTAAGTCCTCTGTACCAGGGGTCTTCTCTGCTGCAAGACGATTCTTTATAAGCTTATGCTCATATCTTCCTATTTCTGTTTCTTCAACAGAGAGCATGGAAATCATTTCAAGATTTGCTCTATTAAGAACTGTCGCACGAATTGTATCTACGTACTTCTGGCGCTGAGCCATAGAAGAATGTAACAATTCCTTTTGGGCTATTACTGATGCCTCGATGGCACCATCCATGGTATCGAAGACACCGTAGTTTCCAGCTGGACCGTGGTATGTCACTGTTGGACATCCATTATCCTTGGAAACCTCTGCAATAGCCTGGCGCACCATTTTTTCAATAACATTTACATCGATGTCCATGTCTAATCTTCCTTTCTTTAATTATGCGTCCTTCTCGCAATTCATTGCGATACCAAGTGGTGTGACAAGAAGTGGGTGGTTAGATTTTATAGTCTTGATTCCAAGCTCCTTCTCAAAAACTGATGTAAATTCCTGGAAGCTGCAAGCTCCGCCAACCACATACACAGCTGGCACTTCGTAATCACGAAGAAAGCCCTTTACGATAGTAGCCATCTTCTGGATTACCGGCTTAACAATTGGGAAAATATCAGCCTCTTTGCTTGGATCCTTTTTTATTTTCTCAGCCTCTTCCATTGAAACATTGTAGTAGCCCGCAATAACCAGCGACATGTGAGTTCCACCTGTAGGTTCATCTGCAGTGTAGATTACCTCACCGTCCTTTAAAATGCTTATTCCAGTTGTACCGCCACCTACATCAACCACTGCGCCATCCTTAATGTCAAGAACTGTGGCTGCTGCTGTTGGCTCATCCACAATGTTTATAACGTCAAAGCCTGCGCCTTCAACTACATTTGAAATGGCCTTTACACTTCCGGAAACAACTCCAGGTGGAATTGCACAGGATGCCTCTGTAAGCTCAGTGCCTAAAAGGTTCTCTATCTGGTTCTTGAGATTTTTAACAATTCTGATTGCCCCCATGTAATCCACTACGATACCATCCTTCACTACTGAAGATGGATAGGTAGCTCCTGCAACGGGCTCATTATTTTCATCTACCACAGCAAGCACAATGTTTGCTGTACCCAAATCAACTCCTACCTTAAGCTTTCCTTCTGCTGTATTTGCCTGTTCATCCTCAACCAGTCTGGCAAAGGAATCTAATACTCCCTTTTCTATAATCACTTCTGTCTCTCCATTATTGTCTTCGTATCACAACGTAATCTTTATTTTTTAGTGAGCAGGCATTAGCCTCGTCGATGTCCACGTGCATTTCAAGTGCAAATTTGTCCGACACTCTCACAAGCACGTTTCCAAGAACTCCTGCTCTCTCCCCAAAGGTTTCTACCTCTACCACGTCCTTATCCTTAAGTCCCATTTTGTTTGCCTGTTCCGGGGTCATATGGATGTGACGAAGTGCTACGATAGTTCCTCTAGGCATTTCCACTGAACCATTTGGGCCAATCAGTGTAACACCAGGTGTGCCATCCAGCTGGCCTGACTCCTTGACCGGAGCCTTTACTCCAAGCTGAAAGCTGTCTGTCAGGGAAATCTCAACCTGGCTTTCATTTCTAATAGGTCCCAGAATTCGCACATTTTTGAATTCCCCTTTTGGACCTCTCACCGTAACAGTTTCATTACAAGCGTATTGTCCTGGTTGTCCTAAATCAGCCTTTTTTGTCAGTTCGTATCCCTTACCATAAAGGGTATCTAAATCCTCTCTAGAAACATGGACATGACGGTTTGATACACCGATTGGAATTTTGAATTCTTCGTAATCCTGAATCTGAACCATCACGTTCTTAACAATTTCCTGAATCAATTGCTCTTGACTCATCTGATTTGTCTCCATAAATTAACACTCCTATTCCAATAGGATACGACACTATCTATTGATTAGGTTTGCATATTGACCGGCAATTGCCTGCTGTCTCAGAGTCTCCACCATATCAAGCTTCTCCCAGCCAAAATCCTGATCCTCTCGACCAAAATGTCCATAGGCTGCTGACCTTAAAAATTGTGGACGTCTAAGCTCCAGCTTTTTTATCATTCCAGCAACAGTGAAATCAAAGGTTTGCTCCACTGCCTGTCTGATAATCTCTGAATCAATGTGCTCTGTTCCAAAGGTTTCAATGTTTACAGCCTCAGGCTGAATCTGTCCTATCGCATATGCGATACTCACTTCACACCTGTCTGCCAGGTTTGCTGCTACTATATTTTTGGCAACATATCTGGCCATGTAAGCTGCTGTCCTATCCACCTTTGTAGGGTCCTTTCCAGAAAAGGCTCCGCCACCATGTTTACCAATGCCTCCGTAGGTATCCACCATTATCTTACGTCCTGTAAGACCTGTGTCTCCCAGCGGTCCACCAATGATAAAACGTCCTGTTGGATTGATTAAAATCTTTGTGTTTGGATTTAACCTGTCCCCAAGGACTGGAGCAATAACCTCATCCATCAAGGTGCTCTTTAAATAATCATAAGAAATTGAGGGGTAATGCTGAGCGCTAAGAACTACGCTCGTCAAAAGATTCTCCCTGCTAACATTATCGTATCCCACAGTTACCTGGGCCTTTCCATCTGGATAGAGCCAAGGAACAATACCTTCTTTTCTCACCTGTGCCAATCTCTTGACCAGGCTATGTGCCGCATCAATTGTGTACGGCATATAATTTTTTGTCTCGTTGGTGGCGTACCCGTACATGATTCCCTGATCACCGCCACCTATTTCTTCTGTACCGTCAGCTGACTTATTCACCCCAAGTGCAATGTCCGCTGACTGAACATTAATATTTGTAAATATCAGGCAATTATTTCCATCGATTCCGCTAGCCTCTGATGTATATCCAATATCCAAAAGGATTTTCCTTGCTATGGCGGTTACATCAACCTGGGCTGATGTTGTTAGCTCACCTGCAATCATCAAAGTGTTTTTGGATGCCATGGTTTCAATCGCCACATGAGCCCTGGGATCCTGAGCAAGAACTGCGTCAAGAATTCCATCAGAAATCTGATCGCAAACCTTATCAGGGTGCCCCTCGGTTACCGATTCTGAGGTTACATAATGTTTACTCACTTAACTGCACCTCTCTGCGCCTGCATTGTTTTACGGTACTGCTGCACCGTCTTGTTCTCGTATTTTTTGAATACCTTGCTAAAATAATTACTCTCGTTATATCCTAGCTTGAAAGCAACCTCGGCAACACTGTCGTTGGTAAGATAAAAATATCCCTTTGCTAAATGCATTTTTTTCAAATGAAGATATTCCATCACGCTGACATGAAACTGACTCTTGAATATTCTGCTCAAATATCCCTGAGAGATTGAGCAGCTCTCAATAATCTGATTCAGGCCAATGTCACTGTGAATATTCTCATCAATGTAAACAAATACATTTTGAAGCACTGGATATCTCCGGACAGCTTCTCTTTCATATACGTAGTTCATAACCTTAAACAGCCACAGTTGGGCTATCATTGGCTCGGTTATCAGACACTCGTTTAATGGGAAAAGGCTCTCCACATCGGAGGTGCCGTTATCCTCAACAATACTCTGCGCTATAAGCCTCTGACCTACATACCTGAAAATCTCAACTAGCTTTTCCTGATCATTACCATACTTTTTATAGATTCTATTTATTGGCTCCTCTAATCCGTAGTAAACCTTCTTGAAATCTCCCTCGCTGACCACCTCTTCAAAGGAGTTAAGGTAATGGCTGATTGAGCCCTCCTTGTCTCTCTTGTAATTGTTCAGTAAATCAGCAAGTCCTGACATTGATATAGGCTTTAAAATGTATTCCTTAATCTGAAGCTTTACAGCTTCCTTTGCCAGGTTGAAATTTTTGTAGGCACTAAGCAGATAAATTGTGACATCGTTATCCTTCTCCCTGATAATCTTTGCCACATCAAGGCCTGTTAAGCCAGGCATTAAAATATCCATGAAGATAATATCTGGATGGGTTTCCTCATAAACCTTTATAGCCTGACTTCCTGTGGCAGCCTCGCCACAGACCTCAAAGCCATCTATTTTATTTATCATTACATTTAATGCTCTTCGCATTATCGAATCATCATCCACGATTAGAATCTGATACATCTGTAATTTCCCCTTCGTCAAAATATCTTGGATATCTAACGCATACCCTTCTGCCCTGGTTTTCAACTACTTCAGTAACTACATCATATTCCTTGCCAAAAAGTAGTCTCAGACGTTTGCTGGCTGTTTCTATACTCTGCAAGATACCGTCGCTATATATACCATTGTCAAAATGCCCATAAAACTTTTCCAGCTGTTCGTTGTTAAGGCCTGGACCGTTATCCTCTATGTAGATGACAACGTCGTCCTCCATATACTGGACTGTAATCTTAACTGAACCACCAGTCTCCTTCAAAGCCACTCCGTGCTCCACTGCCTGCTGCACGAATGCCTGCAAGGTGTTGGATGGAATTCTCTGAAGTCTAAGTTTTTCAGACACCTCTATTGTGTAATTTAATCTGTCCTCGTATCGAAGCTTTTGAATCTTTAAATACCGCTCCACATTGTCAAGCTCTTCCATCATTGACCAGAAATTATTATTCACATTCATTAATGACTTGATGTAATCAATACATTCAATGAGTGCGGAGTTTGTCTCTGATGCATTTTCAATTATTGATAAATTTGCGATGGAAGTAAGCGCGTTTAGAATGAAGCGAGAATTGTTATTATTCTCCATGCTTGCCAGCTGCATTTCGCGCTGTCGTTTTTGATAACGAAGACTTTGAATCTCCCTCTCTAAAGCTGCGATTCTTCCCTTGTCAGTCTTTGGGCCCTCAAGCTTTGAAAGCTCGTACTCGGTCATCTGATTGATAATCATCTGTGCCAGGTCTGCCACGTTGCAAAACTGCTCATAGGTAAGATTTGCTGCCTTTTTTCTGAGGTTTATATCTATTCCGCTGGATTCTAAAAGCCCTGGCTGTCCCAGGATGTTTTCCAATCTAACAATATTCTCCGGTGCATCCTCACACCATATCTGACCACCTATAAAGCCTCCCAGATAGTGTCCTCTGACTATGAGAGGAATGGCTACCTCCAACAGTCCACATGGACAAAAATAAATGCTCGGCTTTTTAGTGATGGTAGCCTGTACGGCACCGTACGCATCCGACGACCAGCATCGCTGCTCGGTCTCCTTGTTTTTCCTGACACACTCGCAAAAGTCTGTAAAAAATGTTGCTTCCGTGACTGGTTGCCCCTTAAAATCAACTGTCACAAATGCCAGGCCTGTTACCTTGGAAATTCGTTCCTGAATTGCCTCGAGCTTTTCTTTCCCAAAGAGATGAACAATGTCAAAATCCTTGAGATTAATCTCAACATCATCGGCTTCCCGCACCTCTGACTCGAGATTGGTCTGTTCCTTCATTTTATTCATTACGGTCTTCCCCCTAACCAATACTATGTATTGATTATATCATTCTGAATAAAATGCTTTCAATCCGAAATGCTCAGATTTCATCTCTTTTTCAGTGGATTTTCAACTACTATTCACCTAATTAACGGATAGAAAAACCATTAGTTAGCATGCACTTTCTCCGCCTCGTAAAATGCCTTGCTGTAAGCACTCCCTCGCCTGTTGTATTTGCTACCGTATATGCGAAGCTGCTATTTGGGATAAGCAGTCCCACACCGGCAATGCTTGGACCATTTTTAACAAATACTGCTGTCTGGAGTTTCTTGGCTGCCTCGTTTAATCTTTCGATTGAAGTTGAATGAAGAGAAGCTGTATGCTTATATCTCTGTTCAATTTCAAGCATCATTTTGAGGCCACATTCAAAATCTGCTGTATAGAGAAGTGGTATAAGTGGAATTCGCATCTCATTAATTACAAATGGATGCTGGGGAATGGTTTCCACTACTATCAGCTTCACATTTTCTGGATGAGGAATGTTTGCTGCATCCAAAATTTCATCAGCGGATTTTCCAATCCATTTTCTCCTTGGCTTCAAATCCTCCCTTAGAAGTACACTTGAAAGCCTAAGCATCTGTTCCTGATCCCTGATTACCACAGCGCTGTTTTTTATAAATCCAGCCTCCAGCTCATGTACCACTTTATCAACTACAATCACTGCTTTTTCTGCTGTGTGTATCAGATTGTTATCGAAGGAAGCACTGCTGACAATATCAAAGGCTGCCTTATCAATATCTGCGGTTTCATCCACCAGGGTAACTGAATTGGAAGCTCCCTCTCCAATTACCTTCTTGCCACAGGCCAATGCACCCTTTGTGGCTGCCTCCCCTGCACTGCAAAGAATCATATCTATATCTGGATGGTGCATAACCTCCTGTATCATGGAGATATTGCTCTCATCCAAAGACACAACCAGATTGTCGATTCCACAGACCTGTAAGATTGCATTGCTAATCAGACTTGTCACATAATTTGATGTCTTCACCGCTCTGGGACTAGGACAAATGAAAACTGAATTTCCAGCTGCCAGCAAACCAATCACGTGATTTATGATTGATGCTGCCGGGCTGGTTACAGGCTCCACTGTACAAACCACTCCAAAGGCGCTGAGCTCATATAAGGTCATTCCCCTGTCTCCTGTCTTAACCTCTGTAATAAGGTCCTCCAGTCCTGGGGTCTTATTTATAGCAGCTTCAAGCTTTACCTTTTTATCTGGAATGTTTCCCATGCCGGTTTCTGTCACAGCCATTGTTGCGATTACATCGATATGCTCCTTGAGAGCAGCTCTGATGGCATCGATGATTTCTCCTCTATCCTCAAGGGATAAATTTGAATATCTTTCATATGCCATACGCACCGAATAAATTGCATTGTTGACTGATGAAAAAATTCCAACTTCCATAATGTCACCCTTATGCCCCTGATGTATCAACGCTATCGATGATTCCGATAACAGCCATATCGATTGTCTTGTCACGCTTGTTCTGCTCTACTCTTGTAGAAGAGCCTGTGGCACAGAGCACAAACTCGCCTATGCCACAGCCCACATAATCAACCGCAACCCTTTCAGGCTCGATATAGTTCCCCTCGGCATCCACTCTTCGAACAATCATCAGCTTTGTGCCTTCTAGCGATTCATCTTTTCTGGTTGCTACCACGTTTCCGATTACTTTTGCTAAAATCATTCGCTACTTAGTTCCTTTCTTTTTGGATGTCTTAGTTGTTCCTGTTTTCTTAGGGGTAGTTGTTTTCTTTGTAGTATTGGTAGAAGCTGGCTTCTTTGGAGGCTCTGGTTTTGGCTCCTCCTTCTTTGGTGCCTCTGGCTCAGGCTTTACTTCCACCTTTGGTTCTACCTTCACTTCCTCCACCTTTGGTGGCTCTGGTTTTACCTCTGGTTTAACCTCTGGTTCAGGCTTCACCTCTGGTTTTAGCTTTTCCTCAACCTTTGGCTTTTCTACCTTTGGCTCAGCCACCCTGTTGTAGCCATTAGCACGTTGATACGGAACCTTCGGATTACAAAACACCGCTGCCATGCCATCTGCAGGTCTCGCGATGACAGATGCACTCACGAAATTTCCGTATTTAATTCCAGCTGCTTTCGCTGCATCTACCGCTGCTTTAACAGCGCCAACATCGCCTACAACCTTCACTGTCATGTAACCGCCACCGCGAGTATTCTCCATTTCCAGGAGCTTTACATTTGCGGCTTTGACCATTACATCAGCTACTTCAATGGCTGTAGAGATGCCTACTGTCTCCACAAGGCCTAATGCCTCTTGCATATTTTCACCTCTTTTCCGTATCCGAATCTAATTCTATTTCGATTCCAAATCCTAAAAGTGTCCGGATATAATTCAGTATCGTTTCCTGATATGCCAGGGGCTCGTTACCAGTAAATTTTGATAACCCGCCCTTGGCTATCTTCACCTTGACGCCTTCTTCAAAAGCTTTTTGAATCAGCATAACCTCATATGTATCCGGAATACACAAGGCGCATTTAGCCAAAACATCTCTTGGCATTACTGGAAAAATGATTTCCTCATATTCTAGTCTAGTGGAAAGGACCTCCTCGGGTATGACGATTCGGTCCGCCCACTGACAAACCAGTCTTCCAACCTCTTCAAGCTCCATCTGCTCTTTTGACGTGACCACTGTCACATCCTTTTTTTCATTTACCTTCAGTGTCTGAAGAACTTTGGAAAACCTTTCGGTATCACTTCCAGCCAGAACCACTAAAGCCTTTTGCTTCGGTGATCCTGCAGTCATTTCAATAGTAAGCTCCATGACCCGCTCTACCAGTTTTCTCAACTGTATTTCAGTTAATTCCATGCGCCACCTCTAGTCTATGCTACGTTCAAATGTTTATTCCTAAGCAAGTGTCTTTGGAATAATCTTCTCTGTATCCATATGTGGACGTGGAATAACGTGGATAGAAACAACCTCACCAACAGCTCTGGCTGCTGCTGCGCCTGCGTCTGTAGCTGCCTTAACAGCACCAACATCGCCACGTACCATAACAGTTACGAGACCAGATCCAATCTTTTCATAGCCAACAAGAGAAACATTTGCTGCCTTTACCATAGCATCAGCTGCTTCGATAGCACCAACTAAACCTCTTGTCTCAACCATTCCTAATGCATCTGCATTCATAGAAATACCTCCTTAAATTGAATTAAACATTTACCCTTATGTATTAGATATATGGCTCAGTAGTAGACTTTGGTTCGTCACCAAGAGAGCCAAGGAGCTTCTTACCAACTTCGATAGCAGCACGTACTGCCTGACGAACTGCACCAGAGTCGCCTGTGAAAGTAAGAATAACCTCGTTTGAGAAGCTTGTTCCACCATTTCCAGGTGAAGAGTATCCAATAACTTCTACGTTAGCAGCCTTAACAGCTGTATCTGCAAGAACTGTTCCGATAGCAGCTGGACCAGCACAGGTCATTCCCCATGCCTTACCAAGAGTAGCGCCCATTGCCTTCTCTAAGCAGTAGCTAGCTCTTGCTGTGTACTGGAACTCAAGATGTCCTGCATCATTTCCATATACATCGCCGAAGTATTTTGGAAGAACATTGAGTGCGATTTCAACAGCTCTTCTTGCATCAGATACATCCTCTGCACCGATTAAGATTAATGAACCGTGTCCAGCGCCACCCTTTGTATCTCTAGGAAGCTCTACAGAGATTACTTCTGTATTTGTAGCCTTAACAGCCTCATCAACAGCCATAATCTGTGGACCTGCTCCTGTACGTCCACCAACAATTCCGATTGAACGGAACTTACCAAGTTTCATTACATCTGAAAGCATTGGATCAACGCTTGCGATAACGAGACCGATTGTATCTCCAATAGCGGTTCCAACGAATTCTGTCAGACCTACTCCGTCACAAGCACATTCACAAGTCGGTGTAGTTGAAGATGCGCTAGCGCTTGCTGATTTGCAACCACTTGCTGCCAACTCATCAGAGACTTGTTTCATCACTTTCTCGATTAAATCCTGATTCATTTTTTCCCTCCATTCTTTTCATATATATAACTAATAAATAGCTATATTTTTGATTATCCAACCTTGCATGGAATGCCGGTTCGTTCAACTTGTTCTCTAAGGACGTTTATGTCGTCCCTATTCATCATTTGCAGTCCGTGAAGCTTATAATCACGTCCAAGCATCTTATATTTGTTCTCTCCCATGGAATGATATGGCAAAAGATTAACTCCCATCAGATGCTGCTGATTTAAAGTTTTTGCAAACTCGGCAATCTTTAGGATTTCCTCTTTCTTTTCATTTACCCCAGGTATTACAGGCACTCGAACCATTATGTTTGTGATTTCAGAAATAAGCTTTACGTTCCTGAGTATCTTTTCGTTGGGCACTCCTGTATACTCCTCGTGGATTTTTGAATCCATGGATTTAACATCCGTAAGAGATAAATCCACGTGAGGTAAAACCTTTCTGATAATCTCTTCATCAGCAAAGCCTGTAGTCTCAATGGCTGTATTCCAGCCCTGAGCATGGGCTGCCTTAAGCAGCTCCAAGGTGAACTCATGCTGAACCAAAGGCTCTCCGCCTGAAATGGTAAGGCCACCACCAGATCTTCTATATTGGCTGCCATCCTTTTTCAGCTCTCTAATGACCTCTTCAACCGTCATTTTTTTACCCTTCATTACAAGGGCACCAGCTGGACAAGCGATGGAACACTCTCCGCAGCCTATACATTTGGTTCTGTCAATCAAGCCTTTATTGCTTGAACTGATAGCACCCTGTTTGCAAACATTTTTGCATATTCCACAGTGAATACATTCCAAATCGTTGTACATCACCACTGGTCTTAAAAGCTGAGATTCAGGATTAGCACACCACTGACATCTCAAAGGACATCCGTTTAAGAAGACTATGGTTCTTATTCCTGGGCCGTCATTTACAGAAAATCGCTGGATATCAAATACCAGCCCTTCCTGGGCGTAATTAACTGGCTCCATAAAAACATCTCCTATCTGCGTAAGTTAATTAATGGCCACAGCCACAGCCTCCACTGAAGTTGTGCTCAGTACGCTCAATAATGTTATCCTGCACTTCCTTAGCAAGTGTAACGAAGTGTGCGCTGTATCCAGCAACACGAACAACAAGATCCTTATGGAGCTCTGGATGCTGCTGTGCATCAATAAGAGTCTGCTTATCAATTACGTTGAACTGTACGTGCATACCCTTGTGATCGAAGTAGCTTCGAACAACTGCAGCAAAGTTCTGTAAGCCTTCATCACCTGCAACAGCTGATGGAGTGAACTTCTGGTTGTAAAGAGTACCATTTGAGAAGTACTCATGATCAAGCTTAGCAACAGAGTTTGTAGCTGCTGTAGGACCACTTGTATCCTTACCTGCACGAGGTGAAACACCGTCAGCAAGAGGAGTAGTAGCAAGACGTCCATCTGGAAGAGCTGCAACATCCTTACCAAAGAGAACGTTAGCAGATACTGGATAGCAACCTGCCTGGAACTGTCCTCCACGAGGATTTGTGTACTTCTCAACCTCAGCACTGTAGATACGAGCAACTCTAGCTGAAACGTAATCTGTCTCATCAATATCATTGCCGTACCAGTCTGTCTTCTCCATGAGACGCTTGATTGCAAAGTAATCAACATTACCTGCTGGTGTAGCGCCACCACATGCCATAAAGCTTCTGTTAACTTCGTTTGTAACTGAAGCAAGGTCTACTGAACCATTTGTAGAAAGGATACGCTTAACAATTTCGTATACCTTCTGCTCATCTGACTGACCACAGCTTGATGAGTTGAATGTAGCTGCTGGAGTAACTCCGCCTGCTGCACGTGCTGCATCAAATGCCTTTTCAGCCTGTGTAGAGCTGTCAACTGGGTAACCAAAGTTGTGATCAAGGGCATCCTTAAGCTGTGCCACTGTAATCTCTCTATTTTCAAATACATGCTTCTGCATTGCGTATGCTGAATCACCAACATCAACAACACCGAATGCCTGAGGACCTGTAAAGTTGTAGATAGCTCCACCTTCCTCAACAGTCATACCTCTTCCGATACAGTCATCAACAAGTGCTGAAAGGAATGGTAACTGGTCTCTTTCCATATGAGCCAAATCAACAGCATTGTCAGCTTCAACAAGATGATATACGAAGTATTCCATCTGCTTCTTGAATGCTGTGAAGAAGTCCTCAATACTGGTCCAATCCTTCATCTCACCTGTAACAGGACCAAGCTGCTTTCCACCAACGCGGCCATTGTTCATGGTAATTTCCATAACCTTTGCTACGTTGAAGAATGCTGCATCATGCCAGCCCTCTGTCTTGTGTGGACACTGAGGCTCAACACAACCGATGATACAGTAGTTTCTTGCATCCTCGAGCTTAACGCCACGGTTTACAAGTGCAGGAATGATAACCTCATCGTTGTACATAGCAGGAACACCAAGTCCTAAACGAGCAAGCTCACACGCTCTGTAAAGGAACTCATCAGGTGTATTCTCATGTACACGGATTGAGAATGAAGGTGCTGGAAGACGAACATGTGCGCAAGCTTCCATACACATATATGAAATGTCATTTGTGATATCACGTCCGCATTCATCCTGTCCACCTACACCAAGGTTCTGGAAGATTGCGTATCCGGCAAATGCCTGATCTGAAATGGCATCTCTTGTCTTGTTAAGGTCATTCAACTTAACCCAGATACAGTCGATAAGTTCCTGAGCAAAATCCTTGCTGATGGTCTTATCATCTCTGTAGAATGGATACATGTATGTATCAAAACGTCCAGGAGAAATTGAGTGTCCACTTGATTCAATCTGAAGCATTAACTGTACAAACCAGAATGCCTGACAAGCCTCATAGAAGTTTGTTGCACCATACTCTGGTACTCTGTCACAGTTAGCTGCAATCTGAAGGAGCTCTGCTTTTCTTGTAGGATTCATCTCTACAGCAGCCATCTCACGAGCCTTGTCAGCATAGCGATGTGCAAACTTAATTGCAGCTGTGTAAGTGATGATTACTGCATTGTAGAACTGCTGCTTCTTCATATAGCTTGGGTCCATACGGTCCATCTTTTCCATTGCGCAAACAACTTCTTCGATGACACCTCTGAAGCCCTTTGTAATTACCTTGCCGTAGTCAACGCAAACGTGACCAACACCACCGTAGTAGTAGTTACCAACAGTAAATACACCGTTAGCCTGGCAATCCTTTGTCTCCTCTGACATGTAAGAGGTAGCAAGATCGCTTACTGTCTTTCCTGGCCAGTAAAGGAATGCTTCATGAAGCTTTGCAGCTACATCCTTTGGAATCTTGAATGGATCTGCCATTCTGGTCTCCATTGTGTCAAACTCTGCCTCAACCCAGTCGTAAGAATACTCTGGTGTAATCTGGCATGAACGAGGATGAACTGTTAGAGAACCAACAATCAATTCGTCATCACGAATTGTAACTGGCAGCTGTGTGAATAATTTCTCAGCTACCTTTGCACGACGCATTACATTAGACATCCCCTCTGTCTCTTTGTAAGCCTCTGTCGCAAGGACTGCTCTCTCGGCCTCAACCTCTGGAAAAGCAGTTACAATGACATTTGCCAATCTTTTGATTCTGTCAGTAGGTTGGCTAAACCCCTTTTCTATCATTTCTATTACCCTCCTTTATATTTTGTCCTTCTTGAAACAGCATCATTATTGCATAACAGCTACAAATACCACTTACACATTTGAGACTGTCTTCTGTAAAATCGAGACTTGTTCTTAAGTGTAATCTCTTTACTCCCAGGGAAGCTTATCCCCTTCTTCCTTAAGGTAAAGAAAGATATCAGCTATACCTTCTCCTGTTACTGAATCTACAAAAAAGATGGTCTTGCAGCCTGCTAAACGTAACCATTGCTCGGCCAAATCTGGTCGGGCTCCCTCATCGTTTATCTTGGTCACTATTCCGATAACATCCCTTGTGGCAAGGGATACGATATTCGGACTATATACGGAATAGGCCTCAGTTGAGCTCATCATAAGTCCCACCACATCCGCCTCGTAGGCATAAATGATAATGCCATTTGCCAGCGTTCTGTTTTCACAATATTCTCCCGGCGTATCTATAATAACGTCGTAATGATTTACGTATTGTGTCTTATGATAGTAAATTCTCTTCCCCTTCAGAGCCTGGGTCAGGGTGGTTTTTCCCGTTCCCGTACGGCCCACTAGAATTATTTTCTTCATACTCCTGGTTACGCCTTTGTTATTTCACAAACCGAAAATCCCATTTTCTGCTTCGTATACATGAGCACTGCCTCCCATGCTGTGGACACATCGGCGATTCTTCCTGTGATAATTAATGTTCCACTGAACCTATCTATGAAGCCTATGTCAATTCTGGCGCGTTTCATGGCAATGTCAGCTGCAATGATTGCTGTTTCACTTGGTGTTATTGTCATTACTCCAATGGCTGCCTTGTTGTAATCTACTGTTGGATCCAAGCCTAGCTTCTGATAAATAAGCGGGCTTGGACTTGAGATTACATGGGCCATTGTTATCTGCTTGCCAGGTACAGTTTCCTGTATAATTCGCGCCAAATCGGTTCCGCCGAACTGCCCCAAATCCATACACTCTCCTCCTTTCCTCCGTATTTTTCTCGGGTTTGTTTTTCTTAGATTAACAAATTTCAATTTTTCACCGACAGAGTTTTTTCAGACCTGTTTAAGTAAAATTCACACTTTGTTCACAAGTTTGGTTTTTACACTTTTAGGTTTGAAATGAGTCTTTTTTAGTTCTGGATTTTCGATTATTTTTAGTTATACCTATAACTGGATTAGGGGGAATAATATGAGAGAATTTAGGACCTTAGATGGAAATGAAGCGGCTGCTTACGTGGCATACGGGTTCACTGAGGCTGCTTTTATTTACCCTATTACTCCTTCTACTTCTATGGCAGAAAAAGTAGAAAGATGGGCATCTGAAAAAAAGCTAAATCTTCTGGGTGAGCCTATCAGGGTAGAGCAAATGCAATCTGAAGCTGGAGTGGCTGGAGCTATCCATGGTGCTCTTGCATGTGGTGCGCTTTCTACCACCTTCACTGCATCCCAAGGACTTCTTTTGATGTTGCCTAATTTATATAAAATAGCTGCAGAACGATTGCCGGGAGTATTCTATGTAGCTTCCAGAACTGTGGCTAGTCACGCACTTTCTATATTCGGAGATCACTCTGATATCTATGCCATGAGACAGACAGGTTGTGCAATTCTGTGTGCCAACAGCGTCCAGGAGGTTATGGACCTGGCTCCTGTGGCACATGCTGCTGCCCTGGCAGGACATCTTCCTGTAATCTTTTTCTTTGATGGTTTTAGAACCTCCCACGAGACTCAAAAAATTGAAGTATGGTCAAAGGATGAGCTGAAAAGCTTTTTGAACAATAAGGATATAGCTGAATTTAGAATTAGTGCTTTGGCGCCTGACAATCCAGTTCAAATGGGAAGTGCTCAAAATTCAGATATATTTTTCCAGACCAGGGAAGCCAGCAATCTTTCCTATATGCTGATGGCTGAAACCGTAAAGGGAAAAATGAATATCGTAAATACGAAGCTTGGGACAGATTATGCACCATTTAATTATCACGGGGCAGCTGATGCTGAGCACGTGGTGGTTGCCATGGGCTCTGTGTGCGATACACTTACCCAGGTTGTGGATTACCTAAATGAAAATGAACATAAGGTGGGAGTATGCAAGGTACGCTTGTACCGACCATTCTCTACCTTAGATTTTATAGAGTCCCTTCCAGACACTGTTAAGCAGATAAGTGTTCTGGATCGGACAAAAGAGCCAGGTGCCGGTGGAGAGCCTTTATACTTAGATGTGCTCAGTGCCATTAATAATTCAAAGTTTTCAGGTGTCAGTGTTTTCCATGGACGCTATGGTCTTGCTTCAAAGGACACTACACCGGCACAGCTCATTGCGGTTTTTAAAAACAAAATAAAGACTGAGTTTACTATTGGAATCAATGATGACGTCACACTTTTGTCTCTCACTGCTCCTGATGAGAGCTTTATAGATGACAGTTCCAGTGTGTGCTGTAAATTCTGGGGTCGGGGCGGAGACGGTTCCATCTCAGGCTGTAAAACTATAACAAAGCTTATCGGTGATAAGACCAGCTACTATCCTCAGCTTTACTCTGAATATGATTCAAGAAAAACGGGCGGCCTTACTGTATCGCATTTACGAATCAGTAAAGAGCCTGTTCATTCCCCTTACCTGATTAGTAAAGCTCATTTTGTTGTCTGCACACATATGGATGATTTACTGAAATATGATGTAGTCTCAGAGTTAGTTTTAGAAGGTAAGCTTTTAATTAACTGCCCTTATTCATCAAAGGAGCTGGCCGAGAAACTTCCTGGAGAATTAAAGGAACAGCTTCTTAAGAAAAAGATAAGTCTTTACACCATCGATGCTGACAGGCTATCTGGAAAAGCAGGCCTGGGCAAGCATATCAATACCATATGTATGGCTGCCTTTCTAAAGCTGGCTTGTATTGTTTCTGAGGAAGAAGGAAAGGTCTGGCTTAGGGAATATGTGGGAGCTACCTACTCTGGAAAAGACAGCATGCATTTGAGTGCAAATGCTAAAGGTATTAAGTATGGCTTCAATGAAGTTAAGGCTGTGATTATAGATTCTGAATGGGTGAATTTAAGTGGTGCTGGTGAAAATGACACTGGTTCTTTGTCTCAGTCGGCTGGTGACTTAAGTCTTCTAAATTACGTTGAGAAAATTCAAGGTACAGTGAACGGACACAAGGGAGATATTCTTCCAGTTTCCAGTTTTTTATCTGGAGAAAATGGTTCAATACCAAGGGGAACCTCTGCCTTTGTAAAGCCAGGTATCGCCAGATACGTACCTGTTTGGAATCCTAAAATGTGTATCCAGTGCAACCACTGCTCCTTTGTGTGCCCTCATGGAGCTATCAGGCCATTTGCCCTAACCACTAAGGAGACTACTTCTGCACCGGCAGGACTTAAGTATGCACCACTAAAGGGAATGAAGAAATATAATTTTTCTATCAATATATCTGTCATGGACTGTACTGGCTGTGCCAGCTGTCTGAGTGTTTGTCCTGAGCACGGACAGGCCCTCACCCTCAAGCCATTGGAGCATGTAAAGGAAAATCAGGTGGTCTTTGATTATTGCGCTTCATTACCTCCAAAAGCTGACATTTCAAATAATTTTCGCGTTTCCTCTGTCAAGGGAAGCCAATTTCAAAAACCACTACTTGAGTTTTCCGGCGCCTGCGGTGGCTGCGGTGAGACACCTTACGCAAAACTACTGACTCAGCTTTTCGGCGACAGAATGTACATTTCCAATGCTACAGGCTGTTCCTCAATCTGGGGGAATTCTGCACCGAACACACCTTACTGCTCTAACAGCGAGGGCAAAGGCCCTGCCTGGTCCAACTCACTGTTTGAGGACGCTGCTGAGTTTGGTTACGGAATGTTGACTGCCACAGAAATTCTGTCAAAGAAGGAGCATAGGGTAAAGGCTTCCCACTGGATATTCGGCGGTGACGGCTGGGCCTACGATATAGGCTATGGCGGACTTGACCATGTTTTATCTAAGGGTGCAAATATAAACATCCTTGTTTTCGATACAGAGGTCTACTCCAATACTGGCGGCCAGCATTCAAGTGCCACCCCAAAGGGAGCTAAGGCTAAGTTTGCCGCAGCTGGCAAAACACGTCCTAAGATGAACTTAGCAGAGAGATGTATGTCCCATGGTGATGTGTACGTGGCATCAGTAGCTATGGGCGCTGATATGAATCAATGTATAAAGGCTATGGTGGAGGCTGAAAGCTACCCTGGGCCATCTATCATAATTGCCTACAGCCCTTGTATTGCACATGGAATCAAATCCTCAATGGCTCACTCCCAGGCTGAGCAGGCATTGGCTGTGGCTTGCGGCCACGTAAAGCTGTTTAGATATGACCCACGATTGTCTGCAAAGGGGCAGGAGCCATACCAATTGGATTCATCTGAACCTACCAGAGACTACTCTGATTTTACAAAGAACGAAACTAGATTTTTATAGGTTATTAGGGCTTTTTCCTAAAGAGGCCACAAGAAGTCATAGACCATTTTTAATGAAAGGGATTGCTTATGAAAAAAGTGCTAATGCTTTTAGGGGATTATGCAGAGGATTATGAGGTAATGGTACCCTATCAGATTTTGAAATTCGCCTGCCTTCAGGTGGATTGTGTTGCTCCAGATAAGCGTTCAGGAGAAAAAATTAAAACAGCAATTCATGATTTCCTCGGTGATGCCACCTACAGGGAAACTGAGGGCCATCAGTTTGAACTCAACAGAGATTTCAACAATCTTAGGCTGGATGAATATGATGGTCTGTATATTACAGGTGGCAGAGCCCCTGAGTACCTTAGGTTGGACCCGAGGGTCATTCAGCTTGTCACTCATTTTCATAATGCGGGCGAGCCTGTGGCTGCAATATGCCACGGAATACAGATTCTCACGGCAGCAGATTTAGTTCGTGGACGTCGTCTCACCTGCTACCCTGCTGTAGCACCTGAAGTACAGATGGCGGGAGGCACTTATGTGGAGGTTCCAGCGGATGAAGCTGTTACAGACGGAAAGCTTGTAACCTCACCTGCATGGCCTGGAATTTTTGCCTTAATGCAGAGATTTGTCGGGCTTTTATTGACCTAATCTGCTCCTGTGGTAAGTATCTCTTCCTGTGATGTATTGTGTGAAAACTCTGTGAAAATTCTGATAAACACATTTGAATAATACCTATTGCTGTTGTATTATTATGATATAAGTGTCAGAAGTCTGACATGTTTTTCTGACACTTACTTTTATTCACGCAGGAGGAGTTGGCTTATGGACATTACTAATAAAAAAATTCTAGTTTGCGACGATTCAGTGCTTGCCAGAAAGCAGTTAATGGATGCCGTAAAAGAAGTTGCCGAGGGTGCCACCTACATCGAAGGTAAGAATGGCTCTGAGGCAGTCAATCTTTATAAGTCTGAAAAACCAGATTTGGTTTTTATGGATATAGTTATGCCTGAGAAGGATGGAACCACTGCTCTTGCTGAAATCAGGGCGTTTGATCCAGATGCAGTAATCATAATTGTTTCCTCTGTGGGCACTCAGGATCAGCTAAAGAAGGCTATTCAGCTTGGTGCCAAGGACTTCATTCAGAAGCCATTCGAGAAGAACCAAATCAAAGAAATTATTGAACTTCGACTTGGAGGAAATTAAGATATGTATACCCAGTTCTTAGGCAACTATTTACTGCAGAAGGACCTAGTGACTCAAGAGCAGCTCTTTAATGCTATGGCCCGGCTTTCTCAGTCTCATATAAAGCTTGGTACCATCGCCATTCACGAGGGTCTCATGACTGCAAATGAAGTAGATGAGTGCTTGTATGTGCAAACCCGAGAGGATAAACGCTTTGGTGAAATTGCAATCGAGCGCGGTTATTTAACTGATGATCAGGTAAATGACCTTCTTGCTATGCAAACACCTGAGTTTCTTTTGCTGGGACAAAACCTGGTTGATGATGGTGTGTTTACATATGAAGAGCTGGAACGAGTTATGTTTGACTACAGAAATGAGGCAGAGCTTTATGACCTGACTCTTGATGTAGAAAATCAGGAAACAGTTGAAGCTATTATCTCTAAGTTCTTCATTATGGCTGAGATGCCAAAAAATGACTTAAATGTCATGTATCTTCAGCTTATGTTTAACAGCCTTATTAGATTTATAGGTGAGGACTTCTCTCCTCTTACCCCGATGGTTATTGAGGAATTCCCAATCACCTTTGGCGTATCTCAGTCCATCACCAGTGATAGAGAATTTGTCACTCATATAGATTGTGACCGTGAGACAGCTATTGCTTTTGCCTCAAGGTATGCAAAGGAAGAGTTTTATGAATTTAATGAATATATCATAGCAGCCCTTGAGGATTTCCTTAATCTTCACAATGGATTGTTTATGGTAAATGTTTCAAATACAGTTACAAAGGATATGTCCTTAGCTCCACCAGAAATTACTGAAGAGGGAATCCTTACAGGACCTAACAAATGCGTGGACTTCCCAGTGGCTTATCCATTTGGAACGATTCACCTAATCGTATGCTTCTAATTTCTTAATAAGACAACATCAGCCTCCACTGTTACGTGGAGGCTGTTTTAGACTTATCTATTATTTCTCGTGTGCTGAATACGTTTCATACGTTCATCCAGCTCATGATAAACAGGTGTCAGAGGCCAAGGTAAAAGCTTGATATACTCTCTGTCTCCTGGCTCAAGACCTTCAAGCCAGTTCATAAACTCTGCAGAACCCTTGTAAAGATCCTTACCGTATTCACACATCACATATTTCTTTTTAGAATTATCCACAGTTTCCGTAACTCTACGAAAGCTTATCCTTCCAAACTCATCCTGTTCCTTTACAAAAGATGCCTTTTCGTGGACTGGCTTTGGCTCCTCAAGTGAAATCTTTCCTATATTCAGGAAATGCTCCCACATAACCTCTGCTATCTTTTCCTTTGGAAGGGGATAGTTTAATTCCTCGGAAATCTTGCTGATGGAATACCCTAAGTCTGCCAAATGGCGCACTGCCCCTCCGGCCACTGCATCATTTATGAAGTTTCCTAAGGCCTTATTGAATTCCTTCATTCCTATTTATCTCAGAATAATGACTTTACTGTTGGGTAAAGCTTCTTGAATTCCTGATATCTCTCCTCATATTTAGCAATGAGTTCTGGATCAGGCTCAACTGTTTCCTTTACTCGTACTATCGCCTGGCACGCTTCCTCAACTGAAGCGTACTCGCCGCATCCAACTGCTGCAAGAATAGCTCCACCAAGACCTGGACCTTCCTCATTCTCAAGGATATCAAGCTTAAGGTTCATAACTGAAGCGATAATCTTCTGCCATAATGGAGACTTAGCACCACCACCGCAAATCTTAGAGCGCTCGATTACGATACCCTGTGAACGTGCAACCTCTAGTGAATCACGAAGACCGAAAGCAACACCTTCAAGAACAGCCTGTGTCATATCCTCACGAGTTGTATCCATAGACATACCAATGAACATAGCACGTGCATCTGGATTGTTGTGTGGGCTACGCTCTCCCATAAGGTA
>JAEEGL011529521.1_pt1 | contig 34537 bp, 30 predicted proteins | sample 9134231 | NCBI WGS metagenome assembly JAEEGL01 (sample SAMN16246548, study PRJNA631951) | gut metagenome | biome: gut microbiome; feature: rumen; material: fiber-attached | host: Bos | place: Iran: Karaj | collected 2018-10
GTCCAAAGAAGTGAGAAATACATATAGAACACACGTTGAGAAATACCTATGGGGAGATTCACCCTTCTGGAGTGCAAGTTACTTCTGTGCCACTACCGGAAGTGTTTCTATTGATACTGTCAAGAAATACATTGAAGATCAAAGAACAGGGGAACACAAACGCAAATACATTAAGACGGGAAAATACAAAAAGAAAAGCTAGTGCGATTCATCCCACAACCTACTTCATCGGAAGGGGTTTTCTCGCACGATATTTATAATCCCAGAAACCGCCGGTATGAAAATTTTCATTCCCCAAGGGTTTTGCTGTCAGCTTGAAGATCACACAGCCATCAGGACACACTACAGTTTTTGTGTACTTCCCATCTCCCCCGACTTTGGTGAGATCCCCGCCGCTTCTGACCGCTTCCATCAAGGGAAACAGCATCATCATTGTCTTTGAGCAGATTCCGTAACCATCCTTATTAACCGGACAACCATAGGTGCATTTATAAATATCGCCGATTTCTTCACCATTACGGCAATATCTTTCTGTATGGTCTCCATGTAAAAAACCTGTTACTTCCACCGTAAATTCATATTCTTCGTCATACCATTTTTTCATATTTCCTCCCGCTCTATTTCCTTTGCGCTTTGTGCGCAACTTTGTCTGCATACATATTTGCATCAGCTCTCTCAAAAACATCATCGGCTGTAGTATCTACGCCCTTTTCATAAACAGCATAGCCAATTGCTGCCGACACGCGCTTCCATGGCTCCAGAGCCTCATTTTTCTCGCACTCTGACATTTTCTCTTTGAACTTGGCCACCAGGGAATCAATGATCACCAGGTCATTTTTTATGAGGATTACCACAAATTCATCTCCGCCCACTCTAAACACCGGAGAATGATCGAACACTTCACATACAATGTCGGAGATTGTCTGGATGGAGATGTCACCCTTTTCATGGCCATAGGTATCATTTATGACCTTAAGGAAATTGAGATCTATCATAGCAAGGCCGTATGAATCCAGCGTTCCTTCGTCACAGGCCTTTGTAACCTCTTCAATCTCTGTGTTGTAGGCATTTTTATTTCTGACACCTGTGAGGGAATCCTTACTGGCCATTTCCCGGATCGCTTCAGATTCTTCCCGGACAGCGCCAAGCTCCTGCTTTGTGGTCACAAGACCAACAATGTAGTTGTTTATGTCAGATTCCATCTTTTTCATTGATTCTGTCAGAACACCGATTTCATCTGCTGAATCAATGGTCAGCTTCGCAAAGTCATTGCGGACACCGCTCTTGCCATCAGCCCAGTAGTTTTCAGCAGTTTCGGACAGTTCCTTTATTGGTTTTACTATGGTCTGATTCAATATATATGTACTTATGAAATAGATCACAGCAAGTATCACGATAGCCATAGCAATAAGAGCTGCCGTGAATTTATTCTGTGTGCTTCTTATTTCATTCATGGAAACATCCGTACAGGCATAAGCTACTATTTCATTATTGTCATCTTTTATCGGCCTCAGGTTACTGACCAGCCAGCCGTATTCCTCAGTATTTGTAATAGCCGGATCCATACCTGCCTCAGGGTCTTTGCTTATTTCCGCAGCCCAGTCATCTGCCCAGTCATAGCTGTCAATGCATCCTATTGGGCATGGCTCCTGCGGATCCGCATCCACCAGATAAATAAAATCATTTCTTTCATCGGACAGCTTGGGATAAATGATATAAATACAGCTCACATTGCTGCCATCCTGTACTACTTTCAGATCACGAAGAACATTCTTATACTCCTGGGTATCATAAATAGACTCATATAACGCCTGATATTTATTAAATGCCTCCGATCCCCACTCGAAACTGGTGATCTTATCGCTGCCACTGTATATCTCAAGCACCTTATCCCTTATGATCCTTACCTCTTTTGGGTCAACATTTGCAGCAGCAACATAAGATGCACTGTCAGCGCTTTCTTTGTACATAGTATCAGCAAGCTGTCTCACAACAATAGTACTCACAGCAATGAGACAGGTACTCACAAGAGCTGTGGTCAGGAATATCAGAAGCGCAAATTTTTTCTTTATTGAACGTTTCATATCGTCGCCCTATTGAAGCTTCAATCAAATAGCTATCATACTACTCCTATTCATCGGTATTAGGCAAGTTTATATATATACGCACAGATGGCATAAACTATTATCGTAATTATCATATACACGGAATTGGTGGTAGAAACATAGGAACACCCCTCCGGATCCCTGATATATGTCTGCATAGAAAAGGTTGTGGGTACGCTCATATATATTACTTCCGCCATTATGAACTGAAGGTCACCTTTATAGAGCCTTGAAATCACAAAGATCCCTACAGCAACTGCGCCGCTCTGGATCAAAAGACGGAAAATGACCGGCTTTAATACCTCTCTGATCTTTTCCGGATGCAGGTCAATATCATAGCCCACTGCCAGCAGGATCATTGCATTTAAGGGGGCAACGATAAGCTGTTCACAGCCAAGATAAACAGAGCTCACAGGCTGGGCAAGAAACCATTTCATGATACCTGTTGCGCCAAAGGTAACGCCCAGTACAGCGGCAATAAATGTGGGGGTATGAAGTGCAGAAAGAGCCAGCGCCTTAGGGGATATGCTTTCTTTCTTTTCCTGCTGTTGAAGCATGCCCATCCAGATTGAGAACCCAAACAGCAATCCGGATATGTCCAAAAGCGCGATCTTAGAAAGAGCATCAGATCCGCAAAGATTTGAATAGAGAGGATATGCCACCATGCCGCCCTCATAAAGACTCATGAGAAAGGGAATATATCTGGCACGGTCAGCAGGGAACAATGGCCGTATCAGGAAACCAAGGCCAAAGGTTATCAGCTCCACAACAAGAAGAATTAATACAAGAACTGCTATCTTACCTGTGTAATCCGCTGTGGCCAGCGCATGGAAAACAGCAACTGTCAACATGATCCTGGAAACAAGAAACTTAATGTCATCAATCCCTTGTCGGGAGATCCATTTAGTTTTTTTCAGGAACACTCCAACAGCAATCATTCCGATTACAGGTAAAATAGCAGTTAATACTTCAATGATTGAATTCGTCATAATTGTACTATGTTATGATTCATCGCAAAAAACATTGTGATAATTGCCATTACACATTTATTTTAACACAATCACAGAATTTCAAAATAAAAAGCTCTTTACCATATGGATATCATCTGCATATGTTCCATCCTGGTACTTGTTTGCATTTGGAATTCTGCCGCACTCTTTAAAGCCAAGGCTCTCATAGAGATGATACGCTCTGTCATTGCCACCGACCACCGTCAGTTCTGCCTGTTCATATCCCATCTCTTTTATCTTTCCAAGAAGCTCCTCCAACATAAGGCGTCCCAGTCCAAACCCTGTGTACTTCTGATAAAGAGCTATTCCAATATCGGCGCGATGCCTGGCACGGCGTCTGCTTCCTGCAGGCTGAAAAGAACAGTTACCTGCATATTCACCGTCTACAAAGGCCAGCATCAGCATGGAATCCTCAGATGAATTCTTGTCGTTGATAAACTCCACTTCGCCCTCTGCTGTATACTTTACCTCATCCGGATCGCAGAGAAGAAACCTTGTTTCTCCGCAGACAGTCTTCAAATAATCCACCAGAAGCTGCGCCTCATCAGTTTTGGCACTTCGCAGAATTATTCTCTTTTCCCCTAACTTAAACTCTTTCTCCTTATAAACCATTTCCCCTGACTCCTCCTATTTTACTGATTGTAATGCAAAACAGTAATCATGACACTATTTTACCATTTTTTATATTTTTAGCTGATTCATAAATAAGCAGTTTTGGTAAAACACAGGTAAACAAAGGCTTATATTTTTATAAAGTCAACAATTTATTGACGAAATAGTGGATAATATCTATACGGCTTCAAACCTTTTTTCAGGATCCAAATTCAGGAGGTAATATGATGCGAAAGAAACTTCTATCCTGTGTTATAGCGCTTTCTATGACACTTTGTCTCCTTACCGCGTGCGGCAAACAGGCTTCTGATGCCACAGGCGAAGCTACCGGTGCAGATGCATCAGCTGAAACTACAGCCGAGGCTTCAGGTGGTACCACAGATTCTTCCTGGCCCACAACACTGACCAATTCTGTGCATAACAGTGCGGCTCCCGACTGGACCGAATACAATCAGTTGATATTTAATATCAAGAACACCACAGATTACGCCCAGCGTGAGGTAATGATGCACCGCGCCGAGGATATTCTGATGTCCACAGGTGCAATCGTACCTATCTATTACTATAATGATCCCTATCTTCAGAAGAAATCCATTACCGGAATCTTCTCATCTCTTTTCGGAACAAAGTACTTTATGTACGCAAAGGGCTGTGATGGCAATGCTCTCAGGGTAAGCCTATCCTCTGACCCCACATACCTTGACCCTGCACTTAACTCTTCAGTTGATGGTGCCTGCCTTGTAGCCAACACCTTTGCAGGTCTGTATACATATAATGAGGCCGGCGAGTGTATCCCGGCTCTTGCTGACGAGTCTAACCCATACGAGGTATCCGAAGATGGTCTTAGCTACACCTTCCATCTGAAAAAAGATCTCAAGTGGTCCGACGGCTCGCCTCTTACAGCTTCTGACTTTGTTTATTCCTGGAACAGGGCGGTTGCCCCTTCCCTGGGCGCTGATTACGGATACATGTTTAGTAACTTTGCAGGCTACGACGATGGCAAGGTAAAAGCCAAGGCAGTAGATGACACCACCCTCTCTTTTACCCTTACATCTCCATGTGCATACATTCTAGACCTGATGGCATTCCCGATCTTCTTCCCGGTAAATCAGGCTAATGTAGAAGCTGCAGATCCCGACGGGGTCAATCCCGGAGCCTGGGCAGAAGGCCCGGGGTTTGTATCCAGCGGAGCTTTCACGCTTCAGTCCTGGGTTCCCGGCGATCGAATGATCTATGTGAAGAATCCATATTTCTATGACGCTGCAAATGTGGCCATTGATGAGCTGCATTTTATCCTCTCTTCTGATGAAGAGTACATATACGAAGCATATAAAAACGGAGAGATCGACTTTGCGGACTCAGTTCCTACAGAGCAGATCTCCAATTTCCTTGCCTCCGGCGATCCTGAATTTGTCATAGCACCAAGCCTTGGAACATACTATTTTGCATTTAACGTCAACAGTCACCTGTTTGATGGAAAAACATCCACAGAGGCAGCTGCCATGAGACGCGCAATCGGACTTCTGGTTGACCGTCAGTACATCTGTGACAATATCGGCCAGACAGGTCAGGTTCCTGCTACATCCTTTATTCCGGAAGGAATGCTGGATGGAAACGGCGGCGTATACAAGACTAACGACGACAAGTACACCTTCCCGGATGAAAGCGCCACCGGCTACTATTCCGCTGAAAAGAATGATGCTGCCATTCAGCAGGCAAAAGCCCTCTTTGAAGAGGCGGGCTTTACCTTTGGAAGCGACGGAAAGCTTTCTGCTGAGACTCCTCTCTCCTTTGAGTTTTTGACAAACGACAGCCAGTCCCATGTTCTTGTGGCAGAAGCCATTAAAAAAGATCTCGCTGAGGTAGGCATTGAAGTTACTGTAGTTAAGCAGGACTGGCCAACATTCCAGCAGAATCGTAAGGATGGTAATTATGACGTAGCCCGTGAGGGTTGGCTTGCAGATTTTAACGATCCTATAAACATGCTCGAAATGTTCATTACAGATTCCGGTAACAATGATCCTCAGTTCGGTAGAGAGCCGATCGAGGAAGAAGATTAAGGAGGGCGCGGGAATATGTTTAGAAAAATGAATTTGCTTGCCAAGATGCTTCTTGGAATAATACCTGCTGTAGCCCTGGCGCTCATTCTTGTAACCGCAGTCAGTGTGACTAAATCATCGAACGCTATACAGACTCTGACAGCACAGAAAGCGGAAGAATCCATTCAGGCCAATGTAAGTGACATAAACGCAACACTTATGACCCTCAGATCGACAGCTACCACCCTCTCCAATACTGTGGGAGGAACCTACAGCTCTACCGACCTTGACGTATATCAGGCCATTTTCAAAAAAACCATCATGTCCAACAGCGTTATTTCCGGAAGCGGCATATGGTTCAAGCAGGGTGTTTATAACCACATGACCTACGCAGGCCCATACTGGTACAAGGATGGCGGTACAGTTACATATACTGATGAGTATTCCAACGCAGATTACGACTATTTTAACCAGGAATACTATACAGTAGCATCAGGCCTGACTGAGGGTCAGTCCAATATAACAGATCCATACTATGACCCTTCCAGCGGCAAGGTAATGGCTACCTGCTCAGCTCCCATTTATGACGTTGCGGGCTACTATTCCGGATGCATAACAGTTGATATTTATCTTGATGCGATCCAGGACATGGTATCAGGTATCAAGCTTGGTCAGAATTCTGCTCCGATTCTTTTGGATTCCACAGGTGTATACGTCTATGACGTTGATGCAGAGAAGATTTCTTCTGCCATCAACATCACCAATGACCCCAACACCTCCCTTGCAGCTGCAAGTGCGGATATCCTGGCAAACGACAGCGGAATAACTACCTTCATGCAGAACGGCGAGAGGTATCTTTTGTTCTATGGCACAGTGCCGGATGTTAACTGGAAACTGGCAGTAACACTTCAGGAAAAAGAGATGAATGCAAGCGTAGATTCAATAAGGTCTTTCCTTATCGTCATCTGCGTTGTTGCACTTATCGCTTGCATGGCTATTATCGTAGGTCTTGCCCTGTCCATAGTAAAGAGCGTCAACAGTGTTAAGGCATTTGCAGGCAACCTGGCAAAGGGCGACTTTACCATCGACAATATCAATACAAAGAGCTCGGATGAGCTCGGACAGATGTCCCTGTCCCTCAACAACATGTATGAGAGCAACAAATCCGTTATTTCACAGGTTTCCGAGGAATCAGGAAGGATCGGACAGGCTTCTTCCAATCTTGGCAACATGGCACAGCAGCTTACCAATGACTTCCAGGTGATCAGAAATAACATGACAGGCGTTAATGATGCCATGATGAGCGCGTCAGCCGCTACTGAGGAAGTTAACGCTTCCATAGAAGAAGTAAATGCTTCCGTTCAGATGCTGTCAGGACAGGCTGATGAAACAAGGCTCCAGGCAGAAGAGATCCAGCGCAAGGCTGCAGAAATTGAAGAGAACTCCAGAAAAGCCAGCGAAAATGCTGCTCTCATATCCTCCGAAAGAGAAAGAGATGTGGAAGAAGCCAATGCTCAGGCCGAAGTTGTTAAGGAAATCGGCTCTCTTGCAGATTCCATTGCAGAAATTGCTGATCAGATCAACCTCCTGTCCCTGAATGCTTCTATCGAGGCAGCCAGAGCCGGTGAACACGGAAAAGGCTTTGCGGTTGTTGCCGCTGAGATCAACAAGCTTGCAGGTGAGACCGCGGATGCTGTAGGACAGATCCAGGGAACAGTTGATAATGTACAGGGCGCTTTTGAGCACCTGTTAACTGCCACCAACGAGCTGCTTAAATTCCTTAAGGAAACCGTTAAGACAGACTATGACAACTTTGTAGATATCGCTCAGCAATACGGAAATGACGCTGAATCCTTCGGCCAGCAGTCAAGCTCCATCGCCGAAATGGTTGCAACTATCAGAGGCGCCATGAACGAAGTAAGCTCAGCCATCCAGAATATTACTGAATCTACACAGGATACTGCATCCAGAAGTTCCGAGATCACCGATACCGTCAATACAGTATCCGGAGTTGTTGACAACGTTTCAGATATGTCCGTTCGTCAGCAGGAAATATCAAAGACTCTCTCCAGCGTAGTTGGAAAGTTCAAGCTCAAATAAATGTGCATGCACTCAAAAAGCCCGGAGCTGTTTAATTGCTCCGGGCTTTTGTAACGACTTTACTTATTTGCATATCTTACTAAATCAATGTCGTGGTGTTGTTCAAATCTCTTTTCAGCCTCAGGATAGCATCTCCTGATCCTGGACACTGCTGAAAGTGCTCCGAATGATGCAAGAGTAGCTTCAAGCTCTGCGCTTCCTGTCTTTTCTCTCTTTTTCTCTGGCATATTAAGTTCCCCCTCTTTTTTGAACTCCAGAACCTAATCTATCAAAAAGAACTACCTTTGTAAACAGCTAAGGCACCAGTTTATAATAACTTAATAATTTACTTTACTATCGTTACCACATCCTGAAGAATATAGTGAAATGTGGGGTAAGATGTCTTTTCGTTCTCAATGTATCCGTTGCTTAAATTAAAGGTGTCCGACGGATCCTCAGGGTTTATACCCGTGTAATTGCCGTTAAAAACAAAATCCACATTTCCGTGACTTAGCTGTTCTATGGCTATTTCCATGGCCTCCTGGGTTCCTGGGGCAGCCACCTGCAGGTTCAGGTCGTCCATTTCTACCCAGCCATTCTCAAATCCAGCAGATACATCCGTTCCGTGAACACGTCCCGTTACCACTGATTCAATGCTCTTATTAGTCATAACAGCATCCACAGCCCCAAGCACGTAAGGCTCCCAGCAGATTCTGGATGTAACTAAAGATGTAGCAGGCGCAACCTCTGACATACTCTGGTTATAGCCCACAAAATATACCGGATGACCTTCAGCTGATTCCTCTTCACAGGCTATAGCAGGACCGATAGTGTCCGTGTGCTGGGATATGATCACACAGCCATCATCAATAAGCTTCTCCGCTGAATCCTTTTCATGGGCATAGCTGCTCCAGGTCTCAGTGTAGCACACCTGCATCACCGCTTCCGGCACAACAGATCGTACTCCCAGGATAAATGCAGTATATCCGGAAATGACCTCAGAAGTTGGAAATGCCGCTATAAATCCCACCCGAGCCTGTTCAGGGGTTATTATCCCCTCTTCTATCATCTGCTCTATCTTCATTCCTGCCGCAATTCCGCTCACATACCTGCCCTGATAGGCCTCACCCTTGAAGGTGTGGTAATTTGCAGGAACAGTCTTGCCATTCATGTCCATATAGGAAGTCTGGCAGAACTGAATACCCGGATAATCCTTAGCCAGCCCCATTACAAGTTCGCTGTAGCCATTAAAGAAAATAATGTCACAGCCCTGATCAGCCAGAGATCTTAAGGGTTCCTCCATCTCTTCATCAAGTACATTGCTGCAGGTGAGAACATCCACCTGTTCGCCATACTTTTTTTCCACCGCATCCTTTGCAAGGGAAAAATTGTAGGTATATGGTGTGCTCTCATCGTTGTCATAAATAAAACCTACCGTCAGATGCTCTTTTCCACCTGTAAGATTCAGAAGCCTGAAGATTCCAAGGAAAGCAGCCAGAACAGCTATACAAGTCAACACAGTAGCTATATATATTCGCCTCATACGTCTGCTCCTTTCTCCCCACCGGCTTCTTCCCTGGCCTCGTTTTGCATCTCTGCAGCCTGGATCTTTCTATCTTCCTCAACCCGGCGCCTTAGTTCCTCAGGCTGCTCACCGTCTGCCTGCTGTATCTCAGCGCGCTTTTGAGCGTAGATCTCATCAAGGTCGATAACTTTTTTATCCAGCAGCCTGAAGAAGGCATCCAGCGCATCCGGGTCAAACTGCGTTCCCCTTCCGCGAAGCATTTCCGTCATGACATAGGCTGTGTCCATATGATTTCTGTAAACACGGTTAGAGGTCATGGCATCGAAGGCATCCGCCACTCCGATAATCCTGCCAAAGAGCGGGATCTCCTCGCCTTTGAGACCGTCAGGATAACCTTTTCCGTCATAGCGCTCGTGATGGTACCTGGTTCCGTCCTCAACGTGCTCAACCAGGGTGAAGTCCTTTAAGATCTCGGCCCCCTTGATTACGTGGGATTTCATTTTCGTATACTCTTCATCCGTAAGGCGTCCAACCTTGTTAAGGACGCTGTCAGGAACTGCAATCTTTCCGATATCATGCATCTGGGCAGCTTTTCGGAGGTTTGACAGCATCCTCTTTCTCTGCCACCACTTGAAGCAGTTCATCTCCTGTGCGATAAGCACCGAATACTCCGCCACGCGAAGCGAATGCTGGTGGGTTCGCACGTCCTTGGCATCGACTGCGTTCGCTATGGCCATTACCGTCTCGTTAGCCATGTTGATCTTAATTTGCTGTTGATTTAACTGCCTCTGCACTACCAGCCATGTAAACCAGATGATCATCAGCACAAGTACCATGATCATGTAAAAAAAGAAGACCGGCTGTTCGTAAAATTCTCCCTCTTTTATAAGTTCAAACTTTCTCTCTTCCAGGACTTTTTCCCCTGCGCTGTCAAAGATGGCAAGGTGGAAATTGTATTTGCCCGCAGGAAGATTAACGTAAATAATGTTGTTGAGACTGTTCTGAGGTACAATGGTCCACTGGGTATCATATCCTTCCAGGTAATAACCCACGTTGGGTTCCTGGATGGTATAGTTCAGGATCTCAGGATCAAGCTCTATACGGCTTATTCCCTGTCCAACCTCTATGGCACCCTTGCGGGCAGGAGGCTGTAGCACGCCATCCAAACGCACCGAAGCCAGCTGCATCCTGTATGAGCGAACATCACTGTTGTATTTTTCCACGTCAATCATGTATACGCCTGTATCACAGGGCAAAAGAAGATTCCCGCTACCATCATAATAGTTCCAGGAATTGGCTGTAAGGGATGTTCCAAGGCCTCTCCTTGCATCGAGAAGCTCCCAGGCAATCTCTCCCCCTGCCACCAGCTCATCTCGTTCAACTACGTATATTCCCGCACTGGACATGACAAAAAGAGTATCCTCATCCTTAACCCAGATATCATAGTTGTTGAAATATGGGAACTTTTCCAGCACCCTGACAGTCCCTTCCGTATCCAGATAGCAAAGGCTGTTACTGGTGACTATGAACACTCCCTCTGACTTGGGATCTTTAATTGTCCTTAGGATAACTCCGCTGCTAAGACCCTCCTCACGGGTGAGCATGTCAGCCACTTTGCCATCTTTCAGAACAGCAATTCCGTCACCGTCTGTACCTGCAAGGATAGTTCCGTCACTAAGCTCTGTTACAGTAAGGATCATGGAATTGATAAGACCATCCTCATTGGTGATGGTGTTGTAGACCTTATGATCTTTGATATAGCTGATACCGGTATCACCGGCTGCCAGGATAGTTCCATCGGAAAGCCCTGTAACAATACGGGCGCGATTTCCAAAGCTTCCATTGTCTGCATTATATGACCAGACCTGTCCGTTTGAGGAGTATTCCATCAGGCCGCTTCCATAAGTACATACCCATAAATGATCATATCTGTCCACGTACATACAGCGGATTCTTTTGCCCTCCAGCTCCCGTGTCAGATCATTTTCTATCTCATAGTGGCAGGCATTATCCACCACATCCAGTCCTTCATCAGTGCCGATATAATAGCAGTCCTGCCAGAAAACTATGGCATTGACTACATTGCGCTCCATTCCGATGGATCCGTATATATCCTTGAAGGGTGATTTTGCCAGCCTCAAAAGCCCAAGTCTTGAAGATGTGAACCAGAGATTTCCCTGGTAGTCACAGAGCATATTATCAATGGAATTGTCGAATTCATTGGTATTCAGGCTATGATAACCGTTGTTATCTATATAGGAAACACCGCTGTCTGAGGAAACAAACAGTGTTCCATCGCTGATATAATCAAGATTGTTGATGCTGGTTACCTCTTCGCAGGTAAGGACACCGATCTTCTTAAACTTATCTCCTGATACGTCATAGCTGAATATATGGTCAGTTGATGAGCCAACCATAAGTGTTCCATCCTTGGCAAAAGTGCAGCAGTTAAAAAGCTCTTCATCGCCCGGGAGCTTAATGGAATCAAGGATCTCTCCTTTTTTCATAAGGAACAGCCCGCCATCGGATGTCACAGTTGCAACACGTCCCTCTTCATCAGCAGTAATGCTGTCGGCATAGTTTACTTCCTTCAAGGTGTTGTCTACCTGAAGTCCGTTATTCATCACAAGGATCTGCATACTGCTGCTGGTTCCTATGTAGTAATAACCATCTGTGGCACGAATTATGCTCCGCACGGAGTTTGAGGGAAGACCACTGGCCTGGTCCAGCACATTTACAAGCTTTTCCCGGATAACTATGGAAAGACCATTGTCGTTGGTTCCGATCCACAAACGTCCCTCTTCGTCAACGTAGAGGCAGTTTACATTCTTTACGGACTCATACTTATCAATCCAGTGGAATTCACGGCCATTATAGCGATACAGTCCCGCATAGGTACCTATCCAGAGGACACCGTCATTGGTCTGGGCAATATCATTTGCCTCGCCGCAGGGAAGACCGTTGTTACTGCTGTAAATGCTTTGTACATAGTCGTTATAATCTGTTGTTTCTGCCTTGTGCGCCGCTTCTACAACCGGCATGGAAGGCACTGCCATTCCAATCCCCAGACAAATGCAAAGAGCAACTGCGGTCTTGGCAGTGTTACCCTGGAGCTTTTTCTTTTCGTTACTATTATCATTGTTCCAATGTCTGATCTTTAAGAGAAGATACACTGCAAATACAGTGATCACTTTGTCTGCAAACTCAAGGGCAAGCTGCCCCAGCACGGTGCAGATAAATGGTGACCATTCTTTTTCCAAAAGATAGTCGATGATGCCATTGCCCCATTTGTTACCGGTATAGCCGTTATCAAATATCAGATTCACCGGAACCGAAACAACAAGTGCAGTGAGCATGGCTAAAGTCGCGGTCTTCATAAAATCATAAAACCGTTCGAACCAGTTCTGTTTGGCCGCAATACCGATGATCACGCCAAGGGCTATACTTGTAATGGAATAAGCCGCAGAAAGGCGGTTGACTGCGCAATATGCAAGATTTCCGGTAACTCCCACAAGGGCACCGCAAACAGGTCCTCCATAAACAGCAGCCAGTGCAGTACCGAAAGAATCCATCCACATAGGAAGCTCAAGCCACACGGAAAAGAACCTTCCACCTATGTTAAGACATACGCATATTGCAACAAACAGAACAATTTGCCAAGTCTTTCTTTTCTTCATACTAATCCCCTCATATACCAAGCAGAAATAAATATCCCTATAAACGCAAATTTGTTTATCGCTATTCATATTGTAGTCTTTTTAAATACATAATTAAAGACCACTCTTTTCTGTTTTTTTATGTTATTTTTTCTATTTTTTCGTTTTATCCAGGACTTTTTACGCACTATGGTCTGAAACAGCACGACAGATTGCAGCATGGCACGACATGGTCCAGAGCTTCTGTTTCTCCAAGCCTCTTCCTGCCAGAGAATTTGAAAGGTTGGCTTTCGAAAAAAGCCAACCTTTTCCTGATATGTTATAGCGATACTACAGAGCAATGCTCCCGCCAGATTTCGTTTATATATGCCTTATTGAGGTTTTCACCAATGATTATGATGACATTTCTGCTGCTCACAACAGGACTTAGTTGTATTTTGTCCTCTGTGGCATTGATCTGCAGCTGACTGTCATCCTCCACTTTGACAAAACCCTTTACCCTTATAACTTTCCCCGCCTTAGGATCAGCAAAAAGTGCCTTAACCGTGCTTAAAAGCTGATCCTTTTGCATTTCCACGTCAAAATAAAATAACGGCAGATATTGTTTCTCCTCCACCGGCAGTTTGGCGTAGGATGACTTGCGATAGCCGGCTTCCTTAAGCTCTGCTAAGTCCTGTCCTGTAAGCTCATCAAATGGCTTGGCTATGATATCTTTTTCCATGTCATATCTGGCGCTGCAGCCATAGTCTTCCATGGTCCTGTTTATGAAAGCGGTGATTCCTGCAACGTCTGTATCTTCTGTCATCTTGCTAAAAATCAGCTTGCCCGCCCAGGCAATTTCTGACATAAAAAGATATCTGGCTGTATCCTCAAGCATCATGGTGGTGCCTGCGTCAACCACCGCTATTACGCTTCCAATCTCGTACCACCTGTCAAGAGGCTCGTCGTAGAGTACGTCAAAAAATTCATCGGCATCATATATGCCTGAGGGCTCGATTATCACCCTTGTGTAGCCACTCATACCCATGGAAATCAGCTTGGTCCTGAATCTGCGCCTATGAGCTTCCTTCCCATCTCCGCCCACTATCATCTCCAGGTTGCAGTTATCCCCCAGAAGATCCTGCAGCAGCACCATATCGATATTCACAGCGCCATAGTCGTTCTCGATTATGGCGATCTTCTCCCCCTGCTCTATGAGGTATCTGGCGTATTCTTTTATGAATGTGGTCTTTCCGGATCCCAGAAAGCCTGTAATGAGGTCGATTTTAATCATAATTTCTTTCTTTTCATTGTGTCCTTTCTGTATCAATGCAGAAAGGGCACAAGAATGCTACTGACTACATTAATACTACCATATTTTAAATATGCTGTATTGTTTATTTAACATCCAGGATTGACATCAAGTAGTCAGTCAATTATACTTGCATCTAAATATTTTCAGAAAGCGGGGAAGGTGTATGGAATTAATTAGAGTGCAGGATTCGGACTATAAAAAGACTTATGAGCTGTATATGTCTTTCCCTGAGAATGAGAATGGCTATATAAACAACGCATATGGCTATGATTATGACGAGTTTTTGGGATGGATTGAGAAAAAGCGCAACTGGTCCATGGGAAAAGAGCTCCCGGAGGGCTTTGTGCCGGATACAACCTTTGTTGTAGCTGATGGAGATACATATGTAGGAGTGGTAAACCTTCGTCACTGCCTGAATGATTTTCTCAGAGAAGGCCCTGGTCACATAGGATATTGCATATCCAAGCAATATAGAGGAAAAGGTTATGCAACCAAAGCTCTTGGAATGGCCCTGGATAAGGCCAGACAGATGTGCATCCACGAGGTGTATATGTCTGTTAACAAGGATAATCCAGCAAGCCTTCGGGTTCAGCAAAAAAACGGAGCATATATCCATCACGAGAATGAAACCGAATATTTCACCAGAATCAACGCTATAAGCGAAGATGATTCAAGACAGGACATAGTCAGCAAGTTTTACACCCAGTATGAAGAGGACGGACGTCTTGAGAGAAGCGTGCACGGAAGGCTTGAGTACGCAACCACCATGAATTACATACACAGGTATGCTGATAAGAGCTCCAAAGTGCTGGAGATCGGCGCAGGAACCGGCAGATATTCAATAGCTCTTGCAAAAGAAGGTATGGAGGTAACTGCTGTTGAGCTTGTTGATAAAAACCTTGAGATCCTTAGAGAAAACGGTAAAGGACTTAATAACCTGCAAGCATATCAGGGTGATGCCACAAGCCTGGAATTTCTTCAGGATAACACCTATGATGTGACTCTTGTCTTTGGACCGCTTTATCACCTGTACGAGCCGGAAGAGGTGGGAAAGGCCATAGATGAGGCTATCAGGGTAACTAAGCCTGGCGGAGCTATTCTTTTTGCCTTTATCTCTGTTTATGCGATCATGTATTCAAACTATTTTTATGGCAATTGGCCTGAAGGTGAGGAAGAAAACTTTACTGAGGACTATAAGGTAAGGCATTTTAAAGAGCAGCTGTTCACAGGCTATGATGTGGCAGAATTTGAAGGATTATTTGCGGATAAGCCGGTAGAATGGATCACTACAACAGGTGTTGACGGTCTGCTCGAGCCGATAGAGCGCAGGCCTGACTTTTCATTTACAGATGAAGCCTTTGAGAAGATGGCCGGGTGGTACCTGTCTGTATCTGAAAAGAGGGAGCTTCTTGGAATGACTAACCATCTTTTGTATATTTGCAGGAAGAAATGATTTTTCGAGGATTGCTATTTGGCTATAAACTTAGTTAAATAGCAATCCTCCAGGAACACCTGTCGGAATTAAAATAAAGGCGCACAGTCCTGTACATCTCAAGAATAAGCACTCTGCACTCAAAGACCTTGTCCCTGCTGCAGACTGTGACTCCGTCAGGAGTCGTGTAGCAGTCCCTTCGCATGATCTGCCTGTATCCCTTGATGGTGTAGGCCTCATATATCCCATCCTCATTCATAAGCCGAAATCGCAGGGGAATGATGCTACCATCTGCCTTATGCTCGCATATCACATCAACTTTATCTACAACCTTACTCATAACATCAAATCCTATCTATGGCAAAACGCCTCGTAGCGCCATTGCGCCGCGACATGTCACTCAAACATTTGTTTGTATTTATTATACGAACATCTGTTCTTGTTTTCAACTACAAGATATGGGTATGCAAAAGAGCTTAAAATACATTTTATTGTGCGCAAAAAAGGCTGGGCACGAATCATCGCACCCAGCCTCTCTAAGTCTCTGTAAAGCCTATATTTATGCCATGAGCATGCGGAACATCTCGATAACCTGCTCCTTGGTTGCCTCACGTGGATTTCCGGGATAGCATGCATCGTTAAGTGCATCTGTTGCCAGAACGTCAAGGTCTTCCTCTTTGATCTTATCAAGAGTCTTAGGAATACCAACATCCTCAGAGAGCTTCTTAACAGCTGCAATAGCTGCATCGCGGTACTCATCCTGGCTCATGCTGTCAACACCTTCAACTCCCATAGCTCTTGCAACTTCACGAAGTCTCTCACCTGTGTACTCACGGTTGAACTCCATGGAGATTGGCAAGAACATAGCACATGCTACTCCGTGAGGAGTGTCATAGTGTGCTGAAAGAGTGTGTGCCATAGCGTGGTCGATACCAAGACCAACGTTTGAGAATCCCATTCCTGCAATGTACTGGCCAAGAGCCATTCCTTCTCTGCCTTCCTTGGTGTTCTCAACAGCACCCCTGAGGTTCTTGGAAATGAGCCTTATTGCCTCAAGATGGAACATATCTGTCATCTCCCATGCTGCCCTTGTGGTGTAACCCTCAATAGCATGAGTAAGAGCATCCATACCTGTTGCAGCTGTAAGTCCCTTAGGCATTGATGACATCATCTCAGGATCTACAACAGCCACGATTGGCATGTCGTGTGTATCAACACATACGAACTTTCTCTCTTTTTCAACGTCTGTGATAACGTAGTTGATTGTAACCTCAGCTGCTGTTCCTGCTGTAGTAGGTACTGCAATGATTGGCACGCAGGGATTCTTAGTAGGAGCAACGCCCTCAAGTGAGCGCACATCAGCAAACTCAGGATTTGTGATGATGATACCGATTGCCTTGGATGTATCCATGGATGATCCACCACCAATAGCTATAATGCAGTCAGCACCTGACTTCTTAAATGCCTCAACACCATTTTTTACATTCTCAATTGTTGGATTGGGCTTGATATCTGAATAGATCTCATAAGGGATCTTTGCCTCGTCGAGAAGATCTGTAACCTTAGCAGTCACCCCAAACTTGATAAGGTCAGGATCTGATGCCACAAATGCCTTCTTGAAGCCGTAGTTGTTAAACTCATTAACAACTTCCTTGATAGCACCTGCTCCGTGATAGGATGTTCCGTTTAATGAAATTCTGTTTGCCATAATACTGTTCCCTCCAAAATAATTTTGTGTTACACGGACCTGATCAGTCCACGAAAATCATAGCATTATGGCACTTTTAATGTAAGTTACACTTTGACAGATTTGTTCCAAAAATCACAGGATCTCCATCTGCCTGAACATCGCTTCAAGATGCGGAGGCATTGCATCTATCATAATATCTGCAAGCTCTTCTTCCGATTCCTGCATTCCCTTGAGCACCCACTGCACCGTCATGTAGATAGAGGACTGGCAGTACATCTCCAGAAGCTTTCTGGTCCGCTTATCCGGAAGTTCACCTGTCTTTTCCCTGATAAGCCTGCAGTAGAACTCAAAGATCATGAAAAAATCGTGTTCCTTTAAGTTATTCTGTTCATCAACCTTAAATGCAGCCTGAAAGAATACTCTCTCTTCCTTTATATACTTAAACTTTTTGATGAGCCCTGCCCTCAAGGTCTCACCGCTGCCCATCTCGTCAAAGGATTTTTCCAGGAGCCTGTCAAAATACCAGTTGATAAGGTCGTACTTATCGATAAAATTCCTGTAAAAGGTCTGGCGGGAAACGCCGCACTCTTCTACAATCTGTTTGACCGTGATGCTCTCCACAGGCGAAGCTTTCATACATCTCTTTACAGCCTGTGCCAGCTTGTACTTACACTCGTTGTCTTTATTTTCATTGTTATCCCGCATGATATCTCTTTTCCCTTCCGCATATCCAAGCTCTTTTCCCATTATATCAATTAAAAAGAAATCCGCACATTCCAAGGCCCGCATGTTATACTGATTCAAGACTAATAACCAGGAGAAAAACCTATGACACTACTAGAACAGTACCAGGAAATACAAAAAAAGCTCCAGTATCTAGGCCACGCTTCAAGCCTGATGCACTGGGATATGCAGACCACTACCCCTGATGGCGGAAAAGAGAAGCTGGCTGACGCAATGAACTACTTTGCAGCCGAGATCTTCAAACTCTCTACCAGCGACGATGCTTACAATCTGGTAAAAGAGCTCTCAGAGCCCGCTGAATTTGACAAGCTGGATGATGTCATGAAATTTGACATCAGCCGCACCAAAAGAGACCTTGATAAGATGAGAAGGCTTCCCCAGGCGGTTTACGAGGAATATGTAAAGACCATCACCAAGGCCAGCATAGCATGGCCGGGAGCCAAGAGGGCAAGCGATTTCTCCATGTATGAAAAAGAGCTCGCTGCGGTCATTGAGGTCGTTAAAAAGTATCAGAGCTACGTCAATCCCGATAAAAAGGTATATGATGCCCTTATCGACCAGTTCGAGGAGGGAATGACACAGGAGGTCATCGACCGCGTATTTGGCGACCTTCGAAAAGAACTTGTTCCTCTGGTGGAGGAAGTAACCAGCCGCCCGCAGCCTGACCACAGCAAATTTGCATTTAAGGTTCCTGCTCACGTACAGGACAAGGTATGCAGATTCCTTGTGGAATACATGGGCATGGATATGAGCAGGATAGCCTTTGGTGAGACCGAACATCCTTTTACAACCAACATGAACCTTGATGATGTGAGAATAACCAATCACTACAAGGAAGATGCCTTCATCGAGCCCATATTCTCTGCTATTCACGAGGGCGGTCACGCCATTTTCGACCAGAACGTTGACCACAAGTACGAAGGCACCGCAGGCGGAGTGATCACCTACATGGGTCTTCACGAGAGCCAGTCAAGGTTCTACGAGAATATCCTTGGCAGAAACATCAACTTCTGGAAACCCATCTGGCCTAAGATGACAGAGATGATCCCTGAGCTTAAGAACGTAACTTTGGAGGACTTCTACAAGGAGATCAACTGTGTTGAAAAGAGCTTTATCAGGACTGAAGCTGACGAGCTCACATACTGCCTCCACGTCATCTTAAGATATGAAATTGAGCGCGAGATCTTTAAGGGAAATGTTGAAGTTAAGGACCTTCCTGCCCTTTGGAACCAGAAGATGCAGGAACTCCTTGGGATCACTCCTAAAAATGATGCAGAGGGCGTCCTTCAGGATATGCACTGGTCTGACGCAAGCTTTGGATACTTCCCATCTTACCTTCTTGGCAGCATCTACGACGGAATGCTCCTTGAAGCAGTAGAAAGAGATCTTGGCAGCATCGACGATATCCTTGCCGCCGGCGATATCAAGAAGATCACAAAGTGGCTTAATGAGAACATTCACCAGTACGGTTCCACAAGGACCTCCGCTGAAGTTCTTAAGGCTGTATGCGGGAAAGAGCTTACTGCACAGCCTCTTATCAATTACTTCAAGAAAAAATATTCTGCATAAAAAACGGGCGCCTCACGTGTGAGGCGCCCTGCTTTTATCTATGCTATCAATCCTCTATATGGATCACTTTCCTAAGCCTTGTAGCAAGCACAACTGCCAGACCAAGCTTTAACAGATCCGGGATTATGAAAGGAAATACGCACCATCCCAGCGCTGTCATAAGGCTCACAGGTCCTGTCTGCCTTGCATATACCACCATGAACCACCCTGTTCCAAAGGCGTAACACACCAATAGTCCAATCGCCAAAACAGCGATCCTTACAGGCATTTTTGTACCCAGCAGAGTCTCGCTCATCCAGTACAATAGACCTATAAAGATAAATCCTATGATGTATCCTCCGGTCAGTCCGAGAACAGCGTTAAGTCCCCCTGAAAAACCTGCAAGGACCGGTGCCCCGATAGCTGCCAGCAGTATATATGTAAGAATAGATAATGTTCCGCGCCTTCCGCCAATCAGCTCCAGGACAACAAAAACCGCGAAGGTCTGAAGGGTAAAGGGAACCACTGTCGGGATGCTTATCCATGAGCAGATAGCGATAAGCGCTGCACAGATTGCAATGTATGCAAGATCCACTGTCTTTAATCTTGTTTTTCTTTTACTTTCACTTTTCATTTCTTCTCTCCAATGCATAAAATTCTAAAGTCCCTAGCATTATACCACCCTTCATTTGAAAAATCCTCTTTCAAATCTTATAATTTTTCTATATTCGTTATGAGAGGGAAAAGGGAGAAATATTATGAAAAGCAAGCTGTTATATGTAACATTGTCGGCCATAACGGCCATTTCCATGGCAGGCTGCGGACTGTTTGGGGCAAAAAACGATGCTCCAAGCGAAACAGCACCGGCGGCAGAAGCATCTAAAGAAATCACCACAGAAAAAGAAAGCGAAAAGCCCGAGGATTCAGCTAAGGAAGTCGAGAGAGAGCCCTTCTCCAACAAGGGCCTTATTCTGGTGACCCCGGAGAGATACGGCGCCAAGACACTTTATGTATTTGACACCAGTGGCCTTCTTGTGGATATGTTTGACATTGAGTCCATATCAAAAGAGCTGATCCAGAAGGATGAAGCTGAAAGCTACATGTATAAAGCCTACTGCGACGGCATCCTGTTTTTTGAAGGCTACAAGTATGAAGATGGTGAAAACTACTATAAACTCACTGCTTACGACTATTACAGCAACGATATAACAGATGTTATTTATTGGGGAACTGACAGCTACTCTGACGTGGAAGTCTATGAAGGCAAGCTCAATATGACAGTGCTCCACGACTACAATGACTGGTCAGTAAAGAGCTTTGAAAAGGCCAAAGACACACTGGCCTTTATGGAAGCAGCACCAAAATATGCAGATATCTACGAAAATATCGGCAACTACAACCTCTATAACTCCGAGAGAAAATGCTGCCTTGACCACTTTCTTGATAAATACGGAGCTTTGGTCGGACGCCTGGAGGATACTTTTTACCTGATCAAAAGCGACGGCTCCATAGAGGAAAGTTCTTTTCTTAAGTCCAATATGTCCGGCATTCACGGGGACTCAAACTATGGTCTGTTTGTAGAATTTGATGATTCCTATAAAACAGTGGGGCTCGTTTGCATGGACCTTTCTACAGGCGAAAAGAAACAGATCACAGAGGATGAAGTAACCATCATGGACTACGAAGACGGCATCCTTTACTACGCTACCAGACAACATCATGAATTTGAGGTAATTAACTTAAATATCTACAGCTACAACACTGCAACAGGCGAAAATACACTTCTTTTTGAGAAAAAGAGCGTTCCCGGCACTGAACTGTATGAACCGGTTGTAACAGGCTTTACCCTTGGAGAAGGAAAAGCTTTTTATACAGATATAGATGCCGGACAGGCAAGAATACTCTGTGCTGACGTCGTTAATGGCAAGCTTGAAAATGAAACCGACACCGGGTACGCTACAACCAGCTTCTCGCCTTATGACTATGGAACCGTGGAGTACAAGACCATAGCATCCTACTGCCCTGACTGCGGAATACCGCTGACTGAGGCCTATACCGAGATCTTCGTGCTTGATCCCAAGTATTCAGATAAGGCAGATGCCATAAATGGAAAGATATGCTCCCTTGCGGAAGCCTTCCTTGAAAAATATAAAGAACAGCCTGAGAGCTGGCTTGGGGATGAGGGAAAAGACTGCGAGCAGCACCAGGAGTACCCTCAGCAGTACGACATGACAGACACCTGTATGGTGGATGACGTGGGAATTATCGAAGACAGATACCTGTATATTAACGAGAGCGGCTACTGGTATGGCGGCGGAGCCCATGGAATGCCTTCCAGAGACCAGCTTCTCTTTGATCTTACAACCGGAGAACAGCTTAAGCTCACTGACTTCTACAAGGGAACTGAGGAAGAATACAAGGCACTTGTGGCAGAAAAGACCAAAGAAGACTTTGAAAGCTATGACCCTGACGCAGGAATGGTTCCATATTTTGCAGAAAACGCACAGGAAGTATATGACACAGCCTATCAATATGTCCAGCTGGATATGAACGTATATTTTGAAAAAGATGGCATCATCTACTACTTCTACCCATATGACATGGGCACCTACGCAGATGGCTTCAGAGATATATTTATATCATACAAAGACCTGCTGGGAAGGGACACTCTTTCTAAGTGAGCCCATCCTAGTGAGCCCATCCTACCCGGCTATAGGCTTAAAGGGTGATGTTTTTATAATCTCCATGGCTGACTGATAATCAACAGGCTTGCTGTAATAGTAGCCCTGGGTATAGTTACAGCCCATCTCAACCAGCTTTATGCCCTGATCTGCAGTTTCAACACCTTCAGCTATAGTCTGCATGTCCAACTTCTGAGCGATGGTAATAACGCTCTCAATGAGGACTGCAGACTTTTTATCTTCTGTGATCATATCTATAAAAGACTTATCGATCTTGATCACATCTGCTTCAATATTATGAAGGAGCGACAGCGAGGAATACCCGGTTCCAAAATCATCGATGGCTATGAAAAGACCATGCTCCTTAAGGCTCTTTACAAACTGAATGAGCCTGTCATACTCAATATCCTTGGTGCTCTCTGTTATCTCTATCTCAACATCATCAGCAGTTAATCCATTATTTTCCAAAACCTTGAGGATACGGTTCTCAAACTTTGGCACAAAGAGGTTCTTTCTGGAGAAGTTACTGGATATCCTAGGAGGATTAAGCCCCATGTCCTTCCATCTCCTGATGGCCCTGCAGGTCTCGTCAAATATGGTAAGGTCCAGATCCGGAATAAGTCCCTCCCTGTCCAGAATAGGAATGAACTGATCCGGGAAGATGTAATGCCCGTCGTGGAACCACCTGCACAGAGCTTCAAATCCCACAAGCTCCCCCGTTCTCATATCAACCTTCGGCTGGAAAAACGGCATGAATTCATGGTTTTTAACCGCAGCCGGGAAAGCAGCAATAATGTCCCTGCCCTGCATTATCATCTTTTTCAGGTCTTCACCGAAAAATACCACATCCTGCTTAAGCCTGCTCTTTCCTATATTACAGGCCACATTGGCATCATTGAGCCTCTCATGGAGGTTCTTGTGCTCATCCTCCGAAAGGCTGGATATTCCGATCCACGCGCTTACCTCAAACTGGTTATTTGGCGCAGTCTTCAACTTGGAGATTGTTATCGAAGATACTTTTTTAAGGAATTTCTTGAGGTTTTCCTGATGAATAAACAGCAGATAATTGTCGCCGCCAAGGCGGCATACTCCCTCATCCTCCTCCACAAGCTTAAGTAGCTTCCTGGAATACTGCACTATGGCCTCATCTCCGGCATTAGCCCCTGCCACCTCATTTATATACTTAAAGTTCCGCAGATTCATCCTGATCACGAGATAATCCTGCGGTCTGCAGTTCTGCAGCATTTTATGATATTTCTTCTGAAAAAAAAGAATGTTGGGAATCCCTGTAAGAACATCAGACATTTCTGCGTGATCCAGCATCTTTCGCATGTTCTGCCTGCTGGCTAAAACATAGATCACGTCAGCACAAAAATCATACAAAGAAGGGTCAATATCCTCTTCTTTGATACCTTTTTCGAATTCTATATACGCCTTGACATATTCCAGGCCGTCATAATAATACCTGTACTGCTTTACCAGCCCACTCTCTCTGCCGGAATCATACAGTATCATCTGTTTATTGACTTCTCTGCCACTGATTACCAACTCTCCGGTCCTGTGATTGCGATATCTGTTATCGTCTCCAAGATCCAGCTCATAGTACATTCTGACCACATGAAGCTTATCACAGAAGTCCCCATATAGTTCGGGTTCAAGGTTCTCCTGTGCTGCCGCGTTAAGAAGCTTCTTAATCTCCACTGCAAACTGCTCATCTATCTGCATCTGACGCCCTTTTGCTTTGCTGTTTCCGGCCATATTGCACCCCCCCGATGCGCAAACAAAACAAATGTTATTATAAGGATTTATTTGCTGCGGTCTTCCTTCATAGTCTCCTGCCCGCTGTTGCGGATCATCTTGATTCCCTCAATGGCAACCTGATAGATCATTGCCATCTCTCTTGAGGCCGGATCTGTATAGCTGCACTTACTCTTAAGTCCCTTAAAATACTGCTCTGCCTTTTCGATGACAGGCTTGGTGATCATGATTCCATCACAATAAAGAGTCCCGGTCTGTGAATCATATCTGGAGTCAGTATACTTGGTCTGCGCAAAATCACCGGCGCCCATTTTCGCTGCAAGCTGATTGATAAGTTCTTCTCTTCCCGCCATCGTTCAACTCCTTGTTTAATATTTTTGTCTTATCTGAAAATCGGATATTTCATATAAATAATAATACCACGACCTGCTCTTTTATTGTCCTTAAAAATGTGTTATTTTTTTAGGTTGAGAGGATAAAAAAATGAACTTAAAGTCTTTAAAGCCGGGTCAGTCAGCCCGGATTATTACTGTAGGCGGTCAGGGAGCCCTCCGCCAGCATTTTCTTGACATGGGAGTCATTCCCGGTGCAGAAGTTACCACCATCAAGCTTGCACCTATGGGAGACCCCATGGAGCTTCGCATACACGGATATGAGCTCACCCTGCGCCTTGCCGATGCAGAGCAGATTGAAATTGTGCCCGTTGAAAATAGTGCTCTTGAAGAAGAAAAACCTTCAACCGTAAGGCACACAGAGCATCCGGGTCTTGGTGAGGAAGGAAGATTCCATCCAAAGGGAAGCGGAGATCCCCTTCCCGAAGGAACTACCCTTACTTTTGCTCTGGTGGGCAATCAGAACAGCGGCAAGACTTCTCTTTTCAACCAGCTCACAGGCTCCAATCAGCACGTAGGTAACTTCCCCGGAGTCACCGTAGACAGGAAAGACGGCGTTATTCGTGACCACAACGACACCCTTATCACCGACCTTCCGGGAATCTACTCCATGTCTCCATATTCCAACGAGGAGCGTGTTTCCAGGAACTTTGTTTTGGAAGAAAAGCCCAAGGGCATAATCAATATAGTTGACGCCACCAACATTGAACGCAATCTGTACCTTACAATGCAGCTGCTCAGAATGAATATTCCCATGGTAGTTGCCCTTAACATGATGGACGAAATGCGCGGAAATGGCGGAACCGTGGATGTAAACACCATGGAGGCCATGCTGGGAGTCCCTGTAGTTCCCATCTCAGCTGCCAAGAACGAAGGCGTAGATGAGCTGGTCCGCCACGCAATACACGTGGCCAAGAATCAGGAGCGCCCAATCCCTCAGGATTTCTGCAGCCCCGACGACAGAGGCGGTGCAGTTCACAGGGCATTCCATGCCATAAGCCATCTTATAGAGGATCATGCCAAAGCCGCTGATATCCCTTGCAGTTTTGCTGCCAGCAAGCTCCTGGAGGGTGAAGAGGAAATGGCCAACAAGCTTAGCCTTGACAGCAACGAAAGAGAACTTTTGGAGCACATCATCCTCCAGATGGAAAAAGAATGCGGCCTAGACCACAGTGCTGCTGTAGCAGCTATGCGCTTTGACTACATAAAGAGAGTCTGTGACAGCTGCGTCATCAAACCCCATGAGAGTAAAGAGCACATAAGAAGCCAGAAAATAGATAAGATACTCACCGGTAAATACACTGCAATTCCCATGTTTATCGGTATTATGGCCCTTGTTTTCTACTTAACCTTTTTCCTGATAGGTCCGTTTTTCCAGGATCTTCTGGAACTTGGAATAGGAATGTTAAAAGAGCTTGTTCAGGCAGCTATGGTAAATGCCGGCGTCAATGAAGCTATCCAGAGCCTTATTATCGACGGAATATTTGAGGGAGTAGGCACGGTTGTCAGTTTCCTGCCCATAATCGTAATACTGTTCTTCTTCCTTTCAATGCTGGAAGACAGTGGATATATCGCAAGAGTTGCATTTTTCATGGACAAGTTATTAAGACATCTTGGACTTTCAGGCCGGAGCATTGTTCCCATGCTCCTTGGCTTTGGCTGCACAGTTCCCGCTGTCATGTCAACCCGTACTCTTCCAAGTGAGAGAGACCGCAAGATGACCATACTTTTGACACCATTCATGTCATGTACCGCAAAGCTGCCAATTTACGGCTTCTTTGTTGCAGCCTTCTTCCCAAGGCAGAGCTGGATCATCATAACCGGACTGTATATTCTTGGCATATTTACAAGTATCCTCATGGCATACCTGTTAAAGAACACGCTGTTTAAGGGCGAAGCCGTTCCCTTTGTAATGGAGCTTCCAAACTACCGCGTTCCCACCCCCAGAAACGTAATACAGTTATTGTGGGAGAAAGCCAAGGACTTCCTGCACCGCGCATTTTCAATAATCCTTATTGCAACCATCGTTGTATGGTTCCTTAAGAGCTTTGATTTTGGTCTCAATATGGTAACGGATTCCCACACCAGCATGCTGGCAGCAATATCAGGTGTTATTGTTCCAATCATGCAGCCCATCGGTCTTGGAGACTGGCGTATCGTCACCTCCCTTGTCAGCGGATTCATGGCAAAAGAGAGTGTTGTTTCTGTAATGGAGACCCTCTTTAGCGACGGCCTTGCCTCCCTTGGGGCACTTTCAGCAGCTTCGATGCTGACCTTCAGCCTTCTCTACACCCCTTGTGTTGCCGCAGTTGCTGCTATTTCAAGGGAACTTGGAAAAAAGTGGGCTCTGTGCGTAGTGCTTTGGCAGTGCAGCGTTGCATGGCTTGCCGCTCTTATCGTACGACTTATTGGATTAGCTATGGGAATACACTAAATGAAGATTGACTATTTTGAGAAAATACGTAACGGCGAAGAAATGACGTTTGCCCAGCAGGTTATGATGATAACCATGCTCAGCATTCCTGCTATTTTTTCCCAGATTTCCACCGTGATAATGGAATATGTGGACCAGGCCATGGTAGGACGCCTTGGCGCGGATCCTTCCGCTGCCATTGGACTTGTCTCCTCCACCACCTGGCTCATTGGCGGTATCTGCAGCGCTGTAATCACCGGTTTTACTGTCCAGGTAGCTCACAGTATCGGCGCCAAAAACTATACCAAAGCCCGTGCAATTACAAAGCATGGGCTTATTGCTGTTCTTTGCTTTAGCTTTACCATATCCATGATATGCCTTGCTATCAGCAAAAATCTTCCCTACTGGCTTGGCGGAACCGATTCCATAGCCTCAGGTTCCACAACCTATTTCCGCATATTTGGCGCAGCTCTTCCTGTTATCTACCTGTGCGGGGCCTCTTCAGGAATGCTCCAGTGCAGCGGCAATATACGAACACCCAGTATCCTGAATGTTATAGGGTGCTTTCTGAACGTTCTTTTCAATTTCCTTCTGATCTTTCCCACCAGAACTGCCCTTGTCCTTGGAAAAGAGCTTCTGATCCCGGGAGCAGGTCTTGGAATCGCAGGAGCCGCTCTGGGAACGGCCTTGGCAGAAGGTTCGATAGCAGTTGTTATGCTATATTTCCTGCTTGTCAGCTCTCCCCTTTTGCATCTTCGCAAAGAAATATCAGTGCCATTTTCCTTAAGCGAACTTCAGACAGCGGCTAAAATTGCAATTCCTGTGGGTATTGAACAGGGAATAATGGGACTTGGCTACGTAATGGCCACCAGAATCGTATCTCCTCTTGGAAATATTGCCCTGGCAGCAAACTCTTTTTCCGTAACAGCAGAAGGTCTTTGCTATATGCCGGGATTTGGTATCGCCAGCGCAGCATCGGCCATAATCGGCCAAACTCTTGGAGCAGGAAGAAAAAAGCTGGCAAACCGCCTGGGGTGGCTTGCAACAGCTCTTGGAATGCTCGTAATGACCGGAACCGGTATTTTGATGTACATTTTTGCCCCTCAGCTTTTAGGGCTTATGACCAAAGATCCCGATATTCAGGCCCTTGGAGTAAAGGTCCTGAGAATAGAAGCCTTTGCTGAGCCCATGTTTGCTGCATCAATTGTCGGCGCAGGTGTATTCAGAGGTGCCGGAGACACCCTGGGCCCTTCAGTTATCAATTTCATCAGCATGTGGGCGGTGCGCCTGTCTTTGGCCTCCATCCTTGCTCCCAGAATCGGACTAAAGGGCGTCTGGATAGCCATGTGCATCGATATCTGTGTCCGAGGAGCACTGTTCCTTCTAAGACTCTGCATAAAACCCGTAGGTTCTTCAAAGATCCTTCAGGAAAAGCTACAGTAGCTTTTCCATTCCCGTTTTCTGCACGCCCATGCCCATTGCCTCGTAGAAGGCCTTGGCGCCGGGATTGCACTCCCAGACATTTAAAGTTATATTGTGACAGCCTTCTCTTCTGGCAAAATCTTCCACATATCTGTAGAGTTTCTGCCCCACGTGGGCGCCCCTTTTTGCCTCATCCACGCATATGTCATCAATATAAAGAGTCTTGCAGTCCTCTAAAAGCCTCTCTTCCTTGTGCTCCTGAAAAACGCAGAAAGCATGCCCGAGGACTTCTTTTCCTTCAACACAGACAAATATTGGCCTGGTATCGTCTAAAACCAGCTCTTTAAGCTCTATATCAGAGTACTTGGTGGTTGGTCCCTTAAAAAGATCCGGTCTTCCGTTATGATGGACCATATTGACCTGCACAAGCAGTTTTAAAATCCCCTCTATGTCCCCAAATTCAGCTCTTCTTATTTCCATGGTGTATTTTTCGCCCCCACTTATTTTTTTCTAATAAAGGCCCTGTATCGACTTAATATCCCCTATCAGTCTGTCAACCACCTCCTGTGGGCTGACAATCTTTACATTTGTTCCAAGGGAAAATATCCATCCCAAAAACTGGTCGCTGAGCGCAACGTCAACATTTGCTTCAGACCAGCCCTGCTCATTTGTAGGTCTTATGGTAATGTCTTTTCCAAACCTGTCAAGAAGGACACCCACCATCTCGTCTTTAAACTTTAGCTTTACCTTGACCTCTTTTCCCCCAAACATTCCAAAGTTCATTCTGGCATAAGCCGCCATGTCAAAGTTCTTAAAATGCTCCCTTCCCTGACGCTTTTTATCCATAAGCTCGATATTACGCATCTTATCAACTCTGTAATGCTTGATCTTTTCTGCCTCATCGTCATAAGCAATGAGATAATAGTTTTCATCATCCCAGGAAAGGGCCCAAGGACTTACCTCATATTTCTCGTCTTTTCTGGGAACCATCTCTTTTTTCAGATTCCACTTAAGGTAGTCAAACCTTATCATCAGATTGTTGCTGATGGCAGTATGAATGTCATCTACTATGTAGTAAATGCTCTCATTCATGGTTTTTATGCGGCCTTGAACCACAACCTGCCGTTTTAGTCCAGAGGCCTCATAATCACTGACAAAACCTGTCAGCTTCTTTATTAGTTCACTTGATTTCTTTTCCGTGATGAATTTTGACGACTGAATTGCGTCAACAAGAAGTTTGAGCTCAGCAATTTCAAGCTCTTTGCTGCCCATGTGATAATAGAAGTTCCTGCCATCTTTTTCTCCGATGACATCGAACCCCAGCTGCCTTAAGGCATTTATATCGTCGTAAAGGCTCTTTCTGTCTGCAGAGACTTCAAAGCCTTCAAGATATTCCTGTATTTGTGGCATTGTTAGCATGTGGTTATCATCAGTTTTGTCATGGAGTATTTTGTAAAGATAGTAGAGCTTAAGCTTCTGATTTGTTCCCTTTGGCATTACAACGCCCCCAGCTCGTTATCAAATATTCTTTTCAATAGTCAGGATATTCTTTTTATCCTTGTATTCATAGGTCATATTGTCCATGCTCTTTTTGACCATATAAATACCAAGCCCGCCGATCTGTCTTTCTTCTGCGGACAACGTAATATCAGGATCATCTTTCTTTAAAGGATCATAAGGCACTCCCTCATCAACGAAGGTGACCTGAACCCTCCTGGGATCCTCAAGTATGCTCAGCTGGATCAGCGCATATCCCGTTCCCGGGGCATACGCGTAGCTGGCTATATTAACAAATATCTCCTCAACGGCAACGTCAAGCTGCATCTGCTCCTTCATAGGGCAGTCTGCCATCTCCAGTTCGCCATCAAGAAAAGCCAGCACTTCATCCAGATTTTCGATCTTAGCGTCGATATTTAGCTCTTTCATGTTTCTTCCCTTTAGGCTACTACAAAAAAAGCCTTTCTTATCGGTGAAGAAAGGCTTTTGTCATCACTCGATTGTAAGAATATCAACAAATCCTGTTACTTCAAAGATCTCACTGATCTCCTCGCTTACATTCTTTACGATCATGTTTCCCTGCTTGTTCATAACCTTCTGCGCAGAAAGAAGAACTCTAAGTCCTGCAGAAGAGATATATTCAAGTCCGGAGAAGTCAAAGCTTAATTTTTCAACTCCGTCGAGAGCTGTCTTGAGTTCATCATCCAGCTGTGGAGCAGTTGTGGTATCAAGCCTTCCTGTAAGAGAAATTGTTAGCTCATTTCCGTTTTGTGTTTTGTTGATTGTCATGGGTATCTCCTCCATAGTCGAATTATCAATTACATATTTTATTATAGAGCATAAATGGTATAAACCGTTAATTAATTATATACTTTTTTGCTAATAAAAAACTAAATTTTTTCTAATCTCTATCTGTTTTCTTGATTTAGATAGTGTCGGGATATAGAATTATAAAGGAATTACAGCCAGAAAGGTCATTTTCAAAATGAAATTACTCAAAAGTAAAGTCTTCAGAGTTATTGTGTTTATCATCTGCCTTGGTGTGATCATCTATGAGAGCATAGGGCTTTATAACGATAATAAGGAATATAGCGTGGCTGACTCTGAATATGAAGTCCTTATAGAAGATGCAGTGTCTGTTACCAGCAGTGATGAACTTCCTGATGGGGCATCCTACCCTCCAATGCATATCAAATATAGCCAGCTTAAGGCCATCAATCCCGACTTTGTGTCTTGGCTGTACTTTCCATATTTTGAGATCAGCTATCCTGTCGTTCATGAAAATGAGATCGATCAGTATCTAAAGACAACCTTCGACGGAACACCAAATAAGGCTGGATGTCTTTTCACTGACATACTCAGCACCACCGATTTTACCGGAATGCATGACATTATCTTTGGACACAACATGCGCAACGGATCAATGTTTGGCAAGTTAAAAAGGCTTGGCCAGACCGATGACAGGGAAAACATCAAGCAAAATCCATATATTTATATTTACACCGAATCTGCTGTTTATCAGTACCAGATTTTTGCCTTTTATGTTACAACTGTAGGAAGCAATGCATACTCTGTTGTTAATTCTGATGAAGAATATGAGAACTTCCTGCAATATATATCAACACACAACGCTTTTGACGATCAGGGACTGGTAGATCAGAGTGATCATCCCTCAATTCTTACTCTCTCCACCTGCAGCGGCAGCTCAGGCAGTGGAAGGCGCTTTGTTATCCACTCAGCCAAGGTAAACAGCTGGCCAGTAAACTAATTATATATGTAAGATATGTTATATATCATTTATACCCTAAATAAAAGAGCTCTGTGAAAACACTGAGCTCTTATTTAATGCTTACATGCAGTTGTAACCTTTATTTACCAGAATATTCTCCACCTGAGCCACATCCTCGGTGTGCATTACCATAATCGGAAGACCCGAATCCCTGTTAAAGGAAAGATATATATAATTGACGTTTATATTGCTGGAATAAAGGGTTTTAAGAATCTTATCCAGTGCTCCGACCTCGTCAGGACACTCTACTGCAAGAACTAAAGTAGTCTTACAGATAAAGCCATTGGCCCTAAGTACCTCAACACACTTGTCAGGCTCTGATACGACCATTCTGATGATTCCATACTCTGCAGAGTCATTAGTTACAGATCCAAGAATATTGATACCATTGTCATTGAGAAGTCCGGTAATATTCTGAAAACACCCCTTTTTGTTCTCTGCGTAAATTGATACCTGTTTTAACATATCCTTCCACCTTCTTTAATTTTCGTCGAAAAGCTTTTTCACCGCGAGAAGAATATCATAGGAAGTGAAAGGCTTGATGACAAAATCCTTTGCCCCCTTCTTAAGAGCCATCATGATCATTGACTCATACTTCTGATCAGAGCACATTATTACCTTAGCATTAGGATCGATCTTCATGATCTCACTAAGCGCATCAATACCATTCATTTTGGGCATGTTGATGTCAAGAAGCATAACATCAGGCTGAGTCTCTTTATACTTCTCAATTGCCTGGTCTCCTGAAACAGCCTCTCCTACTATCTGATATTCCTCAGCAGGAAGAGCTCCTCTTATCATTTCCCTCATTAATGCAGTATCGTCTGCAATAAGCACTTTCTTTCTCATTTAGCCTCCTTTTCGGAAACAACCGTCAAAAAAGTCTTCTGCTTCTATATTATCATTTATATTGTTAGAAAAAAAGACACAACGCTCCATCTTTTCTGATATTTTCAGAAACAGGGGCGTTGCGATACAGATGGTCATTTCCTGGGGCTCGTTGGGATGAAGAGTCCTTTTATTAGAATTGCTCAGATGCGGGCAAGGGAAAATATAGCACATGATTATCTTGTTTGCAATTATATTTTACCCTTGTTTTTATAAAATTTTTTGATTTTGTAAATAAATTTTTAATATTTGGGATCCATATGAAATTTCTTTTACCCAAATCAGCTTTTATGCTATACTAGCTTTCCGTAACATCATTTTCACTATTTTATTTGAAGGAACTATTATGACAAAAGAAAACAGAATGGGCACACAGCCTGTAAAACAACTAATTATCTCCATGTCTCTTCCAATGATGATTTCAATGCTTGTACAGGCCCTGTACAACGTTGTAGACAGTATATTTGTAGCAAAGGTTGGCGAAGGTGCACTGACAGCCGTTACACTGGCATTCCCCATGCAGAACCTGATGATCGCAGTCGGATCCGGAACAGGAGTAGGTATCAATGCCCTCCTTTCCCGTTCACTTGGTGAAAAGAAATTTGACAGATCCAATTCTGCAGCTAACTCTGGTATTTTCCTGACTATCCTGAGTTTCCTTGTGTTTCTTGTAGTTGGATTTTTCTTTTCAGAGGCATTTATCAAAACCCAGATATCAGATCCTGAGATCATCAGATATGGTGCCACTTACCTGCAGATAGTATCATGTCTTTCCTTTGGTATCTTTTTCCAGATGACCTTTGAAAGATTGCTCCAGTCCACCGGAAAGACTATTTACAGCATGATTTCCCAGGGAACCGGCGCTATCATCAATATTATATTTGATCCCCTTCTTATCTTTGGAATCGGGCCATTTCCCGAGCTTGGTGTTGCAGGAGCTGCTCTGGCAACAGTTTTAGGCCAGGTTGTTGCTGCTTCAATCGGTCTGTACTGCAATTTAAAATATAATAATGAAATTCAGCTATCTATAAAAGAAGTGTTCACTCCGGTTGGATCAACAATTTCCGAGATCTACTATGTAGGAATTCCTTCAATGCTCATGATGTCAATAGGTTCAATCATGACCTATCTTATGAACCTGATACTTGGAACCTTCTCTTCTACTGCAACTGCTGTATTTGGAGTTTATTTCAAGCTTCAGAGCTTCTTCTTTATGCCAATATTTGGCCTTAATAACGGTCTTATTCCTGTTCTGGCATATAATTATGGAGCTAAGCGAAAAGACAGGATAAAAGAAGCTCTAAAGTTCGCTATCCTTCTTGCTGTATCTATTATGATTATAGGATGCGCTACTTTCCTTGCTATTCCGGAGCTGTTATTGTCATTCTTTAACGCTTCCGAAGATATGATTTCCATAGGTGTTCCTGCACTCAGAACAATTTGCCTCTCATTCCCTCTTGCCGGAGCTTGTATAATGATGGGTTCAATATTCCAGGCTTTCTCCAAGAGTTTCTATTCACTGATAGTCTCTGTTGGAAGACAGCTTGTGGTTCTTATACCTGTAGCCTGGCTCTTTTCCATGACAGGTAACATCAATATGGTCTGGTGGGCATTTCCTATCGCAGAGCTCATGTCTTTAGCGCTCTCTTCCTACTTCTTCACCAAGTTGTACCGTGAAAAAGTAGCTGTAATGTGAGTTTTGGAACATTCTTTTTGAAAAAAGTCAATAGTTTAGCGCTTTTTCAGAATTATGCACTAAAAAACATGTTTATTTTTGGCATTTTTTCGTATTTAAACTATTGTAATGGTCCATAAGATGTCGTAGAATCTTGTTTAGTAGTTAAAATACTCACATTTGAGGGAGGTATAATCCATGAATAAGACAGAACTTGTTGATGCTATTGCAAAAGAAACCGGTCTTTCCAAGAAGGATTCAGAGAAGGCTGTTAAGGCTTTCACAGAC
>JAEEGL011586726.1_pt1 | contig 34535 bp, 15 predicted proteins | sample 9134231 | NCBI WGS metagenome assembly JAEEGL01 (sample SAMN16246548, study PRJNA631951) | gut metagenome | biome: gut microbiome; feature: rumen; material: fiber-attached | host: Bos | place: Iran: Karaj | collected 2018-10
CCGGTGGATCTTCGCCGGGCCGTTGTAGCGGGCGGGCCACATGCACCAGCTCTTCCCGAAGTCGTCGGAGTAGAGGATCCAGTAGTGCTGGCCGCCGAGGCCGCCCTTCCACTCGAAGCGCATCAGGCCGTTCGCGTCGTAAGGCGCCCTGGAGATGCCCAGCGGGTCGCGCGTGATCGTCAGGTTCGCGCTGCTGATGGCGAGGATGTTGCTCGCCATGTCCGTGATCAGCCACTGGCCGGTCCCCGTCAGGAACTTCTCGTCCGCGATGTTCCAGAGGTAGTGCTCGCTGAAGGCGTCGCAGCGGGTGAGCTCGATCCAGCCCTTCGGGTCTTCGCCCGTGCTCGTGAACCACACGATGATGTGCTCGTTCTTGTTGGTGCCGAGCAGTTCAGCCGACCACACCAGCGGCCAGTCGGGGTCCGCGCTCCGCAGCGTCTGCGCCGCGCCGTCAAGCGTCCGCAGGTCGTAGCGGTCCCACATGTTCGTCGCGCTCTTGCTCGCCTGGACCGTACCGCCGTAGGCGCCGATGTTCCGGCGTCCGCCGTTCACCTTGGGTTCGGCCCCGAGGCTCTCGTACGGATTGCCATGGTCCACCGCCCACGAGGTCACGGTGTCCTTCTTCCACGAGCCGCCCACGGCCGTGGCGAGAAAGCGGCCGACCGTGGACTTCGGATGCGCGTCGAACCTCGCCGCGGAGAGCTGGAAGAGGTCGGCATTGGTGATGGCGCTGCGCCAGTCGTTCCGCATCTCCAGGTGCCAGTGGCGCATGTCCGCGGGGGCGCCGGCGAAGAACCAGCCGTGCACGTCCCCGGAGGAGGTCTCCGCGCCGAAGTCGTACAGATTGTAGTCCATCGACGCGTTCTGGAGGATCGAGGTCTCCGACCCGATCGCATACACCGCCGCCCCGTTCGTCGGCACGTAGATGTTGTTCTGGATGAGGTTGGCCCCTTCGAGGTTCGACAGCTTCAGCGCCGCGCGGGTCGGCAGCGCGAAGGTCAGGTTCTCCAGCGACGTGTCCCTCGCCCAGGCAATGTCCGCGCCCACCGGCGTGTTCCAGAACGCGGAATTGCGGATGACCAAGTTGGTGGTCGCCAGCGCCACCACGCCGTTCGTGCTCTTCTGGAACAGCATCCCGGACAGGGTCACGTTCACGTTCGTCTCCAGCATCACGCCGTTCGCCGCGTCCGTCAGGCCCAGGTGGCTGAGCTCGAAGTCGGACGCCTTGACATCGAACACGAAGTTCGTCTTGGCATTCCCGCTGAACATCGTCTTGCCCAGGAGGTTGGTGTTGCCGACGATCCGGACGGACACGCCCTCCTCGCCGCTGCGGGACCAGATGACCCGGACGGATTCGGGATAGGACCCGGAATCCACGTACACGGTGTCGCCGCCCTCGAGGTCGTACTCGTCGAGGATGGCCTGCAACGTCGCCTTCGGCGTGGCCGCCGTCAGCCCGTTGTTCGTCACGGCCCCCGCGGCCGTGCAGTAGATGTCGTCGGCGTCAGGGGCGTCGTTCACGTAGAACGCCTGCACCTTGTTGCGAAGCGAGAACGGCTTGTCGCACACGTCGGTTTCGCCGCCACCGTCCACCGTGATGCGCCAGAGGGCGTTGAAACTGTTCGGCAGCGCAGAGGAGTTCCACGTCCACTCCCCGCCGCTGGGCGTGGTGGAGAGCGAGACGCCGATGGCGATGTTCGACCAGGTCGTTCCTCCATCCGCCGAATAGGCGATGGTCGCGGTCTCGTTCCCGGTGATGCCGCCCGCCGCCCAGCGCAACACGACATTGCTGCCCTTGAGCACGCCGCCGTCGTTCGCCGTCAGCGCCGTCACCCAGCGGTTCGTCAGGCTCTTCGAGGCCTGCGGCGTACCGCCGTAGGCGCCGAGGTTGCGGCGGTAGCCGTTCGGCATCAGCTCGTTGCCGCTGCCCAGCGACGGATTGCCCAGGTCGATGACCGGCGAATGCTCGCCGTCAACCTTCCAGTCGCCGTCTTTGTAGCGGCCGACCTTGGAATTGAGGTGGAAGTCGCCCGCTTGTTCGTTCTGGAAGCCCGGCTCGAAGCTCACGCTGTGCGCATCCTGCCCGGACGCCGTCTGCCAGTACGCCAGGCGTTCCCACTTCCCGTGCCGGCTGCCGATCCACGCATCCGGCCCGGCCACGAGGTCGTTCCAGTCGGAGACCAGACCGCCGTCCTTCCAGTCGATGGTGCTGCCGTTGCCGGACGTTGTACCGGCCACGAGGATGTTGTGACCCAGCCACAGCGAGCCGTTTCCGCTGTCGAGGTATACCGCCGTGCCGCGCGGGACCACGACCGTGGAGTTGGAGACCACCGCGGAGCTCGCGCGGACGGTAACGCCCGTCGCCATCGCGTTCGTCGCATAGACGAGAGAGTTCGCCACCACCACATTGGTGCCGACAAGTTCCAGGGTGCCCCAACGCGCTTCAAGTCCGGCCACCGTGTTCGCGCGGCCGGAAACCGTGGCCGATCCGCGGTAAACATCGATGTCGCGGAAGGAGGAATCCTCGCTCTGGATGGCCAAGGTCCCGTTGCTCACCGCCAGGTTCGAAACCACGAGGCTGGAGCCGTTGAATACGACTCTGCCGTTGTTGGCAACGCCTCCTTCACACCGAAGGGCAATGTCCCGGATGTCCAGCCAGCTCGCCTCGGAGGTGAAGATGTGTCCCGCCGCAAACTTGTTCGACGCCACGAACACGGCCCCGTTCGTGCTGCCCAACACCACCACGGGCTTGCCCTGGGCGCCCGAATCCGCCGCTTCCCACGAAATCGGCCGGTTCGTATCACCTAGATAATACGTGCCCGTGTCCACCAGAATCTGGTCGGTCGGCTCGAAATCCTCGTTCTCGAGGAGCGCCTGCAGGGTGAGCAGCGGGGCCGCCGGATAGCACCCGAGGTTCGCGTCGTTGCCGACGGCCGTCGTGTAGATGTCGCCTTCCTGCGACAGGTCGTTCAGGTAGAAGGTGAACGGGCTGTTGTGCAGGCCGAACCGCACGTCCGTCATGTCCCAGACGTTCGTGTTGTCCGTCAGGTGGATCTTCCAGCGCGCCGCCGGGCTCGTCGGCCAGCGGAACGTCCCCGCCTGGGTCTTCGCGCTCTCCCAGTAGTACTGCCCGGCACCGGCCTTGGCCGTGCCGATGTACACCCAGTTGTTCTGCCCGTCGTCGTACGAGTACCACAGCATCGCGTCCGCGTTCGGGTCCATCGCCCCGCCCCAGCCCCAGACCAGGTAGAACGTCCCCTCCGCCAAACCGCCGGCCATCGCCGTCACCGCCTGGAACCAGGCGTTCGTGTTGCTCTTGCTCGCCTGTTTGGTCCCACCATACAGGCCGATGTTCCGCCGACCGCCGTTCGGCGCGGATTCCTCCGCCCACGGCGCATTGGTCGCACCCATGTCAATCAGCGGCGAGTAGTCCGCCAAGCCTGCCATGGGTTTGTCCTGTACCCACTTGTTCGACACCGCACTCCACCGGCCAGCGAGGCTGCGCAGGTGGAAGTCCCCGTTTTCCGGATCGGCGAACAGCGGGTCCGCGCTCAGCGAGTGGATGTCCTGCCTGGACGCCGCCACCCACTGCGGGGTCCTCGGATACTGCATCCCTTCCACCGAGGCCACTTCCGCGCCGCCCGCCACGTACAGGTCGTTGTAGTCCGCCAGCAGCGTGATGTTCGTCGGCGACTCGATGCAGTAGTTGCCCGGCCCGAATGCCGAGAGGACCGAGTTCGTGATCGTGAGCCGCACCCCGGTCCCAAGCCCCAGCGCCGAAGCCCCGTTGGACCACACCACGCACCCGTCCAGGGTGATGAACGGCGAGGTGGCGATGCCGATGCCGTTCGTCATCCCGTTCCGGACCAGGACCCGCTTGAGGTCGATGTGGTTCACTTGCGAAAGCATGATGCCTTCTCCGAACGATTCCACCACATCGAGGTTGGAAAGCACGCAGTACGAAGCGGACTGTTCGAACGAGACGCCGTTGGTGAACCCGCGGACGTGCAGGTCCGAGATGTCGATGCAGGACACCCCGTACAGGACAAACGCCGGCTCCAGCATCCCATCCGCCGCCACGATCCAGCTTCCGCCGGCCGCGTCGTTCGTGCTGCCCGCGATTCCGACGTGCTCGGACGGAGTGCCGCTGTGCACCGACGTCAGCGTCAGGGGCTCCGCCGTCCTGTACGTGCCCGTGTCGACGAGCACCCGGTCGCCGCCCGCCAGCGAGTAGCGCGCGAACACCGACTGCACGGAATCCAGCGGACTTTCCGGGCGGTAGCCGCGGTTCTCCGGACTCCCCACCGCCGTCGTGTACACGTCGCCTGCCCGGCTGTCGTCGTTCACGTAGTACGTCAGCGGTTTCGGACGGAAGATGAACGTGTTCTCCGTCGCGCCGAACACATTGGTGTTGCCGGCGAGCACCACCCGCCAGAGGGCTTCGGGCGACGGATCGTCCTTGCTGAGCCACTCGTAGGGGCCCGCATTGATCCGCACGGTTTCCACCGTCTGCCACGTCACGCCGTCCGGGGCGTATTGGATGTCCACGCGGTTGCTTGCCGCCAGCCCCCGGTACAGCCACGCCAGCAACTGCCCGTAGGACGCGACGCCGCCATCCCGGAAGGTCAATGGATACAACCCCGGCACGCTCGAGTCCGTCTTCGACGCCATTTCCGTCCCGCCGTAGCGGCCCAGGTTGATCCGCCCGCCGTTGGGCGCGGGTTCCCTGCCGGCCCCCACGCCAGGATCGCCCGCGTCGATGGCCCAGGAGGTGTCCGTATCCACCACCCAGGTTCCGCCATGCCAGTGTCCCGCGCGGCTCTGCAGGTGGAAGTCGCCGTTTTCCGCGTCGGTGAACAACGGATCGCCCACCCAGCTGTGCGCGTTGTTGCCGGCATCCATCCACTGCGAAAGTTTCCAGTATGCCGATTTCAGGAACGAGTTCGTCGCCACCAAGCCGCCTTCGGCCACCTGGTAGAGGTTGTAGTCCCCCTGGATCTCCGCCTGGCCGTCGATGAAGCACAAGGCCTGCTTGTTCGTCTGCACCAGGATGCTGTTGCGCACCTGCATCGTTCCCTTTGTGTTCCGGACAGCACCCAGGCCGTTCCCCCAGAACGTCGTGTTGTGGACCGTGTTGCTCCCCATCTGTCCGGCCGCTCCGTATCCGTATGCCCCGTTCCGGTACAGCAGGCTGTTCGCGATGTCCACGGCCCCGCACGAGACACCCGAAATGCCGTTCGTCCGGTTTCCGAACGACTCGATTCCGCTCAACTTGACTCCGTCCGCATACTGCATCGCCAATCCGTTGCGCATGCCCGTGAACCGCAGGTTCGACACGTCCACGTACCGGATGTTCACCAGCTGGATTCCGTCGTGCTTTCCTTCATTTCCCGTGAACAGCGTACCGCCGGCCGCCCAGTTCGTGCTGCCGATGATTTCCAGCGGCATCCCCTGCGCCCCCATCTGCTGGTCCGTGAAACGGATGGCGTCCGTCAGTTCGTACGTCCCCGTGTCGATGAAGATCCGGTCTCCCGCACCCACCGGATACAGCTCCAGTAGCTCGTTCAGGCTGTCCAGCGGCGACGCCGCGTTCGTCCCCGTCCCCCCGTCGAACCACGACATGCCCGCCGCCTTGCAGTACACGTCGCCGTCCCTGGAGGCATCGTTGATGTAGTAGTCGTACGTGTGCGTCTTCACCATCGCGAAGTTGTCCGTCGCGTCCTGGACCTCGAGTTCGTCCTGGACCTGGATGCGCCACTTCAGCGCAAGGCACAGCGGCAACTGCGACACGTCCCACTCGTACTCCCGTTGCCCGACATCGACATCCGTTGCAATCGGCTCCCAAGTCTCTTCGTAGTCAATCGAGTAATCCAACCGCACCTTCGTCCCCGGCGCCATCCCTCCGTAGTTCCAGTAGAGCAACACGTCGGAACTCATCGTCCCGCCCTCGTTGTAGGAGACCGCGCGGACCCACTTTCCCGTCTCCGACAGCGACGCCTGCGCCGTGTTCCCGAACGCCCCGATGTTCACGATTCCGCCGTTCGGTTCCGGTTCGTTCCCCCATGCGCTCGCCGGGCATCCCGCGTCAATCAGCACCGAATTCGTCAGGTCTGCGTCCGCCTGCCAGTTGGGATAATACCCTGTCCGGCTCACCAGATGGAAGTCTCCCCTGTTCGCATCCGCGAACCCGGGAACCGCATCCACCAGCATGCTGTGGCGGTCCCCGCCCGTCGCCCCGCGCCAGGCCGGCAAGTTGTTGAAGTAGTCGGCCCCGCCCGTCATCATCCTGTTTTCCGCGATCAAGGCGCTGTCCGCAACGTAATAGCAGTTGTAATCCCCAACGAACGATTCCGGCGAGGATTGCGCCCCGAAGAGGAACGCGCGCCCCGAACTCCCGCTCGCGTAGACCACGCTGTTGCTCATGCTCGCGCTCCCCTGGTCGATTTGGATCGACGTCGGGCTGCCCCACAGCACGCAATTCTCCAAGTGCACGTCGGCCTGTCCCACCGCCACCGCCACCCCGCCCGTCCGGCTGAGGTTGTTCCACAGGATGCTGTTCCTGAGCTCGATGCCGTTGCAGTACGCCCCGGCATTCACGCCGCTGTTGTTGTTCTCCCTCGCGACCACGTTCTCCAGGCGGCATCCCACCGCGTGGTCGAAATCGACGCCCGTCAAGGCATTTCTCACCGTCAAGTCTTTCAGACGGACGTATTCCGCGTAGGAAAGTTTGACCACGCACTCGTACGTCCGCGACGGCGTCATCAGGATGGTCGGGGCCGCGGGATTCGTGCTCCCCTGGATGGTCACGTAGCAGGGCTTCTTCTCGTCGTCCAACCACCCCGAATCGGCCTGGTCGATGGTCAGCGGGCTTGTCAGCGAATACGTCCCCGCATCCACCAGCACCACGTCCTCCGGCGCCAGTTCGTAGGCATCCAGGATGGCCTGCACGCTCGCCTTCGGCGTCCCGGCCGTCAGACCGTCGTTCGCGTCGTCCCCCGCCGCCGTGCAGTACACGTCGTCCGTTTCCAGGGCGTTGTTCACGTAGTAGAAGATCGATCCGCCGTTGCGCAGCACGAACGTCGCCATGCTCGCCGCCTCGATGGAGGTGTTTTCCACGCAGTACGCCCGCCAGCGCCCCAGCGCCGACCGGCCGTAGTCCGTGCTGTCCCACAGGTACCGGCCTTCCGTCGCCGGAATCCCGCACACGATGTTCGTCCAGGTGTTCCCGTCGTCCGGCGAGTAGTCCAGACACACCGAGTAGTTGGTCGCCGCTCCGCCCACCGTCCACAGCAGTTCCGTCTCCCCGCTCGCCGTACCGCCGTCGTTCAGGGACAGAAGCGTCAGCGTACCCGCCGCCACCGAACGGCTCGCCTCCGCCGTCCCCCCGTACAGCCCGATGTTCAGCCGCCGCCCGTTCGGGTCCGGCTCCGCCGTCCAACCGGCATCCGCCGGATTGCCGGCGTCCAGCAGGGCCGAGGAGACCGAATCGAACACCAACGAGGCCGTCCCGTCTTCGTTCTTGGCCACTCTACCGCCTTGGCTCTTGAGATGGAAATCGCCCGTGGCCGCGTCCGCCACCCGGGGATCGTTCGGAAGCGAATGGGTGTCGTTCCCGCTGAAGTTCCCCCACGCCGACACCGTCGCGTACACCGACGTTCTCGCGGAAGAACCCGCCCCCGTCTGGTACCCCGCCACCTGTCCGCGGTCCACCACGTGCAGGCCGTTGTAGTCGCCGCGGAGGGAGAATGGAGACCGGTCGGCCCGTACGTAGTAGGCGAAGTTCCCGGCTCCCTCGGCATGGACAATCGAGTTGCTCATCGCCACGCTTGCTTGATCCACGTGGATTCCGTACCGGTTCCCCCACAGCACGCTGTGGTCCACCAGCACGTCTCCCGTCCCGTAGCCGCTCACCGAAACTCCGACCCCGTTGTTCCGCAACGCCACGTAATCCAGGAGGACGTTCGACGAAACATTGACGGACACCGCGTTCGACGCATCCTGCAGGCGCAGCCAGCGGCCCACGATGTTGTAGCTGCCTTCAAGCCCGATGGCCCGCGCGCCGCCCACCACCGTGAGGCTGTCCAATTCCACCCCGTACGCCCCCTCCAGCACGAGGCCGTCCTGCGCATCCGATTCCAGGATGAACCGGCTTCCCCCCGCCGCTTCGTTCGTGCTGCCCTGCAGCAACACCCGCGAACCGCTTCCCCCTCCGGCCAAGCCGGAATCCAGGTCGCCCCAAACGATTTGGGAATCCATCAGGTAGTCGCCCGTGTCCACGTAGACGGCATCGCCCGGTTCGAGGTTGTAGGTCTCGACGATTTCGGACACCCAGCGCTTCGGGGAATCCGGCGTCAAGCCCGTGTTTTCGGACGCCCCCGGCGCCGTGCAGTACACGTCCCCGTCCACGAAGGAATCGTTCACGTAGTACGAGATGCCCCCGTTGTGCAGCACGAAGGCCGACTCGCTCGTCGCCCACACCTTCCCGCTTCCGGCCTCCTTCAGGCGCCAGCGCCCCAGCGGCGTCGGCGCCACGGCCGAACTGTTCCACCGCAGCCCGCCCAACGCCGCCGACAGCCCCCCCGCGATCCGCTGCCAGTTTGCCCCGTCGTCGGGGGAGAACTCCACGTCGAACACCGCCCCCGTCGCCGCACCCGTCACCAGCCAGTTCAGCGACACCAGCCCCGACGCCACGCCGCCGCGGTTGAGCGTCAGCAAGCGCACCAGCGAGTTCGTCGGCGTCTTCGACGCGAATTCCGCCCCCCCGTACAGGCCGATGTTCACCCGTCCGCCATTCGGTGCCGGTTCGGAGGCGGACGCCGTGTCGGGAGCCCCGGCATCGACCAAGGGCGATGTTTCCTTGTCCTTCACCCACTTCATCGTCGCGGCATTCCAGCGCCCGGTCTGGCTGAGCAGGTGGAAGTCATAATTGTTCGTGTCCGCAATCTTCGGCGCCCCGTCGTACGAGTGCAAATCCTGCCCCGACGCCTCCGCCCACGCACCGAGCGATTCGTATACGACCGGCACCGGCGCCACCAACGGGTTCTGCCGTTCTTCGTACACCCGGACCCCGTCCGAAACCGGCACCGAGTTGTAGTCGGCCGTCAGTTCCGCATACATTTCCAGGCCGTACGCGTAGTGCCCCGGCAACACGGACAGGATGCTGTTGCGCACCGTCGCGCGGTGCTGCCCGCCCAGTTGCACCGCATACCCCGACGTCTCCCAGAACACGCAGTTCTCGATCACCGGGAACACGATTGCGTTCGTCGTGGTCAGGTCGCGGGACATCACCGACACGCCGTTCTGCGCGTTCAGCGTCAGGCAGTGCCGGACCTCCAACCCGCTCCCGGCCCCCGTGGCCAGATAGAAGCCGGAATTCGCCTGGTTCGCCACCATCCACTCCAGCTTCACCGCGTGCGAGTTGTTCACCGCCACCGCCTTGCCCGTCGTGTTCGACACCGCGATGTTCCGCAATTCCACCCCCGCCACGTAGTCCAGCTGGATGCCAATCTCCTGCCCGTTCCGGTTCAGCACCGTCCCGTTCAGGAGCGAGTTCGTCGATCCTTGGAATACCACCGCCGGCTCGTTCACCTTCCCGTCCTCGCCGATGCCCGCCGAATCCGCCTGCGTGATGCGCCACGGATTCACGCCGCTGTCGTACACGCCCGTGTCGATGTACACCGTGTCCCCAGCTTCCAAATCATATTTCTCCAGCAGGCTGTTGAGGTTCAGCATCGGCGTCTCCGGCGACAACCCGTCGTTCGTGTTCCGGCCCACCGCCGTGCAGTAGACGTCCCCTGTCCTGCTCTCGTCGTTCACATAGAACTTGAACGGCGTGTTCCGCACCGAGAACATCCCTGCCGATGCGGCCTCGGCCCCGGACGAACTCTCCAGGCGCAGCTTCGCCTGCACGGACTGCGCGCTCGTCGCCGTGTTCCACGTCCAGCTCCCGGCGTCCGCCGCCACGCCCGTCGCCAGCACGGTCCACGTCGCCCCGCCGTCCGCCGAGTACGAAATCGTCAGCTTGTCCGTGGCCTTCCCCCCCGTGTAGTTCCAAGCCACCACCGCGTTCGTTCCGCTCGCCCGCCCCCCGTCGTTGTAGGACACCAGCGTCAGCATCGCATTCGTCGGCGTCTTCGCCGCCCGCGGCGTGTTCCCGTGGCGCCCGATGTTGATCCGCCTCCCGTTCGGGCTCGGCTCCGCCGCCCACGTGGATCCCGGATTCCCCGCATCCACCAGCGCCGACGTCGTGGCGTCCCCGTTCCCCGTGCTCTGCAGGCGGAAATCGCCCGCCGACGCGTCCGCGAACTGCGGTTCGTGCGAGAGGCTGTGGCGGTCCATCCCGCTCTCCCCGCTCCAGTTGCCCACCGAATTGTATTCCTTCGGGAAGGACCCCAAGTGCGAAATCGCCACCAGCCCGCCGTTCTTGATGTCGTAGTTGTTGTAGTCCGCCCGCAGCGTCCCCCGCAGCTCGATGGCCGGGACGCGGTACCCCGACGCATCCAGCGCGCAGTTCGTCATCGTCACGTACGAGTTGGTGTACCCGACCGCGCTCCCCACCAACAGCCCCGAACGCACCAGCAACGACAGCTTGTTCGACGCCATCACGCCCGATTCCAGGTGCAAGCCCTTCACGCCCCCGGCCGCAATCCCGTTCGTCCCGGAAGCGGAAGTCGAGAAATGCCGCAACGTGATTTCCGCCGACGACTCCACTTCGAAGCCGGTCCCCTTCGCCCCCCGTGCGTCAACGCCGTCCAGCAACAAGTCTTCGGCGTTCTTCACCACCACCGCCTCCGTCGTCTTCTCCAGCTCCCGGAACGCCACGTCGCGGACCTCCACCCCGCGCACGTTCCCCAGGCGCAACCCCGCCCCCGTCCAGAACGTCGGGGCCGCCGCGTTCGTGCTGCCCTGCAACACCACCGGAACCGCGGCCGTCCCGCCGTCCGTGTAATCCCACGCAACGACATTCTGGAACGAATGGGTCCCTGCGTCCATGTACACCGTATCCCCGGGTTCGAGGTCGTACCGCGCAAGCACCGTCTGCAAGGAGTCCAGCGGACGCCCCGGCGACGTTCCGGTGTTCTCCGCCGCCCCGGTGGCCGTGCAGTATACGTCCCCGGCCGTTTCCCCGTCGTTGACGTAGTACGCCATCGGCCCGTTCCGCAACAGGAAATCCTTCTCCGACGCCACCGTCCACGCCGTGTTCGTCTGGCACTGGACCTGCCACCGCATCGTCGGGCACGACGGCACCCCCGACGCATCCCACTCGTACGTTCCGCCCGCCGACGGCACGTTGTTGCCCACCGTCGTGAACGTCTTCCCGCTGTTCGTCGACACCATCACGCGCACCATCTGCCCCGCCCCGGTCGCCACTCCCTGCGGAATCCACTTCAGGGCCACCTTGTTCGACACCACCCCTCCGTTGTTCAACACGGCCAGGACGTACGACGCCCGGTTCGTCGGCGTCTTGCTCGCCAGCGCGTGGTTTCCCCAGAATCCCATGTCCGCCCGTCCGCCGTTCGGCGTCGGCTCCGCCGCGAACGGATACTTCGGATCCGCCGTGTCCACCAGCGGCGACGTCTCCGCGTCCACCACCCACTTGCCCTCCGACGGCGCCCAGCGGCCTCCCGCGCTCTTCGGATGCAGGTCTCCGCCCGCCAAGTCCGCGAACAGCGGGTCGGCCCCCGCCAGCGAGTGCCCGTCGCAGCCGCTCCAGGCATGCCAGGCCCCGAGTTCCGCGAAACTCGCCTCCGCCACCCCGTACAGGACTCCCAGTTTCAGCCGCGTCAGCCGCGATTCGGCGTACGGCAGGGCGTAGAAGTTGTAGTCGCCCTCCAACACCCCCTCCCCCGCGTCGTACACGTCGAACGTCGGCTGGTTGGCCACAAACACGCTGTTGCTCACGTACAGCCGCCCCGATGCCGCATTCACCAGCTTGCCCGTCGAAACCGGCCTACCGTCCTCCCCGGGGTACGCGGACGAAACCACGCCACCGATCCAACGGTTGGTGGCGACGGGAATTTGGTGGGTCAACGGCTTGACCATGCAGAACCCGGTCCGGAACGCATTCAGCGCCGCGCACTGGACGAACTCGTTCTGGTCCGACCCCGCGCCCAGAAGGAACGAATTGTATTTCGCCCCCGTCGACACCACGTGGTAGAAGCGGTTGGAGCTCGATTCCGTCAGCGCCAGCCCCGTGTCGCCGCCGGCCAGCCGGATGTCCCTCAACTCGATCTGCTGCGACCCGGAGAGCTCGAACACCGCCGCCGCCGCCGAATTCGTGAACAAGCTCCCCCCCGCCGCCTCGTTCGTGCTCCCCTGGATCACCAGGTTGTTCGTCGCCCCCGGCGTCGAAATCGCAATGGTCAGCGTCGAAGACCGCGGATACGTCCCCGTGTCCACGTACACCGTGTCCCCCGGTTCCACCTTGTACCGCCCCAGCAGGGTCTCCAGCGACAGCATCGGAGTCGCCGGCGACAGCCCGTCGTTCGACGCCTTCCCTGCAGCCGTGCAGTACACGTCGCCGTCCATCGCAGCGTCGTTCACGTAATAGTTCGCCGGCTCGTTCTTGATGGCGAACAGTTTTTCCGTCTGGCTGTAGATGTTGGTGTTCGACGCCAGCTCGATCTTCCACACCCCCATCGACGTGCTGGGAAAATTCGTCGTGTTCCACGCCTGTCCGTTCTGGTCGATGTAGATGTTCGCCGCAATGTTTGTCCACGTCTTGCCCCCGTCGCCCGAGAACTTGACGTTCACCCTCGTGTTGGCCGCAAACCCGTTGTACGCCCAGTACAGCATGGCTTGCCCCCTCACCGTGCCGCCGTCCGACATCGTCAGCGTCGTCAGCGTCCCGTTCGTCGGGCTCCGGCTCGCCTGGGCCGTGTTCCCGTACATCCCCACGTTGATCCGCCCGCCGTTCGGCGCCGTCTCGGCGGCATACGGGAAGTTCGTGTTGCCCATGTCGATCAGCTTCGACGTGGTCTTGTCCGTCTTCACGAACTTCTTCGTCTCCGGATTGTACCGCCCGTACTGGCTCAGCGGATGGAAGTCGTCCGCCGCCGCGTCCTTGAACTGGGGCTCGAACCCGAAACTGTGCATGTCGTTCGACCCGCCCGACGCCATCTGCCAGTCGATCAGGAAGCGCGAGGCTGCCCCTTCCCCGAACCCGTCCGCCACGTACGCCCCGCTGTCCACCACCACATCGTTGTAGTCCGACGAAAACCGCGACGGAGTGTTTCCACGGTACACGTGCCGCCCCTGGCCCGACGCCAGTAGCACGCTGTTCTGCACGTCCACGTTCCCGCCAATCTGGAACACTCCGCCCCCGCGGTTGTCCCGCACCACGCAGTTGTAAACCCTCACCGTCCCACCCGTGTAGGATGCCACGCCGTTGTACAGGCTCTGTTGCACCAGGCAAGACCTCAGCGTCACGTCCGCTCCGGCATCCGCAAAGAACGCGTTCGTCGCAGCATAGCCCAGCTGGCAGTTGAACAGTTCGATGTCCGAGCAGTCAGCGGCGTATCCCCCCGTCCAGGCGTTCGACACGCACAGCCCTTCCAGCCGGATGCTCTGTGCATCCGACAGCACCAGACCGTATCCACCCGTTGTCCGGTACTTCTGTTTCAGTACGCTCGCATGCAGCGGATCATTCGTGTTCCCCTGCACCCGCAACGGACTGTCCGCCGTCCCGGAATCCTTGATTCCGAACGCCACCGGCGACTCTTCTTCGTACGTGCCCGTATCGACAAACACCGTGTCCCCGCCCTCCAAATCGTACAGCTCCAGCGCCCGCCTCAGCGAATCCAGCGGGGCCGTCGCCGTCGCCAGGTAGTTCGTCGCCCGCCCTTGGGCCTTGGTGTACACCGTGTTGTTCGTATCGGCCGTCGCCAGGTAAATCTTCAGGGGCGCCTTGCGGATGGCGAAGAACGTGCCGTTGTCGGACACAACGTTCGCCTCCGCCCGGCTTTCCACCCGCCACATCGCCGCCGGCGTGTCCGCGAACCTCGACGCGCTCTTCCATTCATATTCCCCCGCCGAAGCCTGCACGCTGTTCGCCACGTTCGACCACGTCGTTCCGCCATCCCGCGAAACCGCCACGCGCACCGTTCCCGTGATTCCCCCGCCCGCAATCCAACGGAGCATGTTGGTTTCGCTGCCCACCGCCCCCGCGTCCGCGAAGGACACCGCCCGCAGCCACGGTCGGTCCAATGCCTTGCTCGCCTCCGCCGTCCCCCCGTACATCCCGATATTCACCCGCCCGCCGTTCGGGTCCGGTTCCGCCGACGCGTCGCTTGCGGGATCACCCGCGTCCAGGAGCGGCGACGATTCCGTGTCCGACGTCCACCCCGCCGCCGTCCACCGCCCCAGCGTCTGTTCCGTCTTCAGGTGGTAGTCGTACGCACCCGGATCCGCCAGCAGCGGATCGCCCGGAATGCTGTGCGCATCCAAGCCCGACATCTTCTGCCAAGCCGCCAGATTGTCCGCATACGCCCGTGTGGAACTGTTGTACGCCACCCGGCACGCCCCCGCCGCGTCGATTCCGTTGTAGTCCATCGTCACACCCGCCAGCGTCGAATACGACACCAGCACGCCGCCGGGCCGATCCGAACTCAGCACCGTGTTCCGGATCTCCACTTCCGCGTTGGCACCCAGCCATACCGAATTGTTCACCCCGTGGAACACGCAATGCTCCACCGTCACCCCCGACGCATTCGCCACCGACAGCCCCCGCCCTCCGCCTTCGAACGCCCCGTGCCGCACCCCGACCCCTTCCGTGTCGCCATCCACCGCTACACCCGCCTCGCGCACGCCGCGCAACTCCACTCCTTCCAGCGCGATGTTCTCCGCCCCCGACACCGATACGCCCGTCGTCGTGTTCGTCACGACCACGTTCCGCAACACGATGTTCGAGGCCCCCGCCTGGAACTGGAACGCCACCGGCCGGACAGGCCCCCGGTTTCCGAACAGGCTCCCGTTCGCCACCCGGTTGGTGCTGCCGATGATCTGGACGGCGTTGGTGGCCGTCCCCGAATCGCCCGCGGTGAACACAACGGCATTTCCCGCATCGTAGCTCCCCGTGTCCACGTACACCCGGTCCCCGGGGCCCAACGCGTACTTCGCGAGCAACGCCGACAACGTTGCCATCGGGGCCGCTTTGCTCATGCCCGAGTTGCTGTCGTTGCCGATTTCCGTGCAGTACACGTCCCCCTCGCGTGAGCCGTCGTTCACATAGAATACGTACGCCCCGTTCTTGTACGAGAAATTCGTCGCGCACATGCTCGACACGCCCGTCCCCACCTCGACTTTCCAGCGGGCTTCCAAGGCCGAGGCATCGTTCGTGTCCGTGTTCCGGTAGAAATACTCGCCCGCCGCCGCCGACACTCCCGTCTGCAACACCTCCCACGTCGTCCCGCCGTCGCGCGAAAGCGAAATCGTCGCCGTCGCCCCGGATGCCAGGTTCCCGGCATTCCACCGCAACGTCGCCCCCTGCTGCGCATCCAGCGTGCCGCCGTCGTTGAACGTCAGCGCCTGGACCCACGCATTCGTCCGCGATTTGCTCGCCTGCGCCGTCCCGCCAAACGCCCCCACGTTCAGCCTCCCGCCGTTCGGCGTGGGTTCGGAACCGACCGCCCCCCCCGGGTCGCCCGCGTCGATCAGTGGCGAATGCACCGTATCCTTCACGAACTTCTCTGTTTCCGGATTGTATCGCCCCGTCACGCTCTTCGGATGGAAATCCCCGCCTTCCGCATCCGCAAACAGCGGGTCCGCCGCGAACGAGTGTTGCCATCCCGTATCCGTTCCCTGGAGGTCCGCCAGTGTTGCCAGCGTTGCGCTCACCATCGTATTTTCCCAAAGCACATTATAGTCCCCCTCCACCAACTGGTTACCAAAAACACGGGTATTTCCAACAAATACCGAATTCGACACGCTCAAGCCGCCTGCCACATTCAATGCATCCCCATTCCCCGACAGGACACTGTTCCGAATTTGCCTTGTAGCCCCCCCTGAACCAATGTAAATGGCCCCGGTGCGGTTGCCCACTAGCTTTCCTTCGGTCAAAACCCATGGACTGACTGAGAAATCGGCAATTCCCCACATGTTTCCTTCCATGCCTCCGCCGGTGATTTGGATGTCCGGAGAAACCGCATTGAAACGGATGCCGTTCCGCCCGTTCCGCAAGATGAGATGTTCAAGTCCCAAATGCGAAATGCCATTCAGCGCAAACACATCCCACGTTGTATTTCCCCTGTCGAACACCGTCCCTCCCGACGGATTGCCCACCACACGCACCAGCTTCCCCTCTGCCCCCGAATCCGCCGCCGTGAACGTCACCGTCTGATCCGAATACGTCCCTGTGTCTACGTACACCACATCCCCGGGCAACAACAGGTATTCGTCCAGCACGGCCTGCAATGACGATTTCGGCACCGCCGGGCTCCCGCCCGAATTGCCGTCCGATCCGGGAGCCGTGCAGTACACATCTCCCTCCGTGCTCGTGTCGTTCACGTAATAGGACAGCGAGGTGTCTGTGCTCATCCGCACCCCGAACACATGTTCGTTCTCTGACTCCACGCCTGCATCGCTCGAGCTCACCACCCGCCACTTCGCTATCGGAGTCTGGTGTGCCGCCTTTGGCGTCCACGAGTACGAGCCTTTCGTCGCCAGCACGTCCGTCGCCAAATTCACCCAGTTCAAGCCGTCATTCGTGCTGATTTGCACTTTCACCTTGTCCGCACTTCCGAAATTCCCCGAATTCCATTCCAGCGTCCCGTTCCCGATCAACTGCCCCCCGTTGTTGTACGACAGCGCCTGCAACCATTTCTGTGAATCCGGACGGCTCTTGCTCGCCCACTGCGTCCCCCCGTACGCCCCGATGTTGGCACGTTTCCCGTTCGGTGCAGGCTCGTTGGTCCACGACGTGTCCGCCGCATCCGCCAAATCGATCCCCGGACTGTACGACAACGCCCCGTTCACCACCCACGTCCGGTTCGTCACATACCCGTTTGCGCTCCTCTGCTCCTCCACATACCCCTGTGGACTCGCCAGGTGGTAATTCCCGTTCGCCGCGTCCGCAAACAGCGGATCCGCCGCCGTGTTCCCGGACCACCCACCCAACGCCGCCTGTGCATCCTCCAACGACGAATATGCCGAATGGATGTACCCAACCTTGATGATGTTCCTCGCCACATTCGCCGGCATGGCTGTCGACACGCTAAACGCATTTCCACCGATGATGATGCATTCTTCAAAAGCGGACTGCCGGGAGGACGGACTCCCGGACAACATAATCGCCCCGCCGGGCGATACCAAGGTTGTCCGGCGAAACTGGTTGTAACTGTTGCCTTGACCGAATTCGAGAACCATCTGCGTCCCCCCCCCAACGACAACTCCGTTTTCAAACCGGTTGGAAACCGCTTCGTTCATGCGAATCCCGGTCCCTCCGCTCGTCTCAATGCGGAAATTCCGTACGACGCACCCCTGTGCCCCCATGAGACGAAACCCGTTTTCGCGGTTTCCGGTTGTACGGATTCCATCCACCTCGACAAATCTGGCATACCACAATGCGAACGGCTGCTCGCCGGACGAAATGTTTTTGAACACCGCGCCCTGGGGACTCCCTACGATGCGGATTGGCGCCCCCTCACTTCCCACGCAACCGATGCGGGTTTCCCCCTCGTATGTGCCCGTATCGAAGTAGATGACGTCTCCAGCCACGAGCGTCACCGCATTCGTCAAACTCGCCCACGAATCTTTCGGAGATGACGGCAATAGCCCCGTGTTCGCCGAGTTCCCGGTTGCAGAACACCATTCATCCGCCTCCCTGCTGGAGTCGTTGATGTAGTATGTCGTCGCCTGCGCACACGTCGCTCCAAGCCACGTCGTACACGCCGCCAAACAAATCCACAGGCTCTTTTTCATGTCATCCATCTCTTTCCGGAAGGCATCGCCGGGCGACACTACTCCCATAGACCACTTCATCTTGGAACCTATTGTTTTCCCCCCTATTTTGCAAGCTTTGTTTATGTTTCTGGCGGGCTTGGAGGAGGTTGGCGCGGTCATCCGGGCGAGCGCCCCCCCCCTTTGCAATGCCAGCCCCGCCCCATCCCTTCCGCCCCGTTGCCCTGGGCGGGGACTATGGGAATTCCCTCTGGAATCAATGCGCCAGCCGCATGCTCACTCCCCACAACACTTTTCTGCGCAGACAAACACGTTTTTCCCGGGGCAGAATCCGAATGTCAACCAATCGATCAGCCGGCTCACAGGAAAAACGGCGCGGTCGTAGAATTTGAGGGATGGAATGTGGAAATCTCCCGCTCTGTTCCCGAAAAGCTTGAAGTACAACGTTGCCGCGAACCCAAGACTGTCTGCATAGCGCAAATCCAGCATCTTCCATTGTTTTGGGTTGAACAACACCTTCAATCTTGCCTTGTCATACCGTCGATAGTGCCCCACACGCCGGTCCAGCTGGGAAAACAGGCACTGGCAAGCCGGAAGATACAGGCACACGCGCCCCGCGGGCTTCAAAACCCGCGCCATTTCCGCAATCACGGCAGCATCGTCTTCGATGTGTTCCAGGACATTCGAGGAATAGATGAAGTCGATGCTTCCATCTGCCACCTCGTCCAAGGAATCCAAAACCACCCCCGGCAGATATTTCTTCATGTTCTCGGCCGGCTCGAGACACTGAACGTCCTTTCCCGTTTTTTCGTGGACTTTCCGGGCCAGCAATCCCGTCCCCGCCCCGAAATCGACAATCCTCCCGGCATCGCCAATCCGCGAGGCAAACAGCCCGGCAATGAAATCATTGTAATTATCCGCTATTTCCAGCGCGTTCAGATAGTCTTCGCCCGTGTACTGCATGACTTTCTCTTCTCTCCCGAGTCATCCGCAAATATCGGACAGAATCTCCATGTCCACTTCGTAAATACGGATGTGTTCTGCTGGAATCCCCGTCTCTTCGTCTTCAGAAAATGTCAATTCCTTCCGGAGAATCCAGCCCATGGGTGGTTCTACCGCCCCGGCGGCAACCCTTGCAATTGGCCAATGCCCGCGCCAAGTATCGGAAATGGCGGCAAACCGCACCCCCTTCTCTCGCACCACCCGCCCCACATCCTCGATGTTCCCGTAGGGCACTTCAACCGTCAGTAGCGGATTGTCTCGGTGCGTCTCGATGGACAAATGTGGGCCGTATTCCATCACCGTGTCGGTCTCCTGCATGCCCAGCGCGAGCAATTCCTCCGCCACCCGCGTCACATGGGCGTATCGCCACCACGCGAACTCGGTCTTGAATGCATGCATCGAGTAGGCCAAACATCCAGCACAATACACGGTCATCACCCCCACTATCACCCACCGTCCCCCCTTGCCAAAGGACTCACTCCAAGTTCGGCACCCTAGCAACAAGGCCAATCCTACCCAAGGTAGGCTTGGGACCAACACCCTCTCGTGGACCAACGAGAGACAGAGCATCGCCACCTGGACCGTCAAAAGAACAACTGGCAAAATGAACAGCCAGTCCGTCAACTTCCCCCTGGTCACGATTGAGCATGCAACCAGCACAACCAGAATACCAAACCAAATCGTCCCCATCCGGTACCCCCGGGTGAACAGCTGCGCATTGAACAACTGAAAAGTCTCGTGTGCATTGGCCGCGATTTGCCTGGGCAGCCCCTTGATGGCTTCGCCATAGCTCCGATGGACGTATCTTTCCGTCGAATACATCAATTTCGAGTCTTTCCAATCGTTCCCCCACAGGATGGCCGCCCCTCCCTTCGATCCCGGCGCGAACTGCCCGGTTTCGGAATACGTGTAGGCGCACAGGGGCAACAACACCGCAAACGCCACCGTCGGCACCACCGCAGCCAACCGCCAATCCCAGCCTCGGCGCCCGCCCCATATCCAGCGCCACAGGGCGAATGCGCATGCCGCCACCGCCGCATCGAGCCCCTTGAACCAGCCGCCCAGTCCCAGAAGCACCCCGGCGGCCAAATCGCGCTTCCATCCCGGCTTTCCGCCCAACGCGACATATACCGCCCCCATCAGGAACGCCATGTATGCCATCTCCGAATACCCCTCGATGGAGTACTTGACCATCGTCAGGTTCGTCGCCGCCCACAATCCCCCCGCCAGGCCCCACCCACCGCTCTTCGCCACCCGCCCCGTGATGCCCCCGAACAGCAACACCACCAGCATCCCGGCCACGAACGAAATTCCCTGCAACGTCCGTTTCGGATCCAGACCCACACGTTCCGCCCCGGCAGCCGCCAGCACCATCCCCTGCGACCAATACGTGTTCAGTTTCGCATGCCCGTGCGCCAGCGCCACCCCCCATTGCACGAAGTGTCCCCCGTCCCCCGGCACCGGATATGCCTCCCGTGCAGCCCCCCACCGCACGGCAAACGCAACAGCCAACACTCCCACCCACGCCCAAAAACGCCATTTCATCTTGCAATCCATGTTGGCATCCTATTCCACCTCCCTCCCTCCCCGCAATCAAATATTCCCCGCTCCCAAAACTGCCGGCGTATCACGCCCTTTCTATTTTCCCCACCCGCCCCCCTTGTCGGAGCTCGGGCGGCCCACCCGCCATCCCCTCCATTTCCCGCCCACTCCGCGGGCACCCCGCATCTTGTCACTTGCCACTTTTCACTTGTCTCTCGTCCACCGCATCTTGTCACTTGTCACTATTCACTTGTCACTGCGCCCGCAGGGCGCTCTCGTCACTCGTCATCCACATCCACCTGCACGTAATTGAAGTCTACAAAGGCCAAAAACCCGTTTTCGCGCTCTCCGCCAATCCGAATCCGTCCTTCACGGTCGGGGGCAAGACCGGAAAACACCAACTCGCCTTCTTCGAACTTCGAGGTTCCTCTCTTCCAGGATTGGGGGTTGCCATCGTTCGGGCGGAAGCAAAGAGCAGACCCCTTTTCCGACTCCGGGTCGGGGCTCCATATCCCCAGTCCCAGCCGGACGGAATAATGGTGGTTGGTGTCCGGAACCCTGAACGCCAATTCCATGTCGTTTTGGTAAGGCCACCAACTGAGATTCTCGCCGCGGCCCAGCAAATGGCTCGAATGGATCTTTCCCGCATAGTCGGCTCTGGACGCGAATTTCAGGGAATACTGGTGGCCCATCTCCAGGGGCGGCATGTCGGCGCCCCCCATGCCGTCCACGGAATCGACCGAATGGGCTTGGACTTGCCCGTCCGGCCCGACAATCCAATCCTCTTTTTTGTAGTCGAAGGCGTAGATAATCCGGAAAAGGCGGGATTCTTCCCTCAACAGAGCCTGGATTTTCCCCTCCCCAAGCGTCCCTTGCCTGGCCGCGCGCAACAATCCCGCCACCCGGGAATGCGATGTGGGTATCCCGCTGGTTTGGAACTCATGACGGCTGCCCGGCGGCTTGACCCACAGGAACGGGCGGGCGGTATCCGGCAGCGTCCCATCCGCCCCGCTTTTGGCCCGTTCCAGGGATTCATGCTGGCCGTGGTCGGCGAGCACCAGGATCAGGGCATCGTCGTAAATGCCTTTTTCCCGGAACGAATCGAACAGTTTCCCCAATTCGCCCATGATGAAAACGCCCATCTCGATGCATCCCGCATCGCTGTTGTCCGCGTGCGGCAATTGTTCCCCGTGCCGGTCGCGGGTAACGGGAATGTGGACCCCTTCGGTGTGGAAGCAAAAGAACGTCCCGGATTCGTCGGGGCTGACGGGCGCTTCCCGCAGGACCGGATACAGTCCCCATTCGACGGCAAGGCTTTCCTTCGCCGGCATCTTGGCCTGCATGAGGTACAAGCATGGGAATTTCGTCGCGAAAGGCATCCATCTGAAGCGGTTGATCTTGTCCATCGACCAGCCTTGCCCGTCCTTCATCGGCCTGTTCATGGCCGGAAGTTTTTCCATCGCCTCCGGAACCGCCGCGGCCTCTTTCCGGTTGGTGTAGTTCCGGTCCTCTTGGGTCAGGAAAACGGCAAACCCGGCATCCAGGTACTCCGCCACCACGGAGTCCCTTGAATAGATGGAGCTGAAGTAATCCAGGATTCCGTCCGCGCTTTCGGGATACCGGCCGGTCAACAGGTTCGCCACCGCCACGGAGCTATGGTCCCCCGTCCCGATGTTGTTCGTGTATTCCGTGAACCCGCCAAATGCCCGCCGCAATTCTTCCCCGGCCTCCGCATCCTCCATGATGGCATGGGCCTGCGCGCATTCCAGCGAATCAATGATGAACACCAGAACATTCCGCTTCGCGGAATACACCGCATTGTGGGCCACGACCCCCTTGGACGAAAAATCATGGATGAAGAGGTCCGCCTGATCCACCGTTTTTTCGGTGCGGACATCGCCCATCGAAGCCGCGAGCATGATTGCAAGGCCGAGCGCCACCCAACTGTAGTGCCTGCGCACAACGGGATGCAGAAGCGCCATGCCGCCGAAAACCGACAACCATGCGCAGGCATCCCAAGCGGCTCGGGCGTGGTTCCGGAAATAGTCCCATTTCCCGTTCAAATCGGGCAAGCCGATTGACAGCACCCCCGATTCGAGGAAGACGCACATGGCAAAAGCCAGTGCCATCCCCAACGGGAATCGCCCGAAGCAATGGACCAGGCATCCCAGCGCGACGGTGGCCAATGACAACGTCAGGACGCCGCGTCCCAGCATCGCAACAAGGAGTTCCCCGGGAGTGAACGGGAAATTCGAAGTGTTTCCAAGATACATTTGCAATGGTAGCGCAATGCTGAAGAGCAACGCAATCACCCCCGCCACCGACACGGTCGGCCACAACAAGGTTCTCCAACGCTCTCCCCGGTTCCGCTTCGCGAACCACCATGCCAATCCCAGCAACACCACCTCCAACCCCGTGAACCCCACCGCGACCTTCTTCGACGCAAACCCCACGAACTCGAAGCGCGGGTTCCCGAACCGCCACCCGTTTTCCATCCCCTGCACGGGCTCCAGTTCTCCGCCATTTTTCCCGAATTTCAGCACCTTCCACTTCTGCAACTCCACTTTCCCGACATCCCCGGCCCCCTTCCCCTCCGCCAACCGGAACGCCAAATCCTTCCAAGCCATCCCTTCCTGCAAATAGAACCGCCAAACTCTCCCCCCGCGCCATCGCCCGACATCTTCTCCGTGCAGCACTTCCTCCCCGCACACCAAGGCCACCGGAGCTTCCTCTTCACCACGCCAAGCCACCTTCACCTGCTCCGGCATCCAGCCAAGCCCAATCCACACCAGCGGCAGCACCAAACACACGTTCAAGACTGCGAAATTCCGCAACCCCTTCCAGCATCTTCCTTTGAACGCCACGACACTCATTCTTTCACACTCCATATCGCTTTCCACCGTGACCGTTGAACTATCCGTTCAACGTATGTCCCTCGACCTCTCATTCCATGCCCGGAAACGCCATTTCGAATTCATTTTGCAAACCATGCCCGCATCCTATCCCCCACCCTCCCTCCCCGCAACCCCTTATTGCCCCCATCTCGACCCGGCGGGCTCCACCTCTTCTCCCCACCTTGTCGAAGTGCGGGCGGCCCGCCCGCCATCCCTTCCATTCCCCTCCCGCGCCCCCCCCGCCTTCCCTTGTGTTTCCCTCTTGTGTAACGGGCGCACCGTATCTTGTCACTTGTCGCTTTTCACTTTCCACTTTCCACGAAAATTCATTGTGCGATGGCCCGGAGCCGGCCGTGGAAGTGGGCAAGATACAGTTCCTTCGCCTGGGAGGAAAGCGCTGAGGCCTCAACCATCCGTTCCACCCGCCCTTGGCACGTGGAAAATCGTTCGATGTCGCGGTGCACTTCCGTTGCCGCCACTCCGAAACACGCACCCAATTCCACGAAATCGGCGGAACTGTAGAAGCCCAGGGTTTCGTAGGCGGGCGTGAAGTGCCCATCGGCAAAGAAATCCAGCGCCGTCGCGGAGGCCTCGTTCGGGATGTGGACGGCTGTATCCAGAAGGTCGTAGGCGGGCGTGAGGATGTAGTCTCCCTGCGGCCCGGCAAACAGCGAGAAGTTCTTGAGATGGGCATCGCCGTTGGAAAAGATGTAATTGAAGAAAATCAGGAAGAAAACCTTCGGATTCTCCACAGCGTGCGCAGGGCAGAAGCGCCGTACCAGTTGCGCGAGTTCTTCGTAACTGGCGTCATATTTGTAGTTCGCCCCGTGCGTCTCCGGCGACCGTCCCGACAGCTGGCAAAAGTCCTCTTGGAGAACCTTCCGCCCGTTTTGCCGATCGAACCGTTCCGTCAAATAGGCCAATTCCCCGTCGGCGAGCCGCACCAGCTCGTGCCGCGCGACCGGGATGCGGAACACGTGCTGGGCGATATCCATCGTCAGGGCCTCGTTGGGCGGCACGTCCTCGGCCAACCGCATGTATCCCGACCGGGGTACGGGCTTGAGGATGTGCGTCCCGCCGCTTTCCACCACCTCGTATCCCCCGCGCTTGCGCAGGAGTTGCACTTTGTCTTGCACCCCGGAAATCGACGAGCGTCTCGTCTGCCCGGAATACGCACCCGCCCCGCCAATCAAATCCTCCGCCTTGAAAGGAAGTGTTTTCACGACATCACTCCTTCCGCTGCGTCCCCTGCCTCCACCACATGCACCCCACCGACAGCCCCGTAGGCACTCGTGGCCAGAAGTCGCGAAAAGGCATCATCCTCGTCGATATGCAACTCGCGGCACTGCCGCTCCTTTTGCGCGCCTTCGGCCAGCAAGCCATGGAAGAACGCAAAGAGATGCTCCGCCCGATACTCCCCCTCCGTTTTAGGCAAGGTGGCCGAAACCGCCGGCCAAGACGGCTGGGCCAGATACTCCGGCGCATACCGGAAAACAAATTTCCCCCCATCCTCCACCAACTCCCCGGCCAGTCGGTCGCAACAATAGACGATGCCCCGCTTCATGTCCCGACCCTCACCGCATACCCCAGCACCTGCGCCACCTTCAGCAAGATCTCCACCGTGCAGTTCCCTTTCCCCGTCTCCAAGTTCGAAATCGTGTGCACGGCCACCCCCGCCAGTTCCGCCAAACGCCCCTGGCTTATTCTCAGCGTTTTCCGCCGCTCCCGGATGGATTGTCCTATTTCCTGTTTATTCATCAAAATGAACACTACTGTCAAAAACACCCCGGAGTCAAGAAGGAATTTTCTCTGTTTGTTCACTCAAATGAACAACTACCATTGCATGCTCTTCGGCCCCTTCTGCACACTCACTCCTCCCGTTCCACATCTTCTCCCTCCCCCCTTGCCGGAGCGCAGGCGCTCCGCCCGCCATCCCCTCCATTTTCCGCCCGCTCCGCGGGCGCACCGCATCTCGTCTCTCGCCCCCTGCATTACTTGTCACTATTCACTTGTCACTGCGACCGAAAACCCATCAGGAGCCATCCAATGCCAGCCATCCATGAAGCCATTGATCACATGATCACCGCCGAGAAATTCGAGGCGATGGACTACCTCTGGGCATCTCTGTCGGCGGACTCCGACGGCATCCCTCCGGCTTGGCACGGGCACGAACTCGCCCGCACGGCGGCCCGCGTCGAATCCGGCCTAGAGCACCCCATCCCTTGGCCTGCGGCCCGAGACATCCTCGACGGACTGTTCAAGTGAATGTCGCGCCCTTGCCAACCGCTTCCTCCAAAGCATCTACTACAAACTCGACGGTGGCACCGCCACCGTCTGGCGCATCCTCGACCAGCGCTTCGCCCCCAAACGCATCGAGTCCGCCCTCCACTCTTCCCAGGCGGAAGAATAGCGTCCTCCGGACGCAGTGACACACATCAAGCTTGCAGTATGCCCGCCCCTCGCCGGCCAAGACGGTTGCGCCAGATACTCCGGCGCATACCGGAAAACAAATGTTCCCCCATCCTCCACCAACTCCCCGGCCCGCCGGTCGCAACAATGGACGATTCTCCTCTTCATGTCCCGACCCTCACCGCATACCCCAGCACCTGCGCCACCTTCAACAAGGTCTCCACCGTGCAGTTCCCCTTCCCCGTCTCCAAGTTCGAAATCGTGTGCACGGCCACCCCCGCCAGTTCCGCCAAGCGCCCTTGGCTAATCTTCAGCGTTCTCCTCCGCTCCCGGATGGATTATCCGATTTCATGCTTAGTCATCAAAATGAACACTATCGCCAAAAACACACCCAAGTCAACGGAGAACCTACACAGACTGTTCATCAAAATCAACAATATGTCATTGTTTGGCCTCCCTCCAGAGAACACGCATGAATCTACTGCCCCCGCCCCCTGCCCCCCTCTTCAGCCTCTATTCGGCTCCAACACAGGCGTTCTCATGCGGACCATCCATGCTTATCATGTCTTTCCTGATATACCACTTCTCTGTTTCTCCTCGTTCATGGAACGGAACGCTATCGTCGGGAATCGTCCCTTCCAGTTCTCTCAACAGCCAAGCCGGCCGATATTTCGATTTATGCACTATCGTACAATTCGCAGTCCGCTTCGTAAAATGCGGTGAAAATGGCTTTACAAGACTGCCAAAGCATTCCATACAGATGAGTGCATCGCCAGATGGAATGAAGCGCACACGCAACGGCTTCCCTGCATCCAAAGCCACCTCTTCGAGCAGAGTCTTGAGCCGACTCCGATCATTATCGGAGATGTACTGGCCCTCTGTTTCCAAGCGCATGCCCCACCCCCATTGCAATTCCTGGACATATTCCCTCGGCCCCTCGATAAAACTGTGTTTCAGGAAATACTGCCCCGCCCACACGAACAGCAAACATGAGGCGAGGACCGATGCTTCTTTTCCCCATCGTCCACACAAGGGAATGTCCAACTGGAACCCCAGCACCACCAGCCACAGCCATCCCGTCTGCCAGAAAATCTCGTACCACATCTCTTGACCAATTACATATACCATCAGGTTCGCACCGCCCCAACCCACCAGCCATAGATTCCGTGGATTCCTGACCAGTGAATGCACACCGAAAAAGAGATACCACCCCAGACACCCCAAGGTCGGCCAGGTAACCAGCTCAAGCCATGGGGCGCGATTGCCTTTTCTTGCAAATTGGAATGTCATGTCTGACATGAAATCCGGCCCGTGCCGCATCGCATACACCCCATAAGCTATCCACACCGCCAGTACCACCAGCCACCATGGCAACGATTCCTTCCCAAAAACAGACAGCCGCCCGGAAGGGTTTTCGCGGAAATTTTCCCTCTTGTCTGCAATCCATAGCCCTGCTTTCGCCAGTAATGCAGCCAGCATGAAATACAAACCGTTTGGATGCACGAGGGGCGAACATCCCAGCAATGTCCATCCCAAGCGCTTTTTCCAACCGCTCCCTTTCGAATGCAACAACATGAACCCGGCGGACCCCATTCCCCACACCCAGGCATCCATCCGGACCACGTTCCCTGCGGCCGTAAATGCTCCGTTCAAGAAGAAACCCGACAGCAGACAAGCGCAAAACACCGCACGTTTCATCCGGCCCACCCATTGCATGCAACACAGATACCCCATCGCCAACATCGCCCATGTCACCCATCGCGCCACTTCCAGCCGTATGGGCAACACCTTGAACAGAGTCCCCAGCACAACCATCATTCCCGGCGGCATCCACATCACGTCCCGATCGGGATTCAGCTCCGGGGCCAGCAATGTATTCTCCTGAGCCCAATGCACCGCTGGCCAGAAGAATGACACCTCATCGTCCCACGGCAACGGCAATGTGTTGCCCGCCATCCCGTGCACCCACCACCCTGCCGCCAATGTCAGCACGGCCATCAGACACAAGGCAACCGGCCTTGCCTTGTCGGTTTTAGCCCAATTCCAGTGCCAGCATCTCGTCAGGACTATCACTTTTGCTTTCTCCATTGTCGCGTTTCGGGCATGGAATCACAATCGGACTTTTTCTCCACTCAGCCATTTCCATGCCTCTGCCAGATATGTTGTTGTCCAAATATGCACGATGCGTTTGAAGCGGGACCACGCGTGTTTCCAGCGCGACACGCCTTCTGGCTGGTCCGGTCCCCGATACCATTCAACGACATGTTCGGTATCTTCCCCCCAAGGAACGTAGTAGCGGCCCCATGGCATGAACAACCATGGCTCCCCTTCTTTTCCCTCCACACGACCATCCCACACGTTCGTCTCATACCATTTCGGCTCCAATTCCTCCAAAAAGCGTTTGTCACGATCCTCTTCCAGCGCATACCACTTCCGTTGGTCCCACGACCATAACGGTCTGTGCCATAGCGAGTCCCAGCGGGGTTGCCATCCATCCGGCGGTAAGCACTGTGCTCCCCGCCAGCGGGACCACTCATGGAACAGCAAAACACATTGCGTCTCCTCACAAGTCAAAAAATCGTAACAGGGGGTAAAATCCTTCACATCCAGATTTTTGGGTACTTCGCCGACACCCCACCAGAATGAACTGTGAACATACTTTCTCGCCACTTCCAATTCGGTGGCCTTGAAGTCCACATCCCGGCCGTGTTCCCACATCCACATACCGGCTGCCACACCATAAGCACACAGCAAGAACCATGACATCAGTCTTTCCACTCGATTGGGCAAACCCTGGGCCAAAGCTTCCGCCATCAAGGCAACGGCCAGACACCCCATGCCCGACAGCCAAGGCTGGTACCGCAAAAATCCGATTTTCTCCCAGGGCACTAGGGCGGTCAACGCAATCCCCGCGACACCCCATGGCCGCCCTCGTGGATGCGCCAACAATACTGCAAACAGCAACCACAACCAAGGGCGGACCTTTCCCCCGACGTATTGGCCGGCAAAACAATCATTCTCTGGCTGGAAGTCAGACCTCCCCGTCTTCCATCGTCCCAAGGCCGTAACCCCATCTGGAGACACAAAATGGTAAAACCAGAGCCCCCATCGTCCCAAGCACTTATAGTCGCCATTGTGCAACCGCATGTCCCACGTAGGATCCCGGAGAGGATATGCCTCTGAATCCGCAGTTGCAAAGGGATACAAGGGATGTCCGTATGTCTTCCACGACGTTCCGTAGGGATGCCATGCAATCACCGTTGCGCAAGCCGCCACCGTAACGGCAAGCCCGCACGTCCATGCCAGCCATGGACGTCGATCCAAATCCGGGACACGCAGCATCATCCATGCAAACGCCAACCAAAACACGCCAGTCGCCAACACCCCGTTGAGTTTGACGGTCACCATCCATGTCGTCCATACGCCCAAGCGCATCCAATCCATGCGCTTTGATTCCAACGCTTCCGCCATCGCAAGCAACAGGCCGCAAGAGGAAAAGGCCAAGGCCTCGTCCACGAACATGTGGTGGTCCACCATCGGCAGAATCCAAACTAGTGCACCTAGCACCACCCAACGAACCATCCCGTGGAACTGCCTCGCCGCCTGCAATGCCACCCCCGTCCACAGAAAAGCCAATCCCGGCACCGTCAGGGTTGTCGGGTCTCCGATGAAATGGTAGGCAACCGCCGCAAACACCGCCAAGGGTTTGGCTAAAAACGCGACATGCACCGGTGCCATACCCCAAATATCCAGTCCCAACTCCGATGTGATGTTCTCCGCCAATGGATCGGCCACAGGATTCCAACCTTCAATGAGCAACTGAATCCCCGGCAGATGGTAGACCGTCATGTCGGAACATACCGCGTTGTCCCAAAACACCGGCGGCAACAGTCCCTTCAGCAACGTGAGAAACAAGCCGAACATCATCGTCCCAACCAGTGCTTCCCGCCACGCGCCACGCCGGCAGAACGGTAGCGCCGCAACAGTGGCCACGGCTGCCCACCATTGCCATGCAGCACATCTTCCCCCCAGCGAAAACGCTCCGCTTGCCAAAAGGACCACTAGCAAGGGAAACACGAGCACTTGTTTCTCGAAAGCGTGGACTCCCCCGCTCGCCCATGGACGCCCCCCCCCCATGTTGATGTTTGGCATTGTCTTCACGGCGCGCAAATACTTGGCTGTTATTCTCATCATTTTTCTTATTGACGGCACAACTGTTTAGCAATCACCCATTAATTGGCAGGGGCAATATAGTCTTGTGTGATCCTTATCCGAACAGAAAACTTGCGGTAGTCAATGCCGTTGAGACGCAGCATATTGCCCGAAGAAAAGAAATTGATGGCGAATCCGGAGCGCCGCATGAGTGTTACCACGCTGTGCAATCCAAGCCCTTCTCCCTGGACTCCGGCTGCGATTGCATTTCGCCCGCGGAACCATCTCGTGCCCAGCCTAGTCAAATCCGAGTCATCAATCTTGACCCCCATTGATTCCACGACAATTTCCATGCCTTTGTCATAGCGGTTGAATTTTATGTCGATTGAATTGTGTTTGTTGTCTGGCGGCAAATATTTTTGCGCATTGGTCAATAAATTGAGCACGGCATATTCAAATCCATCGTACGAATAAATTTGTTCATAATAGTCATGGCAATTCCCTTTGAGAAGATGAATCTCCCCGGACGACCCACCGAAGCAGTATCGGTATTTGTCAAAAAGTTGAAACGGGGAAAATTGCTTCTTCTCAATTGAATTGCGTGTGCTCGCAAACAACTGCTGCGTCAAACACTGAAGTGCCATGACCATCGCATGGATTGACAGGAGTGAGGAAACCTTGATGGGAACAGGTTGCTTTTCATGTCCATCGGTATATGGCAACAGATTCTGGATGGCCGACAGGAATTGTCCGATTTCATGGAGAAAACGTCGGGCGGTGTTAATCTCTTCTTCCCGCCTATCAATGAAGCATATAAGATTTAAGAGCTGATCTTTCTTGAAGAGAATGCGGTTTTTGTTTTTCCTTTTCAGAACATTTTTCCTGTCTTTCTCCAGCTCGACAACACGGAAGCCGCAATAGATTTTCGTGGGGCGTCTTGTGAACCATGCACCCGCAGGACATCTCTCAAACGCTTGTTCATGATTTTTTTTGTGGCTTCCCCGAACACAGCTTGGATTGCGGCATCGCAAGCATCGGCTGTCAGGCGATATCAGCGCGTTGTTTCCAATGTTATTGGATATGAAATAAAGAAAATCCTTGAATGATGGAGCAGATACGGACATGGAGTATTTCTGTCGGGAATCTTTCAATGCCTGTAGCGCCCTGAGGAAGCGGTCCATGTCATGCCCATTGACAGTCGTGACCACTGTGTCCTGCCCCCATTTTTTCCCTTTGGGATCCGGAAGCGCCGTCTTGAGTTCCGAAATATGTTTGCCATATTCGCCTAAATATTTCAGGGCATCCATCCGCAAGGCGGCAAAAGCGTCAAGTTGTTTGTCGTAGGTTTTGAGGACTTGGAATTGGTCGCATGTCAATACGAGAGGGAAATCAAATCTCAGTGCTTTGTTCGGATTGTAATTGTCTTTCAAGTGCAACCCGAAATACACTGTGTCTTCTTCCTTGCACACGGAACACCCATATCGGCAAATGCTAATCCCTTCTTTCCCGTTGCCACATCTTCCCCGCTCAAACTTTTTGCATTTTTCACAGATAGCCAATACCCCATAAAGCTTCCCGATGGAAAGCTGTATTCTCGTTTCATTGAGCGTATAGCTGGTGAGGAAATGTGCCATCATTTCATTGTCAAGGCAACCAATTCGGCGATGCTCGCGATGATTTTTGCAATTGTCGCGGCATTACCTAAAATTTTTTCAATCTTGGTTGCCGACAGCGCATGTTTCTTGAGGATTGATTGGACAAGTTTGTTTTCCAGGCTTGCCACCGCATGAATTGAAACTCCGGCATCTAGCAGAAGCCGCCGGTTTTTCTTCCATGCATGCGCTGGGTCAATCCTGTCCCGTATGCAAACATCAATCTTGTGGTTTCGCTCACTTATATCACCGTCTTTTACGAAATGATCGTCCACAATATCTTGTACTATGACATTGTCCTCATAATCTTGCATCATGGCGGAAAAAACGATCCTTTTATTTGATATTTTTCAATGTTCTATGTTGTGGTGTATTGAACCAGGGGGAAAGCAACCCATGCTTGGCCTTTTTTCTCGAGGGCACTTCCCCATCCACGTCCCCCGCCATCTTTCCATCAACGCCCCCCACGTGTACCGCCGCTGCATCTCATTCGCCGCCCCCCTGCACGTCGCATCGTACGCCTCCGGTCCGGTCTCCAGCCGCCCCAGCACCCCTTCCAGCGCTTTCGCCCCCCCCTCCGTCATAATCACGCTCTCCCACTTTGTCCATTCCTCGAACCCCCGCAATCCCACCCGCGTCGCGATGACCACCTTTCCCCGGGCAATCGCCTCGGGGACCTTCAAACTCGACCCCGTCCCCCTCTTGATGGGCATGATGGCCACTTCCGCCAAATCGTACAGCACCCGCTTCTCCGCCTCGCTCACCAATCCCGTGAACACCACGTTCGGCGCCGGTGCCAACCCGCCGTCCCGCAGATACCGATCCAGCCGCATGCCCAGAATCACGAACGTTGCACCCGGTTGCGCCGGGGCCCAATCCCGGCTGATTGCATCCACCGCTTCGTAATTCGGCCCGTAATTCGCCCCCGCGAACAATACCACCGGGCGGCTCCACCCTGCCTGGGTTCGATGGGCCCGTGCTTCCGACGGCACGCTGGCGTTCTCCGCATCCGCCGCGTGGATGCCATTCGGCAAGATGGCCCATCCGCTTCCGTCCAGTTCCGGGTAGCGTCGTTGCGTGGCCGTCCGGTCGGCTTCCGTGCAAAACCAAACTTGGTCCGAGTCTTCGAGCAGGCGTTGCTCGGCAGCCATCAATTGTTCTTTTCCCATGCCAAACCTGGCATAGGACAACACAAACTCATCGTGAACATCGTACACCACCCGCCGTTCCGCCCGCATCTCTGCCCAGCGGCCATACTGCAACGGGTTGACAAAAATCCACCCCCGTGCCGCCTCCAGCGCGCGTCCCGCCATCCGCTCCCCCTCGTCCCAATTGCGCACCCGCAACACCGCCACCCCGCCCCCCAATTCCCGGAATGCCGCTCGGTCCCCGGCCACCCCCCACGACAGAATCAGAACCTTCGTTTCCTTCCCCACCTCCCCCGCGATGCCCAGTATCCGCTTTCCCCCTCCCGTGTCGAACCGCCATACATCGTTAGGCGCCATGTGCACCCAGCCTCCCCGCGCCCACTCCACCCCCCTCCGTACCGCCACCCGCTCCGCCCCGCCAGCAAAAACCTCCCCCACCCGCTTCAAAGCCCTCCCGACTTTTGAGAACGCCCTTTCCATAATTCCACGTTGCCGATTCCCGCCCAAGTTTGCGACGCAGGCCCGGGCAAACACCGCTTCAAACCCCTCCCTGTCGTTCGCGAAGCGTTCTCCCACCTTCGTCATGCCTGCCTCTGACACACCCTCGCCAGCACCATGTCCCCGAAATTCCTGGGCTTCCCGGCAAGCAATTTGGGCCGCCGCACGGAGGCAAAACCGTTTCGACGGCACCATGCGTCGATTTCGTCAACCGTGTGCCCCGCGATTTCATGGTATTCCATGAGGACCAAATCAATCCGCTTGGCCATGCCGCTCGTTTCCCAATCTTTCAGGATGGCGTATTCCCCGCCCTCGCAATCCATTTTGACGACGCAAGGCCACCCGGAATGGGCATCCAGAACGGGCCCCATCGCCTCGGATGCCCGGACCACCTCCACCCGTTGCGTCCGTCCTTCTCCCACAAAATCCCCGAATTGCCCGCTGCAGGCGGCATCGTTCACATCCAGCGTCCACTCCTCCGTCCCGTTGTGGTCCGAAAGCGCCCGGCATTGGAACTGGACCCTGTCGCGGAACTGGGGATTGCGTGCCAGATTGCCCATTGCCCGCGCATGAGTCGCCGGGAACGCCTCGAAGCCGTAAATGCGCGCCCCGGGATGCAACGTGGCAAATCCCAAGGAAACAAACCCCACGTTCAGCCCGATGTCGAACACCAGCGTCTCGCGCCAGAAATCCGCCCATCGGTAGGCCTGTTCCTCGACCAATTCCCAGAAAATCAGCATCGTGTCCGGTTCCAGCCCAAACTTCGTCCCCTTCCAGTCCCCGACCAGCCGTTCACCATCCAGCTCGAACTTCGCCCCGTTTGTCGCCAAGTCGCACATCATAGGGTAATTCCGATTGTGTCCCAACACCCACAACGCCACCGATTCGGGCAAGTCGATGCCAAACCGGGTCAACCGGACCCCCCCCCCGTCGATGGCGCGGAATTCCCCCACGTCGTCGAACCAGCCGCCAAGCCGCTCCGCCCATGCCGCATTCCCGATGATGCGCGCATCTTTCCTGAGCCGGCGGGCGCGTTGGATTGCGGACACCCTGTTGGAAATCCATTTCTTCATTGCAGGCCAGTCTTTTCGTTTGTCGCACGCCATTCTGCCTTGGGCCTCATTTGCCCGTCAGAGCGCACGAGAACGGAGGGCGTCTTGGGCCCCGGGAGCACATGAAGCTGGCACTCGCCCGACAAGGAATCGTAGTAATGGCTGCCATCGCAGGACCGGACAGCCATATCCAAGGTATACCACGAGGGTTGCAACTCCAGCTCGGGGACGCTCATGCGCCATGTGGTCACCCCCTTCGCCACGGACACGCGGTTCCCCCGTGTTTCGCAA
>JAEEGL011114647.1_pt1 | contig 34531 bp, 25 predicted proteins | sample 9134231 | NCBI WGS metagenome assembly JAEEGL01 (sample SAMN16246548, study PRJNA631951) | gut metagenome | biome: gut microbiome; feature: rumen; material: fiber-attached | host: Bos | place: Iran: Karaj | collected 2018-10
AGAGGCAGTAGTAATTTCTGGATTTGATCCAATTCGTAGAGAAGTTGCTCGTATAGCACTTGAGAAGCTTATTGTAGATGGACGTATCCATCCTGCAAGAATCGAGGAAATGGTTGAAAAGGCACAGAAGGAAGTAGCTGCCAAGATCAAGGAGGAAGGTGAGAATGCCGCTATCGAGGCTGGTGTTCATGGACTTCATCCTGAAGTTATCAAGATTCTCGGCCGTATGAAGTTTAGAACTAGTTACGGTCAGAACTGCTTGAAGCATTCCGTAGAGGTTGCACAGCTGTGCGGACTTCTTGCTTCAGAACTTGGACTTGATGTTCGAGTTGCTAAGAGAGCCGGACTCTTACACGATATTGGTAAGGCTGTTGATCATGAGCTTGAGGGCTCACACATCCAGCTAGGTGTAGATATCTGTAAGAAGTACAAGGAATCTCAGATTGTTATCAATGCAGTGGAAGCTCATCACGGAGATGTAGAGCCACAGTCTCTTATAGCAATTCTTGTACAGGCTGCTGACACTATTTCATCAGCTAGACCTGGAGCTAGAAGAGAAACACTTGAAACTTACACATCAAGATTAAAAGAACTCGAGGAAATCACTAATAGCTTTAAGGGTGTTGATCACTCATTTGCTATTCAGGCCGGACGTGAAGTCAGAGTAATGGTTGTTCCTGAGCAGGTTTCAGACGCTGATATGGTGCTCATGGCTCGCGATATTGCCAAGAAGATCGAGGACGAGATGGAATATCCCGGACAGATCAAAGTCAATATTATCAGAGAGAGCAGAGCAACAGATTACGCCAAGTAATGATCAAAAATTTAAAGACCATCCAGAAATGGATGGTCTTTTTTATTTGCCGCTTGTATGTGCATTTATCTTTGTGGTTTTGATAGATGTTACTTTCTTTAACAGAATTGCTAAAAGGGTAGTTATGAGCATTTCTCCTATAAACAAAAGAAGAATATTGATATTACTAAAGGCCCTGTTCTGACCAAGCCTTGTCATATGTACTATGACAATATGATGTACCAGAAAATATTCATAACTATAGGCCGCAAGAATTGATACTATCTTCATAAAGACGTTGGCCTTATCAAGTGCTTTTTCAAGGAAAGAGCATATAATGAAAATCGTAAGGCACTGGATTGGGATCTGAAAACTATCAATGCCTGGAAGGGTGAACGGACACAGCACAAATATGAGGTTAAGTGGAATACTGATAAATAAAGCAATCTTAGGAATATCATCAATAACCATAGCTAGGAACATCCCCAGAATAAAGTCATAAATCTTTATTGCCATGTTCATATACATATTGACCCCTGCAAACATCGGTATATCCTGATAAAACATGTTTATAAGCACATAATAGAGACTTGCCACAATAATTGTTATGTATTTATTTTTCTGCATTGCAAGGCGAAGGAGTGGATACAAAATATATATCAGTATAAGGCACCCTAGAAACCATTCTCCAATGCCAAGAGAGCATGTAGGAACACCGAAATTTTCAAGGTAGGCATCCATGCCCAGAAGAGTAAAAATAAAACTTATTGGAAGAAGCTTTTTTTCTCCAAAGGGGTTTGAAACTTGCATTTCACCGATACATAGAAGGAAAACGAAGTAGCATACGTAGACTATATAAAAAGGTATCAGGATCTTTTTGAATCGTTTTATATAAAAGTCTTTTATACTGAAGTGCTTATTGGAATCTTTGGACCCTAACATAAGGCCACAGCCTGATAACATAAAGAACAGGCATACTCCTATCTTGGCAATATGCATATTCTTGTTCTCAAAGAAAAATGAAATACTTTCAAGCTGACGAATTCCATAGATGTAAAGTGTGATCAACATGTGATAGAATACTATTGTGAACATTGAAAGAACTCTTAATAAGTTCATGAAGTTATATCTTTTTTTCATAAAAGCTCCATAAGATACTAGATTATATTTCTTATCTGTAATTACCTATGATGATACAACATAGGCGGAGTGGTTTTCAATTGCTTACAAAACATATTGCAATATATAAAAAATTGTGTACAATGTAATTTAAGGATTAAGCTTAACCAAAAATAATGCATAAGGGGTGATCAAAAATGCACGAATCAGGTGAAGATTATATTGAGACCATATATCTTTTGAAAAAGAAAAAGGGTACAGTCCGTTCAATTGATGTTGCTAATGAACTTGGATTTTCAAGACCTAGCGTTTCGAGGGCTGTTGGTATTTTAAAAGATAACGGTCTTATCACTGTTGCTGACGATGGAGAACTGGTGCTTACAGAGGAAGGTCTTAAGACAGCCAAGTCAGTATATGAGAAACACAAGAATTTAACTACATTTCTTATGATGACTACTGGTGTTAATGAGATTATTGCTGAAAATGATGCCTGCAGGATAGAACATATCATCAGTCCTGAAACCTTTAAGGGTATCAAGAAATTCATTAAGGAACACAAAGAGCAGAAATAATTGGGATAGATATAGTATGCTTATAAAGGCTCTCTTTACTGCATTGCGGTAAGGAGAGCTGTTTTGTGTTATAGTAGTCATTGAGGTGAATGAATATGCTACCAGAATTATTCTTGGAGCGAATGAAAAAGCTCCTTTTTGAAGATGAATATGAAGAATTTGTAAAAAGCTTTGGAGATGACGAAGCCAGATACCATGGCCTTAGGATAAATGCTCTAAAGGCCTGCGATAATGTAGAAGAAAAATTAAAGGCGATTGGAATTAGGATTGATGAGCCTTTAAATAAGGTGCCATGGGAAGAGAACGGCTATTACTACGAAAACGACGCTACGCCTGGAAAGAGCCCCTATCATGAAGCCGGGCTTTACTATATCCAGGAGCCAAGTGCCATGTCTCCTGTGTGCTTCCTTGATCCAAAGCCAGGGGAGAGAATCCTTGATCTGTGCGCTGCACCTGGAGGAAAGAGCACTCAGATAGCTGTAAGGATGAAGGGAGAGGGAATCCTTGTTACCAATGAGATAAACAGGGACAGGGCCAAGATTCTTTCACTTAACGTAGAGAGGCTGGGAATCAGAAATGCTCTTGTTTTAAATGAGGACTCAGGCAGCCTTTCTCAGATATTTGAGGGATACTTTGATAAGATTCTGGTGGATGCACCATGTTCAGGTGAGGGGATGTTCAGAAAAAATGCTGAGGCTGCTTTTTCTGAATGGAGTCCTGAAAATGTAACAATCTGTAGCGAGAGGCAAAAAGAAATCCTTGATAATGCTGCTAAAATGCTCATGCCAGGTGGAACTTTAGTATACTCAACCTGCACCTTTGCTCCTAAGGAAAATGAAGAGTCCATATTTAGATTTTTGGCAACCCACCCTGATTTTAAGGTAAAAGAAGTACCTCTTTATGAAGGCATGGACAATGCAAGAAGTGAATGGATTTCTGAAGAATGCATAAATGAATGCAGAGCTGTTTATGATCAGCATTATGGCTCTGATAAGGCTACGGAGGAAATTGAAAATAGCCTTAAAAGCCAGGTTCAAAGGGCTATTAGACTATGGCCCCACAAGCTTCGCGGTGAAGGACACTTCTTATGCGTTTTAAAGCGCGACGGAGAGCTTCTTGACAGGGATAAGGATAATTATGTTCCCGGAGGAAGAAATGTTCCTGCTAAAAAGGAAATACAAAAGCTTTTCTGGGAGTTTGCAGATAGCTCTTTATCTTTTGCCAGCAGAAAGGAAATGATCTTAAATAGCGAAATTAAGCTTGATGGAACAATGTTCATGTTTGGAGATCAGCTCTATATCTGTGATCCCAAGATGCCTGGAATAAATGGCCTTAAGTGTATGAGGCCAGGGCTCCATCTTGGAACCATAAAAAAGGACAGATTTGAGCCTTCGCATGCACTTGCGCTGGCAATCAAGGCTGAAGATGCAAAGGCGTTCGTCTCTTATAAAGAAGACAGCCAGGAAATAAGACAATACCTAAATGGCCAGACAGTTAGATGCAATAAAGATTTGCAAAAGGGCTGGACACTTATCATGGTTGATGAATACAGCATAGGCTGGGCCAAACAGGCTGTCGGAATGCTCAAAAACCATTATCCAAAAGGACTACGAATAAATTACTAAATACCCATAAGGACAGGACGAAAATTTGAAGAAAATACTAGTTTACTTAAGAGATTACAAAAAGGAAACAATATTAGGACCGCTATTTAAGCTCCTTGAGGCATCATTTGAACTTATGGTGCCCCTTGTGATCGCGGCCATCATCGATAAAGGCATAGCCAGTAAAGACATGGGATATTGTCTAAGGCTAAGCCTTGTTTTAGTACTTCTGTGTTTTGTTGGATTTGTCAGTGCTGTGACAGCTCAGTATTTTGCTGCCAAGGCTGCAACTGGATTTGCCAAGAAACTGAAAAGAGCTCTTTTTGATAATATACAAAAACTCTCTTTTTCTGATATGGATAGAGTTGGAACATCTGCAATGATAACCAGGATCACGACAGATATGAACCAGGTTCAGCAGGGCGTCAATATGACAATCAGACTCCTTCTACGTTCACCCTTTGTTGTATTTGGTGCCATGATCATGGCCTTTACTATTGATGCAAGACAGGCGCTGATTTTTGCGGTTACAATTGTTTTGCTGTCTGTGGTTGTCGTTTCCATAACTGCCTGGAGTATACCAAGATATGAAAAAATTCAATCTGGTCTTGATGTTCTTCTTAAATTTACAAGAGAAAATCATTCAGGCGTAAGAGTTATAAGAGCTTTTGGGCTTGAGGATGAGGAAAAAGATAAATTCAACAAGCAAAATAATATTCTACTTGGAATACAGAAATTTGTAGGCTCTGTGACAGCTCTTATGAATCCTTTGACCTATGCTATTTTGAATCTTTCTATAGCATATTTGATCTATAAGGGAGCCATCCTTGTAAATAATGGTGACCTGACTCAGGGCCAGGTTGTTGCTTTATATAACTACATGACGCAGATTCTTGTAGAACTTATCAAGCTTGCAAATCTTGTCATAACAATGACCAAGGCCATTGCTTCTGGAAATAGAGTCCAAGAACTTCTAGAACTTAAATCTTCTATGCAAGATGGGGTGGTCACAAGTTTTGATACTACAAAGGAGCATGTTCGTTTTGAACATGTATCTATGAGATATGAGGGCGATAGTGAAGACAGTCTTGTAGATATTTCTTTTACCGCTTTCAGAGGTGAGAAGATTGGTATTATTGGAGGAACAGGCAGTGGTAAGTCTAGCCTTATAAACCTTATTCCAAGATTTTATGATGCCAGAGAGGGAGAAGTCCTTATAGATGGCAGAAATATAAAGGACTATAGCCTTGAAGCCTTGAGAGAGAGAATAGGAGTTGTTCCGCAAAAGGCAGTTCTTTTCCATGGGACTATCAGAGATAACATGAAGTGGGGCAAAAAAGATGCTACAGACGAAGAAATAAATAAAGCTCTTACAATTGCTCAGGCTAAAGAAATCGTTGATGGCAAGGAAGGCGGACTTGACTATATGGTGGCACAGGGAGGCAAGAACTTCTCTGGCGGACAAAAGCAAAGACTATCTATTGCAAGAGCGCTAGTAAGAAAACCGGAAATTCTTATACTTGATGACAGCGCATCAGCTCTTGATTATCTTACTGATAAGAACCTTAGAAAAGCTATATCTGATATGGAAGATGCTCCTACTACTTTTATTGTATCCCAGAGAGCTTCCGCGGTTTTATCCTGTGACAAGATAATAGTTCTTGATAATGGAACAGTATCTGATATAGGAACTCATAATGAGCTCCTTTCAAGGTGCGAGCTTTATAAGGAAATCTATGATTCACAGTTTAAGAAGGAGGGAGCAGTATGAAAAAAGGAACCCTAAAAAAAGTACTGAAATATGCTGCCAAATACCGCTTCCTTATTGTGGTATCCATGGTTCTTGCTGTTGTGACAGCTCTTTTATCCTTGTATGTTCCAATTCTCGCAGGACGAGCTATAGACCATTTGATTGGGAAGGAAAACGTAGATTTTGCAGGCGTAATAAAGATTCTTACAGATATGGTTATCTGTGTTGTAGTTATCTCTATTTGCCAGTGGTTTATGAATAAGGCAAATAACAAGATAACGTTTTCAGTCGTAAGAGATGTTCGTACTGAGGCTTTTGACAAGCTTCAGAAGCTTCCCTTTGAGTATATTGATTCCAAGCAGACAGGAGACATTGTATCAAGGATAATATCTGACGTTGATTTGTTTTCTGACGGACTTTTAATGGGATTTACACAGCTCTTTACAGGTGTCGTTACTATTGCAGGCACGCTTGTTTTTATGTTCTACCTAAACTTCAAGATTGCCCTTGTAGTAGTTGTGCTGACGCCACTTTCTCTTATTGTTGCCAAGTTTATTGCAGATAAGTCATTTAGCCTCTTTAAAACTCAGAGCCAGGCCAGATCTGATCAGACTTCTTTTGTTGATGAGATGATAGGAAATCTTTCTGTAGTTAAGGCCTTTGCTCATGAAGATGAGAACATGGAGAGTTTTGATGAAATAAATGAAAGGCTTGAAAAAGCCAGCATCAAAGCTACATTTATTTCATCTCTGACAAATCCTGGAACAAGGTTTATTAATAACCTTGTTTATGCTGCTGTTGCTTTATTTGGCGCATTTTCATGTATTTCAGGTGGAATGACTGTTGGAGGCCTTACAATTTTCCTTAGTTATGCCAATCAGTATACTAAGCCTTTTAATGAGATATCAGGAGTAATAACTGAGCTGCAGAATGCCCTTGCCTGTGCAGAGAGGGTATTTAGTCTCATAGAAGAAAAGCCAGAGACAGCGGATAAAGAAAATGCTTATAAGCTTACAGACGTAAACGGCGATGTAGTGATGAAAGATGTTTCTTTTTCCTACGATAAGAACAAAAAGCTTATAGAGAATCTTGACCTGGATGTAAAAAAAGGTCAGAGAGTAGCAATTGTAGGTCCAACAGGTAGTGGTAAAACAACACTCATAAATCTTTTAATGAGATTTTATGACGTTGATAAGGGCGCTATTACTATAGATGGCTATGACATACGTGATATCAGGCGAAGCGATATCAGAAATAATTTTGGAATGGTGCTTCAAGAGACCTGGCTTAGAAATGGAACTATTAAGGACAATATAACACTTGGCAGAGAAGGCTTTTCTGATGAGGATATAATTGCTGCTGCCAAAGCTTCCCATGCACATAGCTTTATCAAACGACTTCCTAATGGCTATGATACAGTTATTTCTGAAAACGGAGGAAATCTCTCTCAGGGACAGAAACAGCTTCTTTGTATAACAAGAGTGATGCTGTCTATTCCGCCTATGCTGATATTAGATGAGGCTACTTCTTCAATTGATACCAGCACAGAGATAAGGATACAGAAGGCTTTTAATAAGATGATGAAGGGAAGAACCAGCTTCATTGTGGCTCACAGACTCTCAACTATCAGAGAGGCAGATGTCATACTAGTTATGAAGGATGGCCATATTTTGGAGCAGGGGGATCACCAGACGCTTCTTGATCAGAAAGGCTTTTATTATGACCTTTATAACAGTCAGTTTGCATGAGAATATATTAATGCGATAATATGGAATAAGAATCGTGAAATAACTTTTCGTTATATTAGATCAGGAGATATTTATGAATAAACAAAATAGACCAATCATAGTAATGGGACACAAGAATCCGGATACAGATTCTATTTGCGCAGCTATTACCTATGCAAATTTAAAGAGACATATAACTCACGGTGACTATATTGCCTGTAGAGCTGGACATCTTAATGAGGAAACACAGTTTGTTTTATCTCATTTTGGCGTGGAAGTTCCTGCCTATGTCAAGGATGTGAGAACTCAGGTTAGAGATATGGAGATCAAGATGCTTGAAGGGTCAGATAGAAATCTTTCCCTGAAAAATGCCTGGTCCAAGATGCGCGACAATGAGGTTGTTACTCTTTGCGTTACTGAAGGAGAAGAACTTTCGGGAATTGTCACAACCAATGACATTGTAGAAACCTACATGGATGTTATAGATCCTAAAATCTTATCAGAAGCCAAAACCTGCTACAGAAATATTGTTGAGACTCTCGATGGAGAACTTATAGTTGGAGAAATAGAAGACGTTCTTGAAAAGGGTAAGGTTGTTATAGCCGCAGCTAATCCTGATATGATGGAAAATGTTATTGAGGAAGGCGATGTTGTCATCCTTGGTAACAGATATGATATGCAGCTGTGTGCTATTGAGATGAATGCTGGCTGTATCATTGTCTGCGAGGGCGCTGATGTTGCCAAGACAATCCAAATCCAGGCTCGTGAGCATGGAACAAAGATCATAACAACTCCACATGATACTTTCATTGTGGCAAGACTGATCAATCAGAGTATGCCAATTGAGCATGTTATGAAAAAGAACAATCTGGTTGCTTTTCATATGGATGATTACATTGAGGATATCCAGGAAATCATGGCTTCTATGAGGCACAGATATTTCCCTGTTCTTGACAAGAATGACCACTACATCGGTATGATCAGCCGTAGAAACTTCCTGGGTGCCAAGAAGAAACAGCTGATCCTTGTTGACCACAATGAGAAGAATCAGGCAGTAAATGGCGCTGATACTGCAGAAATCCTTGAGATTGTTGATCACCACAGACTCCGCACCATTGAGACATCAGGCCCAGTCTTTTTCAGAAATCAGCCACTTGGCTCAACCTGTACTATTATCTATCTTATGTACAAGGAGTTTGGAGTAGAGATTGACAAGACAACAGCAGGACTTCTTATGGCCGCTATCCTGTCTGATACACTTATGTTCAGATCTCCAACCTGCACAGTTATTGATGAGAATGCAGGCAAAGAGCTAGCCTCTATTGCAGGGGTTGACTATGAATCCTTTGCAAAAGAGATGTTCCATGCAGGATCAAATCTTAGCGGCAAGAGTGCAAAAGAGATCCTTCATCAGGACTTCAAGAAGTTTACAGTTGATGATATGACAATTGGAATTGGCCAGATCAACTCTATGAGCGGGGAAGAGCTTGTTGAGATAAAAGAAAAGATAATGCCTGAGCTTGAAAAGGTGGCTTCTGAAGACGGCCTTGATATGTTGTTCTTTATGCTGACCAATATCATTACAGAGTCATCTGAAGTTGTATTTGCTGGAGTAAAGGCTCAGCATACTCTTTCATCAGCCTTTGGTGTCAGCGTAGAGGGAGACAGCGCTCTGCTTCCAGGTGTTGTATCACGTAAAAAGCAGCTACTTCCTTCAATTGTTGAGACAATTCAAAATTAAATTTTTATTTGTATTGGTTCTGAAATTTTTAATCTGGGGGGATTATAAGATATGGACGAACTACGTACTAAATTGCTACATGAGATTATGGGGATTTATGGACCAAATCAGGGGCAGAGCATAGGGGCTGTGATAATTCCAGCTTTTGTATCTGACTTTAAGAGTGTCGTGGAAAAGAGCGATAGCCCTGATGAGGTAACAGAGGAGTACATGACAGAGGACAAGAGAATACATCTTGTACTGTGTGGGCGAAAGACCCTTGGTAAAAAGGGCTATAGCACCTATGTGACCGATGCAAGGTTTAATGGCAAAAGGCTTTTTGAAGGGGCAAATGAACTTCATATAGCTATATAAGGAATGATAAACTCCGGTAATACTTTCATTAAAGTGGTATTATCGGAGTTTTTGTGTTTTGCCATATGTGGTAAAATGAATTTTGCTTGTAAATTAGGAGATTTTATGAAAAAAAGATTGTTTATAAGTTGCACTATCATATTTCTGGGATTGTTTTTGATATTTTTTTCGTACTTTGCCCAAAAGAAGATAGTAGAGAAGGAAAACGTCAATGGCGAAAGTGAAAAAATAATAACAAAAGAAATTCTCTTTGAAGCTTCCAAAGAGACACTTCAATTTGCTAAATATCTCAAAATTGATGGATCTGCTAATGGGGAAAGTAACGATGGAAATAAGCGCATAAGAAAAAAGTTATATTTGTCATATGAGCGTACCTATCAGGACCCTGATAATTATATGAGCAGGCTAAATGCTAATTTTGATCTTGATGTAAGGACAAGCACTGTAAAAAGTGATTCATGTCAGTATGAGTACTATTATGGCTATAAGGAAGGCGTTAGGCAGTCAGAATTATTTGATAGTGGTCAGCATTATTTTACAAATGTTTGTCCTGACTTGCAGATATTTCTTTTTCCAAATATTTCCAAGTACTCGGTGGATTTATCAGATGTCAGAAATGACGTTAGTGGCTATGAAAATCAAAACGTATATCTGGCAACAATACAGGAAGGAATGTCTGATTTTGAAAATGAGTATGACTTTCTGGTTGGCCATAAAGAAATATTTACCAAGGCCGAATATATAATTGATGCAGATACACATGTGCTTAAAGAGTTTGTTGCATATGGCATATATGATCAGATCATCCTGGATCTTGTAATAAAAGAATATGGTTTTGATGACCACGCCATGATCTCTATTGATGATTTTGATGGCTTTGAAGTAGAGAATGCCCCTAACGAGTCCAAGGCTGGCAATCCTAAATTTATTGACTACACTTACAGTAATATTAATGGCGTATTAAATGAGAAGCAACCTCTTGTTTTGTCCAACAACAGCTTATCAGTCTATGATACTGGCCGGGAGATTGCTTTTGATAATCACTGGCACAAAAATGCCACTCTGATCTGGAATGCAATATATGATAAAGGCAATAGCAGATATACTCTTTCTGGGTTAAAAGAAAAAGCAAATGAAATTGCTCCAAACTATGGTTATGACAGCGCGGATATGGCTTATTGCGTTATAAACTATCCTAGCAGCTTATCAATTGGATTTTTAATAAAGCTGACTTTTAAAAGCGCAGAAAATGGCACTGGAACAATACTTATCCCACAGACCTTTACTTCCAATAAAGCTGTATGTAAGAATGTTCTCTTCTCTATGGGGGATGACGATGAAATAATAATGGGAAACAATCTGCGCTATAGGATTACCAAAAAGAATAAGAATAACACTACATGCATTGCTTATGGTGAACTGGGCTATAATGGTTCTATGGACGTAGATGAGAGCGTTATGGATGTTTATCCTTTATCAGTTCTTACAAGTGAAGAACTTCTGAATTACTTTCAGCCTGAATGTAGAGAAAATCTTAAGAAAATGGCAATGGAGTATGATAAGCGTAAGTATGTAGGGATAAGATACCATAAATCCACCATGTACGCATTTACACCTTATGGCGATTATTGCGATAGCTTATTAGAATTATATGTTCCAGATTATTCTTCCTACAAAAGCGATGAACTTTTTAGGGATAACAGGTTTGTAGAAAGTGATAAGTATGGCTTGGATTTATATGATGAGAGCTATATAAATGACCATAACAAATCTATTTATATTAAGGACTTTGGTGCAGATGGTGTTTGTACCTGGTTTGATATTTAAGGAGACAGTGATAAATGACAACAGGAAATGAAAATTTAGAGTGGAAAGAAGTTCACGTAGATCACGTATGTCAGGATGAGTGGATAGACTTCAGGCGCTGCGATTACAAGCTTCCTAATGGGGAAGTTATTGGCCCGGTCTACAATTATTCAAAGCATAGCTTTTCTATAGTGGTTGCTACTGATGAAAATGGTGATTTTATCTGTGTTCGCCAGTACAGACATGGAATAGATGAGATTACAACTGAGTTCCCTGCAGGAGCTATTGAATACAAGGAAAAGAGTGATGTGCCTTATATTACCTTTGACAATATCCTCTCAACTGAGGAAGAGGCCTTTGATGCAGCAAAGAGGGAACTTCAGGAAGAGACAGGTTATGTTTCCGATAACTGGAAGCATCTTATGACAATTCCAGCCAATGCAACATTATCAAATAGCCTTGTACATATTTACGCAGCGACAGACTGCCACAAGGTATCTGAGCAGGAGCTTGATGAATCAGAATTTTTATATGTAAAGAGACTTAGTGAAGAGGAACTTCTAAAGCGCATGAACGGTGGTGATTTCAAGCAGTCACTTCATGTGCTTGCGTATTATCTTTTTAAGAATACCCCTTGAACTAGCATCTTTCTTGTGTTATATTAAATAAGCTGTTCGTTGCGTGACGGACAGCCAATATACGCCGGCATGTCGGAATGGCAGACGATGCAGACTCAAAATCTGTTGTGGGTAACCACGTGTGGGTTCAAGTCCCACTGCCGGCACTAGAAACCTCCTGTTTTTACAGGGGGTTTTTTATTGCTTCACAATACCGCTCGGCGCGAGAATGTCGCAAGCGACTCTTTTATGTGTTATAATAATATTCGTAATATTGTGCATTCAAATATCTTTTTACGAATAGGAAAAAATTATGAAATTAGTATCCGTTGATAAATTAGAGCCTGGACTTGTAGTATCTGAAAACATTTATACTATAGACGATAGGCTGGTTCTTACTAAGGGCACGGTTCTTGATGACAAGGATATTGCCAGGATCAAAGCGCATTCTTTATACAATATCTTTGTAGAAGATCAGAAAAAGGACGTCCCAGTCAAAAAAGAGACTCCATCTTCTGAAAATCTTTCCTATGCAGAAAAGCTTAAGAGTACAGAGGAATTTATCAGATTTAAACAGCATATCGAGGAAAATGCAGAAAAGCTTGAAGAGTCCTTTAGAATGATAGCTAACGATACTATGCCTCTTGATATCGAAAAACTTACGGAACCTGTATATCATCTTTTTGTAGAGGCAGGTGGGACTGCAGGTATTTTCGATATGATCCACAACCTTCGCGACAATAGCGATGAAGTCTACATGCATTCCCTTAACGTTTCGCTTATCAGTAATACTCTGGCAACCTGGATGAGACTACCAAATGATAAAATAGAGCTTGCTACTGCTGGGGGACTCTTACATGACATAGGAAAAATGCTGATACCCCAAGAACTTGTCAATAAGAAAACACCACTTACAGAATATGAGCAAAGAGTAGTGCGGGAACATGTGGTAAGAGGGTATGAACTAGTTAAAGACAAAGAAATTGATGTTCATATAAAAAACTGTATTTTGATGCACCATGAAATGAGAGATGGCTCAGGATATCCTCTTGCTCTTAAGGGGGATCAGATAGATGAGATAGCATCAATTGTAGTAATATCAAATATCTATGATGAACTTACTTCAAAAAGACTTCACAGAGAGGCAGTTTGCCCATTTGTAGTTATTGAACAGTTTGAAAGACAGGGGCTTGATAAGTATAGCCCTAACGCGGTAATGACTTTTTTGTCCAATATTGTTAATACTTTTATTGCTAACCGAGTTCTTCTGAGTAATGGTCAGGCTGGAGAAATCATATTCATAAACCCTGAACATTTATCTAAACCAGTTGTCAAATGCGGAACTGAGTACGTTGATCTGGCAGCCAAAAGAGATATTTCAATTATTTCCGTAATATAAAAAAGAAAATAAGTAAAAATGCACAAAAGCAGGAAACGTTTTTTGTAAAAAGCGTTTCTTGCAGATTTGGTGCGCAAAATGGTATTATTTGAGTGGAAACTGAAATAATATTTCTGAGTTTCCTTTTGCAATGAATAAGTTGGCTAAAGAGGCTTATTTAGGCCATCTTTGGCAGAAATGGAAGTGTTATGAAAGATCTGGCAAAAGAGATTTTTGGAAACGTTATTAGTGACAAAGACTATAACAGTGCGCTCAATTCTAAAAAAAGCTATATGAAGAAGTATGGCGATGATTCAGGGGTTGATTATAAGATCAAGGTTACTGATAATAAGGTTATCGGGCCACTTCTTGGCGTGAAAAATGTTGAGGTGACAGCTAAAGGTAATTCTGAGGGAGAAATGGATACCCAGAAGGGAATCATAGTTGGCAATATCAGAATGGGCTTTGGACATTACAGAATTTCCATGGCTATGGCTTCATACGCCAGACATTTAGGATATACACCATATTGGATGGACCTTAATTCATATCCTGAGACTACCTGTACTAAGGTAATTGGACATCAGAATGAATTGTATTCACTGGGCTCAAGATTGTCCAAGAATGCTTTATTTAATAAGCTCGTATGGGAGCCTACTAACTATGAGGGCTTTAGAGCACTTACTTATAATTCCAAGGATCAGAAAAATGCAGAGCTTATGGCTCCTGTATACAAGAATGTACCTAAGGATATTCCGGTTATTGCAACTCATGTATGGCCTGCACAAGCAGCTATTCATGCAGGAATGAAGCATGTTGTAAACGCTATTCCTGATAACTGGCCTATGGCACTTCACCTCTCAGAGGGAAGTCTTCATACAATTCAGTGCAGAAATGCATATATGGGCTATAGAATTTTAAATGGAATGAACAAGAAAAAGGTCTGCAAGCCAATGCCTCAGGACAGCCTTGTTTATACTGGACATTATATAGACTATGAGCTGGTCAGCAATATTGAGAAGGACTGCGAGGCCAGACTTGATAGAAAGAAAAATAATAAGCCAATGCGTTTCCTTCTTACTATCGGAGGAGCTGGAGCTCAGAAGGAAATATTTGCTGAGATCATCAGATATCTTTTACCACATATCAGGGACGGCAAGGCTATGCTATATGTTAATGTGGGAGACTATAGAAATGTGTGGGATCAGCTTGTCTCTGAGATTTCAGATATGAAGGGACTTTATACAGAGCATATGGACAATTGGGAGGACACGCTTTCTTTTGCGCAGAAGGCTCTTGACCCAGAAGAAGATATCACAGGTATCCACGCATTTTATCACAAGGATATCTTTGAGGCAGTTTATACAACAAATCTTCTTATGAGAAGCTGTGATGTACTGGTTACCAAGCCAAGTGAGCTTGCCTTTTACCCAGTTCCAAAGCTTTTTATCAGAAGAGTTGGTAAGCACGAAATGTGGGGAGCAATCCACTCTGCAGAGATTGGGGATGGAACACTTGAATGCAGAGATATTCCACATACTATCCAGATGCTTGATCAGTTCCTTGAAACAAGACTTTTGGATGAGATGTGTGAAGCAATTGTTCTTAACAAGAACATGGGAATTTATGACGGAGCCAAGAAGGTAGTAGAACTGGCTATGGGGCTCAAGGAGGAATGAGATGTCTGAAAAAAGAACTTTAACAGGGGTTGAAAAGTTTGCATACGGCATAGGTGCTGTTGCCAAAGACATGGTTTACATGTTATCAGCATCCTATGTACTGTATTACTTCCAGGATATTATGGGAGTCAGTGCCATTGCTATGGGTATCATTCTATTGGTGGCACGTGTATTTGATGCTTTTAATGATCCTATCATGGGAGTTATCGTTGCCAAGACTAAGACCAGATGGGGAAAATTCCGCCCATGGCTTATGATTGGTACATTAACAAACACAGTACTTCTTGTGCTTATGTTTGCTGCACCACCAACACTTGATGCAGGTGGGCTTATAGCATATGCAGCAATTACTTATATTCTGTGGGGTGTTACTTATACAATGATGGACATTCCTTACTGGTCTATGGTACCAGCTTTCACTGAAAGCGGTAAGGAAAGAGAAGGCCTCTCTGCGCTGGCACGTTCCTGCGCAGGTGTAGGCTCAGCCATCATTACCATCGTAACTGTTATGGCTGTAGCTGCTATTGGATCCAAGATGGCTGCTGGAAGCGCAGATAATATCAATAGAGTTTACGACAACTCTAATACAAGCTTTGAAGTAACAGCTATAGAAAGAGATGCAGATGGCAATCCTACTAGCAATATGATCTTTTTAGACGATGCCAAAGTTACACTTTCAGTTTCTGCAACTCAGAAGGTATTTGACGGAACAGTTGGCAATGAGAATGTGGCTGACGGTGTTATTTACTTAAAAAATGATAATACAGATTACTCATTTACTATTGGAAATATTGCTATGAACGAGAACCTTGGCAATAACGCTATAGAGATCTCAATGGACTCTGCAGATTGCGGCAAGGCTGTTGTGGCAATTTATGTTCCTTCTGATGAATTTAATTCAATTCCTGTTTCAGGACCTACTGATATCAAGATTGATATGAATTCAACAGTAGAAGTAGAGAGACTTGGTTTCAAATACTTCTCACTTATCATAGGTATAGTGTTCATTCTGTTTATTACAATTACTTGTGTTTGCATTAAAGAGAAATCTACAGTTGATATGAAAACGGCATCAATAGGAGAGATGTTCAAGGCTCTTGTTCAGAATGACCAGGCTATGACAATTGTTATTACTATTGTTTTGGCGAACACTGCATTATACATTACTTCGAACCTTTTGATCTACTTCTTTAAATATGATCTTGCTGGAAGTAACTGGCAGGGCAATTACACATTGTTTAATACTTTTGCCGGTGGAATGCAGATTCTTGCAATGATGCTGTTGTTCCCTCTTCTTAGAAAAATGTTTTCAACACTTAAGATTTTTTACATCTGCGTCATTTCTGAGATTTTTGGATATTTAGTCCTTTTGGGCATGGCAATTACTGGTATTACAAATGTATTTGCCTTCTTTATTCCAGGATTCTTTATTATGTCAGCTTCCGGAATACTTAATGTAGTTATAACAGTATTCCTTGCAAATACAGTTGATTATGGTGAGATCAAGAACTACCGCAGAGATGAGTCTGTTATTTTCTCTATGCAGACCTTTGTAGTTAAGCTTGCATCAGGTATTGCAGCTCTGGTTGCATCCGTGTGCCTTGCAATCTTTAACATCCAGCAGGATAGTGCCAGTGTCCTTGATATGGCAGGACTTGCTGAGAAAGTGCGCAACTCAGGTGTTCTTGCTTCTATCGATAACAGCTCTGTAATGGGGCTTAGAATGATAATGACAATTGGACCTACTATTGTTCTTGTGATTGCATTGTTATTCTTTAAAAAGAAATATATACTTAATGACGAGAAACTACAGGAAATCTCTGTAGAACTTGTTCAGAGAAAAACAAAGGGAATGTGATATGAAAACAAAAAAACCAATAACTAATGGTTTGTTATGGATATTTGCTTTGGGACAATTTGGATGGAGCCTTTTATCAGGAATTGTTTCAAACTGGATGGTATATTACTACACAGGAAGTCCGGATGCCCAGAATCCAAATACAGGCTTATTTGCCACAGGAATTACGCAGCAGCCTATTCTTTTTAAACTGACCTTATTTGGTCTTGTTCTTGCTGCTGGAAGAATATTTGATGCGATTACTGATCCGCTTATTGCAGGATGGTCAGATAGAAGTAAGTTTAAAGGCGGCAGAAGAATTCCATTTATGAGAGCAATGGCAGTTCCATTTTCTCTTTGTACAATTGGACTTTTTACTATTCCTCAGACTTCTAGCATCCAGATTAATGATGTAACATTATTTGTTCTTCTTATGGTGTTCTATCTGTTTATGACAATGTTCTGTACACCATATAATGCTCTTATTGCAGAACTTGGAGATACACAGCAGCACAGAATAAATGTATCAACTTATATTTCATTTACTTTTATTGTTGGACAGAGTATTTCGTTCCTTCTTCCTAATGTTGCTGGTATGCTTGAACCATCTGTTGGTCAGGCAGGTTCTATAAGACTTGCTGTTGCTATTATGTCAGCAATTGCTTGCCTTGCAATGCTGTTCCCGGCTTTCTATATCAAGGAAAGAGATTATATTGAGAGTAAGCCAAGTGAAACAAAGCCTTTTAAGTCGCTGATTGATACTTTTTCAAATGTTCAGTTCAGACATTTTGTATACAGTGACGTGATCTACTTCTTTGCACTTACTCTTTTTCAGACTGGTCTTGCTTTCTATGAGACCAAGCTCATGGAAATACCTGACACTATGACATTTACACTTACAGCGACTATGACGGCTATCAGTGTATGCTTGTATCCTGTTATTAACATACTTGCCAAGAAGATTGGTAAGAAGAGCCTTATTATTACCGGATTCTTTGCTTATTCAGTAGTATTTGCTATTACATCTCTTTGCGGAGTTGGAGTTCACTGGGGATTTATAATTGCAGTTACAGCAGCAATACCTATGGCTATCCTTGGCATACTTCCACAGGCATGTGTTGCAGATGTGGCTGAACTTACAAGACTTGAGACTGGAGAAGATAGAAGCGGAATGTTCTTTGCAGCAAGAACTTTTGCCTTCAAAATGGGACAGGCTATTGCAATGGTTACATTTACTTCCATTACAGTTGCTCAGACCAAGCAGAGCTACAGAATGACAGCTATTGTAGCTTTCATCACCTGCTTTATTGGAGCAGTTATCTTCTTTAGATATGATGAAAAGAACATTATTGGAAAGATTAACAAATTAAAAGAAGATAAGTAAATAATTCTAAAGCACCCTCTTAATCTGGATAAAAACCGGTAAGAGGGTGTTTTTATGCCCTGCTGAGCCTTTAATTTTTAGCTTTTTTATTGTATTCTATATGTTGTAGATTTCTATATTTTCATTACTGTTGTTTGACTAGATGTAGTTTTTTTACAGATGCTTATACACAAATGTGGTGTATGGCTAAACTTAGGTGATTGCATGACATGTAAAGATATAGATAAGTCAATAGCACTTTTTTTAGAGGATGATCTGGATAATCAGGATCTGGCTGATTTTTTGGATCATATTGATAAGTGCCCTGAGTGCAGGGAAGAACTGACTATTCAGTTTCTTGTCAGAACTGGTATGCAGAGGCTTGAGGACGGTAATACCTTTAATCTTAAGGAGGAACTTGATAACCTTCTAAAGAGTGCAGAGAAGAGATTAAAGGGGAGGAGAAGGCTTGTACATTTTAGTTTCCTATTGGAAGTCCTGGTCCTTGCCCTTGCTGTAACGACAGTGATACTGGCATTTACAATTGGATAGAATAAGGCTTTATCAGACTATTAGAAATTTGAGGAAGAGAAATTGAGTAAGACAAGTATAAGTGTAAGTAAATATGTTAGGGATGCTTTTTACAGCATCCCTGATTTTACAAATGGAGACGGTAACCATATTGGTGGCGTATACGGAGCAATGTATAAGCTTGTAAGCCTTCTTAAAACTGGAGAGAGCGATGAGGTGGAGCTTATCACTGAGACTTCTGATGGTAGCGAGGGCTCTGACCTTGAAATTCAAGATACTCCTTTCGTTAAATGGCAGATAGACTTTTTCTTAAGTGAGCTAAAAAACGTTCTTGCAGGCAACATCACAGATACGGATAAGGGATTTTCTTTTACTGTATCTGAAGATCTTGTAAATGCGCTTTCAGAGAAGCTTTCTGAGCTTTCTCCAACTGGCCAGATTAAGGCTGCACCTGTATTTTCACTTAAGATGCGACAGACATCTGATTTAAATGAAGTAGAAGAAATCTTTAAAAATGCATATGAGTATGGAACGAAAGCCATAGACAATTATGTCGCATTTTATTTACTTACAGACAGCGTTGCTCCAAAGAGTGGCAAGCATCACGAGATTCTGGGGCTTTCAATATGCTTTGATGAAAACGAGGCTGTATATATTCCTGTAGAAAATTTCATTACATCAGATTATCTTGGCAAAAAGTTGTCTGTCCTAAGTGAAAAGGTCAGCCTTGTGACTTTTGATATAAAAGAGAGCTATAGAGTTTTTGAACCTTTTGAAATTAAAGATAGAACCTATGGCTATGAATATGCTGAGGATGGTACCTGCAAAGATAAGTCCTATAAGGACAAAGTCAGATGCTTTGATACGCTGATAGGAGCTTATCTTGTAAATCCAAACAAGAATGACTATGAACCTTCAGATGTTGCCAAGGAGTATCTGGGGCTAACTCTTCCTAAAAAGGCAGATCTATTTGGAAAAAAGAGTATTAGAGAAACGGATGAGAAGACTATTTGTGATTATGCCTGCAAGATAGCTTTTGTGTGCTTTAAAACGGCACCGCTTCTTAGGAGTAAGCTTTCAAAGCTTGGCATGGAAGATCTCTTTTACAATATCGAGATGCCTCTTTCATATATCCTTTATTCCATGGAAAAAGAGGGTATTATCGCGAAGGCTGATGAGCTTAAAGCCTATGGAGATAAGCTTCAGATCAGGATAACTGAACTTGAAAAACTTATTTTCCAGGCTGCAGGCTGTGAATTTAACATAAATTCACCCAAGCAGCTTGGAGAGATTTTGTTTGAAAGACTAGGACTTCCTGCAGAAAAGAAAACAAAATCAGGCTATTCAACTGCGGCAGATGTTCTTGAAAAGCTTGCTCCAGAATACCCTATTGTTTCTGATATCTTGGAGTACAGAGGGCTTACCAAATTAAAGTCAACCTACGCTGATGGTCTTGCTGCCTTTATTGAAGAGGATAACAGGATACATACCAGCTTTAATCAGACTATCACAGCAACAGGACGAATCAGCTCCACAGAACCTAACCTTCAGAATATTCCTATGAGAACAGAGCTTGGAAGACTTATCAGAAAGGTTTTTGTTCCAAGGGAAGGCTATGTATTTGCAGATGCAGATTACTCTCAGGTTGAGCTTAGGATCCTTGCGCATATGGCTGATGACAAGGAACTTATAGCCGCTTATCACGAGGGTAAGGATATCCATACGATCACTGCATCCAAGGTATTCCACGTGCCGTTTGATGAAGTAACTCCTCTTCAGCGTAGAAATGCCAAGGCAGTTAACTTTGGTATTGTATATGGAATCAGTTCTTTTGGCCTATCACAGGATCTTTCTATTTCTGTTGGCGAAGCCAAGGAATATATGGAGAAATACTTTGAAACTTATCCGGGAGTTAAGGCATATCAGGAAAAAGTTATCAGAGAGGCTAAAGAGAAAGGTTATTCTCTTACAATATTTGGAAGGAGAAGGCCTATTCCTGAACTTAAGGTATCAAATTTTAATGTGAGGCAGTTCGGAGAGAGGGTTGCTATGAATGCTCCTATTCAGGGAACTGCAGCTGATATCATGAAGATAGCCATGATAAACGTCTTCTTTGAACTTAAAAAGCTTTCTCTAAAGTCAAGGCTTATACTGCAGATTCACGATGAGCTTGTAATCGAGACTGCTCCAGATGAAGTGGAGACGGTTTCAGCTCTTTTGACAAGGCAGATGGAAAGGGCTGCAAACCTTTCAGTGCCTCTATTGGCAGAATGCCAGATTGGATCAGACTGGTACGAAGCTAAATGATTTTTGGAGATGCTTTATGGGAGAAATTAAAAAAGGAAAAACTAATATTATTGGCATTACTGGTGGAGTAGGGGCCGGCAAGAGTACTGTGCTTGGATACATCAGGGATAATTATAAATGCCGCATTATTTTTTCAGATGATGTGGCTAATGACATTAAAAAGAAGGGATTTCCTGCCTACGACCTGCTTGTTGAGCTTTTGGGACCTGAAATTCTCGGGGATGATGGAGAAATAGACAGGGCAAAAATGGCCTCTGCTATATTCAATAATAAAAATAAACTAAAATCTGTTAATAACATTTTGCATCCTGCAGTAAATGAATATATTATTAATATAATAGAGGATGAAAAATCCCGTGGCGAGCTGGATTTTGTTTTTGTAGAGGCAGCTCTTTTGATAGAAAACGGGTATGACAAGATTGCAGACGAGCTGTGGTACGTATATGCATCAGAGGACGCAAGGAGGCAGAGACTAAAAGACTCAAGGGGATATTCCGACGAGAAGATATCGGATATTTTGAGTAAGCAGCTAGATGACGCGACCTTTAGGGCACATTGTCAGTTTGTTATTGATAATTCCGGGACTCTGGAAGAAGCAGCAGAGCAGATTGACCGAAAACTAAAGGGTTTTGAGCTTTAACTAAACTAAAAGTATGAGGGGAAACGAATATGCCTAGTTTGGAACAAGCGGATCAGAAGGTTGTTTTTGGCCTTGATATTGGAACAAGAAGTGTTGTTGGAACAGTAGGTTACATGAGCGATGGACAGTTTAATGTAATTGCCCAGGCAGTCGAGAAGCACCAGACAAGAGCTATGCTGGATGGACAGATCCATGACATTGGCAAGGTTGGCATGACAATTCGTCTGGTAAAAGAAAAGCTTGAACAGCAGACAGATATCCATCTTACGGATGTATGTATTGCTGCGGCTGGTCGTGTGCTTAAAACTGTAAGGATCATGTATGACCATGAGTTTACTGACAATCATGATCTGACTGAGGAAGATATTTATAATCTGGACTCCGCAGCTGTTGAAAAGGCATATGCACAGTTTCTTGAGGAGAACAGTTCTGGACTAAAATTCTATCTGGTTGGCTATTCAGTAATGCATTATTATCTGGATGGATATCAGATCGTAAATCTTGAAGGACATAGCGCAGGAAATGTAAGCGTCGAACTGATTGCTACTTTCCTTCCTGATGACTGTGTTGATGGTCTATATAAAGCCTGCGAAAGAGCAGGGCTTAAAGTCGCTAATTTAACTCTCGAGCCAATTGCAGCTATGATGGTTGCCATTCCGGACAGATTCAGAATGTTGAACCTGGCCCTTGTTGATGTTGGTGCTGGAACATCTGATATATGTGTAACTGACGATGGTTCAATTACAGCCTATGGAATGCTTCCTATAGCTGGTGATGATATTACTGAGATCATAGCCAAAAAGTGTCTTGTTGACTTTAATACTGCCGATGAGATAAAGATCACTTCCAGCCACCAGCCTGAAGTAAAATACGTTGATATCATGGGACTTGATAAGACTATTACTGCAGATGAGATAGCTGTTATCATAAAGCCTCAGGTTGAGATGATGGCAAAAAAGGCAGTTGAGGAGATAAAGCGTCTAAATGGTGATCAGCCTGTCAGCGCTGTGTTCGTTGTAGGTGGAGGCGGCTGCGTTCCAGGCTATACAGAGGCTATTGCTAGAGAAATGGGCATTCCTGATGAGAGAGTTGCCCTCAGAGGTGAAGAGGTTATGAAGAACATAACCTTCCTCAATAATGATGGTATTGAACGAGACTCACTTCTTGTAACACCGCTTGGTATCTGCTTTAGCTACTATGAAGAGGCAAATAACTTTATCTTTGTATCCTTCAACGGGACTCAGACCAAGCTCTATGACAATGGTAAGCTTCAGATTGTTGATGCTGCTATGCAGGTTGCATTTCCTAATGAAGATCTTTTCCCAAAGAGAGGCGAAGAGCTTAAGTTTACAGTAAATGGAAAAGAGAGAACGCAAAGAGGCCAGTCGGGTGAAGCTGCAGTTATTTCTCTTAATGGTAAGCCGGCTGATATTCATAGTAAGATTCATGCCAACGATATTATCGATGTAAAGCCATCTACTGCAGGTGAACCTGGTAAAGCTACAATTGATAGTATTCCTGAATTTAAGACAAAATTCAATGTAAATGTAAATGGTAAAAATGTCGAGGCTTCAAGGTATGCGACTGTAAACGGAGAGGCTCAGACTGGCTTTTACAGCATAAAATCCGGGGATGACGTAAAGGTTCTTGATTACAACACAGCTGCTCAGATAGCAGAACTAATGGATATTACTATCACTGAAGATACTGTGATAATAGTAAATAATGAGCGAGGAGATGCCAATACTCCTGTTTATGAGAACTTCAAGGTTGAGTTTAAGGACCAGGAAGAAGCTTTAATGGAGTATTATGATGATCTTCCTGATGCTGACGAAGAGGCAATACGACTTGCCAACGAGGAAGCCTACGAAAGTGATGACAGGGATGTTAAGATTGTAGAGGGCAAGGATGGACAGCTTTCTTTCGAGGATCTTTCCAGTGAAGAAGAATCTAAAGCTTTCGAAAATGATCCTGAGCCTGTCAAAAACATTTTAGCTCACGATCTTCACGTAACCATAAACAACGAGCCTCACACTCTTCACGGCAAGGCAGATTACATCTTTGTTGACATCTTTGATGCCATAGATTTTGACCTTTCAAAGCCTCAAGGCAGAGCAATCGTCACTACCCTAAACGGCGCCACTCCTGAATACATGCAGCCAATCCACGAAGGCGACCGCATCGAAGTCTACTGGAAAACCTGACAGAGTCTCGCTTGCTGATACTGGCTCCACTAAACAACTGCTTCCGCAGGGCGCAGCTGCCTCGCTGTTCATAAAAGATTTTTTGGCGTAAGAAAGAGCTGAGGATTTAAGAGCTTTCCCAAAGTGCCCCAAAATCCTGCTTACGAATTACCTGTTCGAGGCTCAGCCCTGGATTCCTACGGCAAGAGATTTGATCTCACTCGCGATCAAAAAGTTCACATTTTCTCAGATGCTCCCGCAGCCTTTCTTTTAATGCGCATGCTGCAGCTTAAACTTGCAGGACGGTTAGAAAAACTACAATTGAAAATGCCATGGCCCGCTCTGCGGGCGCTTACAAAAATGCGAAATCAACTTCTTCAAGTATACTTGAAAGATTGATTTCGCATTTTTTATGGCGCAAGGCGCCAAATGGCATTTTCATATATATGTCTCTTCCCGTCCTGCTTCAAACAAAGCTTCGCATGCGCGGGAAAGGCTGCTTTGGGAGCATTAGAAAATGGCACTTTTTGCTAACGCTCGCGAGTATCAAATCCACCCGCCGAAGGCTCCAGGGCAAGCCGAGTTTAATTCGTAGGATTTTGGGGCATCTTTGGGAAGGCCTTAAATCCCAGCGAGTGAACCGACAAAAAATCTTTTTGAACAAGAGGCCCCACTGCGCCGGGTGAAGGCGGCCAGTTTGTGGTGATTAGAAGAGAAAGAAAAGGGAACTTAAGCAGGGCTTGGCGGTGGTAAAATGGGTGGAGTTTTGGTATGATTAGAGCATCGTTTTTTGAAAGGTTTTTGTGTTTATGAGATTTACTAGTATTGCCAGTGGGAGTAGTGGAAATTGTACTTATATAGGGTCTGAGAGGACTCATATTTTGATAGATGCGGGAGTTTCCAAGAAGAGGATTGAAGAGGGACTCAAGGCGCTTGAACTAGGATTGTCAGACCTTGATGCTATTTTTGTTACCCATGAACATACGGACCATATTGCAGCTCTACACACTATCTTAAAGAAGCATGATATTCCTATTTATGCTACGAATGGCACTATTGAGGGAATTAAGTTTAGCGACAAAAAAGGAGAAATGCTGGATTCCAGATTTATTCCAGTTGAGACTGATAAAGAGGTTTCTGTGGGAGATATGATATTAAATCCTATGCGGATTTCCCATGATGCCAATGAGCCTTGCGGATACAGGATCTTTTGCGGGGACAAGAAAATTGGCGTAGCTACCGATCTTGGATGCTATACTGATTATACTGTTGAATGCCTTCGGGACTGCGATGCTCTTTTACTTGAAGCTAATCATGATATCAGAATGCTTCAGACAGGACCTTACCCTTATCAGCTAAAGCGCCGTATACTGGGCGACTCAGGACATTTATCCAACGAAAAGAGTGGAGAACTCCTATGCAAACTCCTTAATGATAAGATTAAGGGAATCTTTTTGGGACATCTATCAAAAGAGAATAATCTTCCGGAACTTGCTTATGAAACAGTAAGAGTTGAGATTGACATGGGAGAAAACCCTTATCATTCAAGCGATTTTGAGATAATGGTGGCTAATAGGTCAGAGATATCCCGAATTATTTATGTGTAAGAGTTTGTTCTGCAGAAATATTTTTTTTATAAGTCTGGCTTTAGCATTAGCTGATGCAAAGATTAGTTGACATTTACCATTTATGTTGGTAAGTTTGAAGGAAATGAAAACAGTATCGGAGGAGCTTATGAACAAGACTATCATAACAGTTGTTGGTAAGGATACAGTAGGCATTATTGCCAAGGTTTGCACCTATCTTGCAGATTCTGGAATTAATATTCTGGATATTTCCCAGACTATTGTTAGCGGATATTTTAATATGATGATGATCGTTGATATGGCTGGTACAGCCAAGGACTTTAACCAGGTTGCTGACGATCTTGACAAGCTCGGCACAGAGATTGGTGTCGTTATTAAGTGTCAGAGAGAAGAGATTTTTGACTCAATGCACAGGATCTGATTCCTGTCTGTTTGAGTCTTTTCTTTTACATTTTTTTAAACGGAGATTGCTTTATGATAAATGTTAATGAAGTTATAGAAACCAATGACATGATAGAAAAAGAGAATCTGGATGTCAGGACCATCACCATGGGCATTAGCCTTCTTGATTGCATCAGTACTGACCTTCAGAAGCTCAATGAGAATATTTACAATAAGATCTATGAATCAGCCAAGGACCTTGTTAAGACTGGAGACCAGATTGCAAGGGAGTTTGGAGTTCCTATTGTTAATAAGAGAATTTCAGTTACTCCTATAGCGCTTGTGGGCGGGGCTGCATGCAAGACTAAAGAGGACTTTGCATCAATTGCCAAGACTCTTGATAGCGTTGCTAAAAAGGTTGGAGTAAACTTTATCGGTGGTTATTCAGCTCTTGTAAGTAAGGGAATGACAGAGGCTGACAGACTTCTTATTGAGTCTATCCCACTTGCTCTTTCTACAACAGATGTTGTCTGTTCATCTATAAATGTAGGCTCTACCAAGACAGGTATCAATATGGATGCTGTTCGTCTTATGGGCAGTATTGTAAAAGAGACTGCTGAGGCTACTAAGGATAAGGACTCCCTTGGCTGTGCCAAGCTGGTTATTTTCTGCAATGCACCAGATGACAACCCATTTATGGCTGGCGCTTTCCACGGTGTTACAGAAGCTGACAAGATTATTAATGTTGGCGTTTCTGGTCCTGGTGTTGTAAAGACAGCCCTTGAAAAGGTTAGGGGAGAGAGCTTTGAGGTTCTCTGTGAGACCATCAAGAAAACTGCATTTAAGGTTACGAGAGTAGGACAGCTTGTAGCAAAAGAGGCATCAGAGAGACTTGGAGTTCCTTTTGGTATCATAGATCTTTCACTTGCGCCAACTCCAGCAATTGGAGACAGCGTAGCAGACATCCTTCATGAGATTGGTGTTGAGCATGCGGGAGCACCTGGAACTACTGCAGCTTTGGCTCTTTTAAATGATCAGGTTAAAAAAGGCGGTGTTATGGCATCTTCCTATGTAGGAGGCCTTTCAGGAGCTTTTATTCCAGTAAGTGAAGATCAGGGCATGATAAATGCAGTGGAAGCTGGTTGTCTTACTCTTGAAAAGCTCGAAGCCATGACCTGCGTATGCTCTGTTGGACTTGATATGATCGCTATTCCTGGAGATACCAAGGATACAACAATTGCCGGAATTATTGCTGATGAAATGGCAATTGGTATGATAAATCAGAAGACAACAGCGGTTCGTCTTATTCCTGTTATTGGAAAGGGCGTTGGCGAGACAGTTGAGTTTGGCGGACTTTTAGGCTATGCACCAATAATGCCTGTTAATCAGTTCTCCTGTGATGCCTTTGTAAATCGTGGTGGCAGGATCCCTGCTCCTGTTCATAGCTTTAAGAACTAAGAAAAAATACTTTTAATTAGTTTTAGCTAATATACTAGATATTTGAGTGATAATAGTGATAAGGATACTTGTAGAGATGCAGGTATCCTTTTTGATTGCATCTTTTTACAGAATCTTTGCTTCTGGCATTGTAAATGTTTGATTTTATAAAAAGGTCTTGCAATTATACGAAAATGAGAATACTATATTAACTGTACTAGATATATTAGTACAGTTAATATGAAGCAGATTTTTTTATATTGCACAATACACCTGGTCAGTCTTAATGAAACTATTAACTAATAATTATGGTGGGGATGATATGAATCTAATTGACTATCAGGATAGCAGACCTATCTACGAACAAATTGTTGAAAATTTTAAAACCCAGATGTACAAGGGAATCCTTCAGGCTGATGATCAGATGCCATCAGTCAGGAGCCTTGCTATGGAACTGTCTACAAATCCTAATACAGTTCAGAAGGCCTATGCAGAGCTTGAGAGGCAGGGCTTTATCTACACTGTAAAGGGGCGAGGAAATTTTGTTAAGGGCAATACCTCCATGATGGACAACAAGAAGAATGAGCTCATAAATGCTATAACTGAGCTTTTTAAGGAAGCGCAGGATATTGGAATTCCTATCGATGAGCTTGTAGGTGAAATCAAAAAGCGCCTTAGCAGTATGGGGATTGTGGCGTGTACGGCATCTGACAAATTAGGGAAAGAGGGAGGTTATCATGATTGAACTTATAGAACTAGTAAAAGATTTTGATGACATCAAAGCTGTCAATCATGTCACTATGTCCATATTAGATGGGGAAGTGTTTGGACTTGTTGGAACAAATGGAGCAGGAAAGAGCACAATACTCAGGATAATTTCTGGCGTTATAAAGCCGGATAAAGGGATTGTCTGTGTGGACAACAGACCGGTTTATGATAACCCTGAAGTTAAAAAGAATATTTTTTACATATCAGATGACCAATACTTCCTTCCAAATTCTACACCTGAGGAAATGGCTGATTACTACCAGGAAATATACGATAACTTCGACAAGCTCCGCTTTTTTAAGCTTTGCAGCGGTTTTGGCCTAGATATTAAGCGTAGGATCAGCTCTTTTTCCAAGGGTATGAAAAAGCAGGTATCAATTCTTCTTGGTATTTGCTCAGGAACCAAGTATTTAATATGTGATGAGACCTTTGATGGCCTTGACCCGGTTGTAAGACAGGGAGTAAAGAGTTTATTTGCTGCAGAGATGGCAGACAGAGGCCTTACACCTATAATTGCTTCTCATAACCTTAGAGAACTTGAGGATATCTGTGATCATATTGGACTTCTTCATAAGGGAGGAGTGATCCTTTCAGAGGATCTTAGTGATATGAAGCTCAAGATGCAGAAGATACAGTGCGTATTTGCAAGCGATGAAGACGAAAAGGCAGCTCTTGAGGGAATAGATATTCTGATCCATGAAAAGAGGGGAAGACTTCACACCATCACGATGCGAGGAGAAAGAGAAGATATAGAGGCGGCCTTTAAGAGAGGAAATCCTGTATTCTTCGAAGTGTTGCCACTTTCCTTAGAGGAGATATTCATTAGTGAAACGGAGGTAGTTGGGTATGACATCCGCAAGTTTATCCTTGAGTAATAGATTTTCTAATCACAAGAAATACGTAACAAGAACTCTTTGGTCTTCTATAATTGGCTTTCTGTTAATGGCAATTTACTACATTCTTGGTGTGGCAGTAATGGTCTCAAGATCTATCAATTATGGAAAGATATACCACCAGAGCCCTGAGTATATGTATCACGAGATGCAGAATGCAGTGACAAAGGTTATGGGATTTGAACAGCTTGGATGGATCCTCGTAGTTGGCGTAGCTATCGCCTTTGCATTTCAGGGTTTTTCCTACGTCTTTGAGCAGAAGAAGCTTGATTTTTATCTGAGTCAGCCAACAACAAGAGCTGAGAGAATGAGGAAAACATATTTTAAAGCAATTTCTACATTCCTCATTATGTACATTTCTGTTAATGCCATTGCACTTTTAGTTGCAACCTGTATGGGAGCCATGAGCAGAGTGGTTTTGGTTTCTGTACTTATAGAAACTCTTAGAAGTTTTGTTTTGTTTTTTACTATATATAACATTACAGTTCTGGCAATCCTCTTGTGTGGAAGCCTTCCAATCGCAATGCTTGTAATGGCATTTTTGATGCTGATATCTGTTGTATATGGCTATGTTTTTACAAGCTATAAGGAGCTTTTTTTCTCAACTTATGCGGCAAGAGGAGATGGATATGTAATAGCATCACCTCTCTATGACAGATTTATTATCATGGAAATGATGCATGATCAGGCTAGTGGGAGAGGAGAATTATATAACATTTCTCTGGGGTCTGTATTTGAATGTTTTAAAGAGACTATTTCTTATGATGTAGATATTCTGGTTGTAGGTCTTTTGGCATTTGTCTGTGTTGCTGTAATCAGCAGATTCAGAAAGGCTGAACATGCCGGGAAAGCTATTGTTTTCAGACCTTTTAGATGGATTGCCAAGATATTATCCTGCGTAGTTATAGGTCTTGCAAGCGGCTTTATATTCTATAGCATGAATGATTATGTCTGGAACAATGGATCTAAGTTTTTTATCATGATGTTTGCAATAATGGTCCTTGGAACAGTTATTTCCGGATGCATTATTGAAGCTATTCTTGATGGCAACATTAAGAGCTTTATTCAAGGAAAAGCCCAGACAATCATGGCTGTGGCTATAGCTTCACTTATATTCGTGATCTTTAAGGGCGACCTTTTGGGATATGACTGTTATGTGCCTTCCAGGGATATAATTGAGAGCTGTGCATTTATTGGATCAGGCTATGATTACACAATTTACGAAAATGGACAGTTCAAGGACGGCTATAATATGTCGGAAGACTACATGTTTATTACTGACATTGACTCCTTCGTTGAACTTTCAAAGGCTGGAATGAGCACCAAAAAGAAGTGGGCCGAATATGATAGAACAGGAAATTATCACGATCTTGGATGGAGCGAAACTATTGTATACAGGCTAAAGAATGGCAGAAGTGTATATAGAGATATCTGTATTCCTTATGACATTGACGAACAGCTCCTTTCAAAGCTAATAGATTCTGATGAATATAAGAAGGGTTATTTTGTATTCTTCCATGATGAGGATATGAGGGAGTTTGATGCTGCAAATGCCAAGACAGGAACTGTTACTTATATAACAGGACCTGATCAGAAAGTTACTACTGACATTCCTTATGCTGAGCTGAGCGATGCTTATAGAAAAGATATAGACAAATATTTTACTTATGAAATGGCCAAGGACACAATTCCTGTTGGACAGATTTCATATGACAATAATACTAATCACGGCTATGGGTCTACCACAATGAACGTATATGACTGCTATACTAACACAATTGACGTACTTAAAAAGTATGGCGTATTTGTTGAAAGCACATTGGATGTAGCACAAATAGAAAGTATAGAGGTAACTAATTACTATCCAGGATATGATCTTGAGAACCAGGATATGGATGAAATTGATATAAATGTTGAATCAAAATCAATTACCTATACCGAAAAGGAACAAATTAGCGATATAATAGAAAATGTAGTGCCCGATACTTACTACAGCAGATGGTATAGACATGACAAACTGGTAAATAATCAGTTTAACGTTACTATCTATTTTAAAAAGACTGGGGAGTCTAATAATACTTATACATCATATTATTCTTTTGAAATGGGGAAGGTACCTGATTTTGTTTATTCCGACACCAACTAAACTAACAACACTTCAGAAGAAAAAGCTTATTTCCTGGCTTTTTCTTCTGCCTTCACTACTTGGAGTCATTTTGTTTTTTGTGGCTCCTTTTGGAGTGGTTATTTATTATTCATTGATAAATAACCCTATTCAGAAAGAGTTTGTAGGTTTTGATAATTTTGTAAATGTATGGAACAATGCAGCTTTTAAGCAGGCTGCCAGCAATTCACTTATTTTCTCTCTGATTGCGGTTCCGCTGGCTGTTGTTTTATCACTGTTTCTGGCTGCTGTTATGGAATCAAGGATCCCCTTTAAGAGTTATTTCAGAACCTTTTTCCTAAGCCCACTTATGGTGCCCACTGCTTCTGTAGTTCTTATCTGGCAGGTAATGTTTCACCATAATGGAATAGTCAATAATTTCATGGTTTTCTTTGGACAGAATAAGGTAGACTGGCTTAAATCCGATAAAGCCGCTATCGTAATCGTAGCTCTTTTCCTATGGAAGAACCTTGGATACAACATGATTTTGTTTATGTCAGCTCTGGCCAGTATTCCTAAGGATCTTTTGGAAGTGGCAGCCCTTGAAAATGCCAATAAATGGCAGGTTTTCTGGATTGTTAAGGTAAGATACATGTCATCCACGATATTGTTCGTGGCAATCATGTCACTTATAAGCTCCTTTAAGGTATTTAGAGAAGTTTATCTTATGACAGGAGATTATCCATATCAGACGCTGTATATTTTGCAGCACTTTATGAATAACACTTTTGCTTCTCTTGACTATCAGAAATTATCCTCAGCAGCCATCATCATGTTTATTGTAGTTACTATACTGGTGTACATCATGTATGCAATAGAGAACTGGTTTGGCAAGGATATAGAAGGGTAAAAGAGAAGATGAGCACGCAGGTTGGATTTAGACAAAAAGCTAAAAAGAAAAAAATAAGAATAGATAATTTTAAGACTGTACTTGTTACCGTGGCTGCTATTATATTTGCTTTCATATTTCTTTTGCCAACAATACTGACAGTTACGAATTCATTTATGTCGGCATCAGAAATAAGCGCCAATTACGGATCAATATTTGCTACGACTGAAAAAGGCGGCAAGGTATTTATATCAAAGACAGTAAACCTTAAGTTTATTCCGGATATGGTATCTTTCTCCCAGTATTACACAGTTTTGTTTAAGAGCCCGGAGTATTTATTCAAATTCTGGAATTCAATAATATATGTTGGCCCTATTGTAGTGTTTCAGCTACTGATAGCAACGTTGGCTTCCTATGGCTTTGCAAGATACTCAGGGAAACTTAAGAATGCAATATTTTTTGCATATATCATTATGATGCTGATGCCTTACCAGGTTACGCTGGTTCCAAATTTCCTGGTATCAAGGGCGATTGGTATATATGGAACAAAATGGGCTATCTGGCTTCCAGGTATTTTTTCACCCTTTGCGGTGTACCTTCTTACTAAGTTCATGAGAAGAATACCAACTGAGGTGATGGAGGCAGCTTCGATTGATGGGGCTGATGAATGGTATATCTTTTCAAGGATATGTTTCCCGCTATGTAAGGGAGGAATCGCATCAATCTCCATTTTGGTATTTTTTGATTACTGGAACATGGTTGAGCAGCCACTGATTCTTTTACCGGATTCAGATATGCATCCTCTTTCGGTGTTCCTATCCAAGATTAATGCAGGTGAGATTTCTCTTGCCTTCGCAGTTGCAGTTATATATCTGGTTCCGCCGCTTCTTATTTTCCTGTACGGCGAGGACTATCTGGTAGAGGGAATCTCTTACCAGGGGGGAATAAAAGGCTAAGTAAAAGGGAGAGTTAATAGAAATGTCAGATTTTAAGGATAATGAAAAAGAGATTGTTGAAGTGGTAGAGACTGATGGAACTTCAGCTCTTGCGCCAAAAGATAATGGCAAAAAGCCAGTAAATAAAAAGGATATGATAAAGAATGTGGCTATCGGATTTTTATCTGTGATGCTTCTTCTTACTTTCTTTTCAAATACTATTATGAATTATTCACTGCCTCAGGTGGCAACTCAGAGTATTTCCTATGGCTCTATCAGCCCTCAGATAAGAGGCTCAGGAACGGTCAGTGCTGAGGATCCTTACAATATCACTGTCAAGGAGACAAGAAAGATCACTGGAGTAGCTGTTAAGGAAGGCGCTCACGTAGAGATTGGCGATGTTATCTACTACCTTGAGGACAATGAGTCTGAGGAACTTAAGTCTGCCAAGGAAAAGCTTGATGATGCTGAGACGGCTTATGAGCAGGCTCTTTTTTCAGGAGATGTTCCAGATGATGTTATTTCAAGAGTTAGAAGCGGCAGCACAGCTACAATGGACTCTTATCAGCTTAAGCTTAAAGAGGTAAATACAGCTTACGATAATGCCAAGGCCCTTGCAGATGCTGCAACCAAGTCCAAGGAATATCTTGAGAAATTAAAGACAACTGATGCTAATGCAATTGAATACAACAAGCTTACATACGAGTATGAAAATGCTATGGCTGCTTATGAGATTGCCAAGATCGAAGGCTCTGATATGTCCAAGGAAGATAAGGAAAATGCTGAGAGGCAGTGGAATCTTGATACTCAGGATAATAAGAGAGAGCAGACTGAACTTGCTACTTATAAGAGCCAAATAGAGCTTAGCTACGACAGTAAGATTCTTGAAGCTACATCTAATGAAACTGCAGCCAAGAAGCAGCTTGAGGATGCAGAAAAAGAAAAGACTAAGGTCACAACTGCCATTAAGACAGAGATTTCTCTTTGCCAGCAGAGAGATAAGATAAAGGAACTTAAGGAAAAGATTGCCAAGCTTGAAGAAGAGTCTGTGGGAGCTTCAATCAAGACTCCTGTTGCAGGAATTGTTTCTTCACTTGCCAAGGCTTCTGGAGAAACTATAAATGCTGATGAATCTGCTGCAGTTATCCAGGTTGATGGAAAAGATATGACAACAAGCTTTTCTGTTACTAATCAGCAGGCACAGAAATTAAAGATAGGTGATGCTGCAAAGCCTCAGAATGCATGGATGTTTGGTGATGATTTCAAGGCTACTCTGATTTCAATTAAAAATGACAAGACAGATCCAGCAAATAGAAAACTTTTAACATTTAAGGTTGAGAGTAAGGATATAACTCCTGGACAGTCTATATCTCTTGCTATCGGAGAGAGAGCAGTTGACTATGACATGGTCGTTCCAAACAGTGCAATAAAGACAGGTACTGCCAGCAAGTTTGTTCTTGTAGTTAAGAGTAAATCAAGCCCTCTTGGAAACAGATATATTGCTACCAAGGTTGACGTGGATGTTCTTGCTTCTGAT
>JAEEGL013667791.1_pt1 | contig 34529 bp, 34 predicted proteins | sample 9134231 | NCBI WGS metagenome assembly JAEEGL01 (sample SAMN16246548, study PRJNA631951) | gut metagenome | biome: gut microbiome; feature: rumen; material: fiber-attached | host: Bos | place: Iran: Karaj | collected 2018-10
GAAAATGTAATGAAAGCTTATAAAGAGGCAGTGGATCAAAGATACAGATTCTTTTCTTTCGGAGATGCAATGATGATCATCTGAGTTTCAGCTTCACAGCATGGGAATGACCATATCCGCTTAAAATAAATTGATAGTACGAAAAAATAGATATATACTTGTATAGAATAAATCCTTCAATCGCATGATTACCGTAAATAACTGCAAAAGACTCAGGAGGAAAACATGAAGACAGGTTTTATCGGGTTGGGACTTATAGGCGGCTCTATAGCAATGGCAATAAGGGATAAATACCCAGAATCCACAATTGTCGCATATAACAGATCCAGAGAGCCTTTGATCAAGGCATTAAAAGACGGCGTGATAAATATAGCTACTTTTGAAATAGATGACAGCTTCAAAGACTGTGATCATATCTTCCTTTGCGCTCCTGTTCAGACCAATATCTCGTTTCTTCCGAAGCTGATACCATATCTGACGGATAAAACTGTGCTGACAGATGTAGGATCGACCAAATCAAACATACATGAAGCTGTCTCTAAAATGATGCCGGGAGTTCATTTTATCGGAGGACATCCCATGGCAGGCAAAGAAAAATCAACCTATTTTAATGCATCAAAGGAGCTTCTCGAAGGCTGTTATTATTTCATTACTCCGTCAAACTCTGTAACGGGCAAAGATGTCGAGACTTTTGAAAACCTGCTGCGTTCCATAGGCTGCAATCCTGTCGCGGTAGAGGCAGAAAAACACGATTATATTGTAGGAGCCATATCGCATGTGCCGCATATGGCAGCATATATGCTTGTAAAGCTCGTTAAGGATAATGACACTCCTGAAAAATTCATGCAGGAAGCCGCCGCCGGAGGTTTCAAAGACACTACAAGGGTTGCTTCTTCGGATCCCACCATGTGGGAGGAGATATGTCTTGCAAACAAGGACAATCTCACCGAATTAATGGATATATATATAAAAAAGCTTACGGAGATACGGAATTTTATTTCGGAAAGTGACGGCAAGGCGCTTTATGACATATTTAAGGAAGCGCGTGATTACAGAAATTCTATCATCGAATAAATCCTGATATGACGATCAGCAAAAAGCCGGGATTACATGGGATAATCAAAGTTCCGGGAGACAAGTCAATATCACACCGAGCCGTTACTCTGGGAGCTTTAGCTGAAGGCTCTTCACATATCAAGGGGTTCCTAAACGGTGCGGACTGCATTTCTACAATAAACTGTTTCAGGACTTTGGGCGTAGATATTGAATTTAACGGCGGCAGCGAAGTCACGGTTTCCGGTGCCGGACTTTACGGCCTTAAAGAGCCTGAAAAAACACTGGACTGCGGAAATTCCGGCACAACTACAAGGATAATCTCCGGAATTCTTTCAGCCCAGCCTTTTGCATCAAGGGTTACCGGCGATGCCTCAATTCAAAAACGTCCTATGAAACGTATCATGGAACCCTTAAGCCTGATGGGGGCAGATATCAGATCGGAAAAAGAAAACGGCTGTGCTCCGCTTGTTATATCGCCTTCTCATCTGCATGGGATTGATTATCTTTCACCGGTAGCTTCTGCACAGGTTAAGTCCTGTATTCTTATGGCAGCTCTTTATGCCGATGGAGAAACAGTGATCAGGGAACCTGCCTCATCAAGAAATCATACTGAACTTATGCTTAAGGCTATGGGAAGCGATATCTCTTCATCGGGAAATAAGATCAGGCTTATTCCCGGGAAAACCCTATATGCCTGCGATCTGAACATCCCCGGAGATATCTCATCGGCAGCCTATTTTATAGGAGCTTCGCTTATTGTTCCGGGGTCGGATATCCTTATAAAGGATGTCGGGGTCAATCCTACAAGAGATGGTATCTTAAGGGTCTTTACGGATATGGGCGGCGATATCGAGCTCACCGGACTTCGTACGGCTGCAGGAGAACCTGTTGCGGATATAAATGTCAAAGCATCCGATCTTCACGGTATTGAAATATCCGGGGATATAATACCTGCGCTTATAGATGAACTTCCGCTTATTGCCGTAGTGGCAAGCCAGGCAGAAGGCACGACGATAATAAAGGATGCCGCAGAACTTAAGGTCAAGGAATCCGACCGCATAGCTCTCGTCACAAAGAACCTTAAGGCTATGGGAGCCGATATAGAAGCAACTGATGACGGTTTTATCATCAACGGAAAAGACGGCAGCCCTTCACCGCTTAAAGGATGCCTGATCGATGACGCATTTGATCACAGGATCGCCATGTCTTTTACCATAGCGGGACTCATCGCTTCCGGAGAAACATGCATAGAGCATCCTGAATGTGTTTCTATTTCATATCCTGAATTCTTTAGCGACATTGTAAATTGTACACAATAAATCATTGTGCAAAGCATGCGTTTTTGGTAAAATGTTACAGTGATATCACTATTATTCTAATCATATGGAGGATTTACAAATGAAGGTCTACACAACTGACAAGATTCGCAATGTAGCTGTTTTAGGACATGGCGGAGCCGGGAAAACAAGCCTTGTAGAGGCTATGGCCCTGCTCGCAGGCATGACCACAAGGCTCGGAAAAGTCGACGACGGCAATACGATAAGCGACTATGATAAAGAGGAACAGAAGAGGAAATTCTCCATTTCAACATCAGTTATCCCGATAGAATGGGAAGATACAAAGATAAACGTTTTTGATACTCCCGGATTTTTTGATTTTGTGGGAGAGGTAGAAGAGGCTCTTTCTGCAGCTGCTTCTGCTATCATAGTAATAAACGGCAAGTCCGGTGTGGAAACGGGCACTAAGAAAGCCTGGGATCTGTGCGAAAAGTACAATATTCCAAGATATTTCTATATTTCAAACATGGATATCGACGACGCTTCATTCAGGAAGATACTTGAAGAGCTCACTGAATTGTACGGAAAGAAGATCGCACCCTTCAACTTCCCAATAAGAGAAAATGAAAAATATGTGGGATACGTAAATGTGGTATCCGAGAAGGGCTATAAGTGGAATGCTCAGAACAAAGCAGAGGAGTGCGATATACCGGATTATCTGTCCGAATATCTTACGACTTACAAGGAAGCCCTTATGGAAGCCGTGGCAGAAACTTCAGAAGACTTCATGGAGAGATATTTCGGCGGCGAAACCTTCTCCGATGATGAGATCAGGGCTGCGCTGCATATGTCTGTATGTGATGGGACTATCGTGCCTCTTTGCTGCGGATCAAACACTCTGGTGCAGGGTATTTTCACATTAATGGACGATATTGTAAAGTATCTGCCGTCACCTCAGGGTAGACATTTTGCAGGCATAAGCACAAAGACTTCGGAAGTATTCGAAGCAAATTATGATTTCAGCAAACCCAAGTCAGCTTTTGTCTGGAAAACTATCGTAGATCCGTATATCGGAAAATACAGCATTATCAAGGTTGCTTCAGGCGTTATAAAGACAGGAGATGTTCTTTATAATGATTCGAGGGAGCAGGAGATCAAAATCTCGAAACTCTATACTATGTGCGGAAGCAAGGCATCAGAGATAGGAGAGCTTCATGCAGGAGATATCGGAGCTCTGTCAAAGCTGGATCAGACAAGGACAGGAGATACCCTTTCCACCAAAGCAAATCCCATACATTTTGCGATGATCCCGTTGCCTACCCCCTACAATCCCATGCGTTACAGGCCGGTTAATAAAGGCGATGTGGATAAGCTGTCTCAGGCGCTGCAGAAGATATGCACGGAAGACCTTACTCTCAAGAATATCAACGATGCCCAGAACCGTCAGACTCTGCTCGTAGGCATGGGCGATCAGCATCTTGATGTTGTAAAAGCAAAGCTTCTTTCCGATTACAAGGTTGAGATAATCCTCAGCAAGCCAAAGGTCGCATACAGAGAGACTATCATCGGACAGTCTGATGTAGAAGGCAAATATAAGAAACAGACAGGAGGCCACGGCCAGTACGGTCATGTAAAGATGAGATTCAGTCCTCTCGGAGACAATTCCAAGGCTTTCGAGTTTGATGAGGAAGTCGTCGGAGGTTCAGTACCGAAGAACTTCTTCCCTGCAGTTGAAAAGGGACTTAATGACTCAATAGACCGCGGACCGCTTGCCGCATATCCGGTTGTGGGCGTTAAATGCGTACTTTATGACGGATCCTATCACCCGGTTGACTCCTCTGAGCAGTCATTTAAGATGGCCACCAGAATGGCGTTCAAGGATGGATTTATGAAGGCTAATCCTGTTCTCCTTGAGCCTATCATGTCTCTGAAGGTTGATGTCCCCGACAAGTTCACTGGTGATGTCATGGGAGACTTAAATAAACGCCGTGCAAGGGTTCTCGGTATGAATCCTACCGGAAACGGCAGACAGGTGATAGAGGCGGAAATCCCTGAATCGAATATATTCGGCTATAATACGGATCTTAGGTCAATGACCGGAGGCACCGGAGACTTCTCATATGAGTTCAACCGCTACGAGCAGGCTCCATTCGATGTACAACAGGCAGAAGTAGAAGCAAGGAAAGACAAACTTGTCGACATCTCGGACGAAGACTGATCTTATAAAGGAAATAATCACTTACGCAGCCGTGTCTATATGCGGCTGCGTATTTGTATTGCTTGCTGCCAGCTGGGTCAGTCCGATCTTCAAGGATTCCTACGGTTATGATTCGTCATGGTACAGCATGATGGGACGTGCAATAACTCAGGGCATGGTGCCATACAGGGATTATTTTGACTTAAAGGGACCTGTATTTTTCTTCATAGAAGCAATAGGACAGTTTTTCAGACACGGGCGTGTCGGTATATTTATCATTGAATGCATAGCGGCGTCAATTTCCTGCATCTTTATCTGGAAAACGTGCATGCTCTATATCCGCCCTTGGCAGGCTGCTATTGTTTTTATACTTACAGGGTTTGTAGCCGTAGCACCATTCTGGGGAGGAAACACCTGTGAAGAATTCATGCTGCCCTTTAATTATGCATGTATATATCTGACATTGAAGTATTTAAAAGATGAGAGGTACGAAGAGTTCTTTCTTCCGTCCCTGATCTTCGGAATTTCATTTTCGGTAATGGTTCTGTCCAAAGTCCCGACCTGCGCGCCTATGGCTGCTGCGGCTCTCACTGTGATAATTGTTTTGATCATGAAAAAGCAGGCAAAACTTATCCTGCCTATCATAGGTTATTTCTTTTTAGGCTTTATAATAATTTTTATTCCTGTCTGCGCTTATTTCATGCTAAATGGAGCTTTCACTGATTTTATATATGCAGCGTTTGTTTTTGCATACAAAAGAGGTACAGACTATTATGAGACTTTTTCTTGGGAGTGGGAATCAAAGCTTATAATATGTTACACATGCTTTGTTGCCTCGCTCATTATCCCAACCAGGAAGTCCGGGGAACATTATCTAAGGATTTTCGGAATCCTGCTTTCACTTATCACCTGGGCTTTCCTTCATCTGGGAACTCCTTATGATTACTATTTTCTCTTAACGATGCCGTGCTTTGTATATATGACAATGTCCGTTTTTGCAAACTGGAATAACAGAGCCTTTAAGCTATATGCAGAATATGAAGCTGCAAACTCAGTCAAAAACCCTGAAGAAACGGTAGTTTCTGATGAAACCTCCGAAAGTTCAGTAAATAATGTTGAAGCAAATGATACTATAATAAGCAGCGATCCTGCAGGCGAAGAAATTCTTGAAAAAACTCCCGCAATGAAAAAACCCCGGCGCGATAAAAAGCGCATAGTGCTGCAAAGACGGATATTATGGATAATCCTGATACTTATCGTTCTTGATCATTACTATCCTGATACGATGTTTAAATTCAGGGAAAACACAGATCTATATCATAAGGAAGAAGACTGGTATGTGGAAGAATGCAAACAGGTACTTAATGCCGTGCCTCAAAACGAATGGAACCGTATTTATGACCTTGAGTCGGGAATGATCTTTTATGAAGTAAACCAGCTGCTGCCGGCTAACCGTTATCCGGTCAATCTCCCTTATTTCCTTCATTTGAATCCGAAGATCAAATCGGATGTCCTGCAGTATCTTGATGTAGTGAAACCGCATTATATAATATCAGAAGAAATGTCCGCATTTGATGACGAAGACACAAGGGATTACGTATTCAGCCACTATATACTTCAGGAGGATTTCGAAGCGGAAGAACTTTACGTCAGAGTAGAATAAAGCTTGACTTTACAGAAACTGCTTGTTATTATATCGGAGTATGCCGCATGGTGAGGTATAAGTGTATCTTAATTCAGATACCACCGAAAGCAGCGAGTAAATTCAGGAGGTAAGCCATATGTACGCTATTATCGCGACAGGTGGAAAGCAGTACAAAGTTTCCGAAGGCGATGTCATATATGTTGAAAAACTTGACGTCGAAGAAGGAAAAGATGTTACTTTCGACCAGGTTCTCGCAGTAGGCGGAGAGAAGATGACCATAGGTTCTCCATTTGTTGATTCTGCTTCTGTTACCGGTAAGGTTATAGATCAGATCAAGGGAAAAAAGGTTATCGTATACCACTACAAGAGAAAGACCGGTTATCACAAGAAAAACGGTCACAGGCAAGCATACACAAAGGTACAGATCGACAAGATCAACGCATAAAAGTGTATGATTGAGGTTTTGATCTTAAGGGACAAGGCGCAGGATATCACAGGTTTTAAGGTTTCAGGACATGCGCTTTTTGCCGAAGCAGGTAATGACATTATATGTGCGGCTGTCTCAATGCTTACGATTAACACTCTGAATGCTATAGAACAGTTTCTGCCGGATGAACTGATGGTTGTGGACATCGACAGAAAAAAAGGACATATCGAAGCAAGGCTTAATGAAAAGCCTACTGAGAGATCAGAACTGTTACTCCGTACATTTCATCTGGGGATGGTATCCATAGAGGAACAGTACGGCAGAAAATATGTAAAAGTAGTTGAAGGGATATAAGAACAGGAGGATATAATTATGCTCAGACTTGATCTTCAGTTCTTTGCTCATAAGAAGGGTGTCGGATCCACAAAAAACGGTCGTGATTCCGAAGCAAAGAGACTTGGCGCCAAGAGAGCGGACGGCCAGTTCGTAAAGGCAGGAAATATTATTTATCGCCAGAGAGGAACACATATCCATCCCGGCAAGAATGTCGGAAAAGGCGGAGACGATACGTTATATGCACTTATTGACGGTGTTCTTCGTTTTGAGAGGAAGGATAAATACAGGAAACAGGCAAGCGTTTACGCTGTTGAAGCAAAGTGATCGAACTGTTTTAGTTATTTAAGGACTTCGGGCGAATACGTCCGAAGTTCTGTTTTTTTAAGAAATGTTTATAGACCATACAGAAATTACAATTAAATCAGGAAAAGGCGGAGACGGACATGTAAGCTTCCACAGAGAAAAGTATGTGGCAGCAGGCGGCCCCGACGGCGGAGACGGCGGCAGAGGCGGAGATGTTTTTTTTGAAATTGACAAGGGACTGAATACTCTTCAGGATTTCAGATATAAGAGAAGATTCGCAGCTGAAAACGGAGAAGAGGGCGGCGGTAACCGTAAAACAGGCCGAAGCGGCAGGGATCTTGTATTAAAAGTACCGGAAGGCACTGTGATTTTTGAGGCTTCATCTCATAAAGTCATCACGGATATGTCCGGTGATAATACCAGATTCAAGGTCCTTTCCGGAGGTAAGGGCGGGAAAGGAAACTGGCATTATGCCACATCCACCATGCAAATACCTCAATATGCTGAACCGGGCGGCGATGCTATAGAGATACAGATACAACTGGAATTGAAATGTATTGCCGATGTAGGGATAGTGGGCTATCCTAATGTCGGAAAATCTACAATTCTGTCAAGGGTTACGAATGCTCGTCCCAAGATTGCCAATTATCATTTCACTACTTTGGAACCAAATCTGGGTGTAGTGGATCTTGACCAGGCTTCCGGTTTTATTCTGGCTGATATTCCCGGACTTATAGAAGGTGCAGCAGAAGGCGTAGGACTCGGCCATGACTTTTTAAGACATATAGAGCGGACAAAAGTCCTTATTCATGTAGTCGATGCATCTGCTTCAGAAGGACGTGATCCTTTAACTGATATAAAAAACATTGACCATGAACTAAGATCATATAATGCAGATATGTCCAGAAAACCTCAGGTCATTGCCGCGAACAAACTTGACCTTCTTTCTCCTGAAGAAAGAGATACGGTTATCAAAAAGCTGCGGGACGAATTCGAACCCGGGGAAATGAAAGTATTTCCTGTCAGCGCTGCCACGGGTGAAGGTTTAAACGAACTCCTATATTATGTATCAGACCTTGTGGCAAAACATAAGGATGAAGGAGCAAGATTTGAACAGGAATACTTTCCTGAGTTTATTGTTGCTCCCTCTGAACCCTTTACAGTATCCTATGATGAAAAGAATAATGAGTATGTCATCGAAGGACCTCGGATTGAAAGGATGCTGGGATATACCAACCTGAATTCAGAGAAAGGGTTCCTTTTCTTCCAAAATTTCATTAAGAACAACGGAATTGATGAAGAACTGAAAAAACTCGGGATACAGGAAGGTGATACCGTAAGAATGTACGGCCACTACTTTGATTTTTATGCATAAAGCCTTGTCTTCATGGCATAATGAACGATACACTTGTGTAATCGTTCATTTATGCCATGAAAGACGCTAACAAGAATGAGCAAGTAGCAATTTTGCGAAGCAAAATTTGCAGATTGCGAATTCTTGTAGCAGCTTGAGAGTGCCGTAAGGCACGAAAAGCTGCGTAGGGCTTTATACTGAATTACGAATAAGCACTCGCGGTTGCGCCAGCGCAGCAAACAGGAGAATTATATGACACTCACATCAAAACAAAGATCATATCTGAGATCGCTTGCGAGCGAAATGGAACCTGTCTATCAGATTGGTAAAGAATCTCTGACCCCCAGTATAGTTGCAGGACTTGACGAAGCCTTAGCCGCAAGAGAGCTTATAAAAATATCTGTCCAGAAAAACTGTGATGCGGATATACGGACCCTTGCGGATACTGCAGCAGAACGTACAAAAGCAGTTGCAGTTCAGGTTATCGGAAGAAAATTCATTCTATACAGACCGGCAAAGAAACCTAAAATCGTCTTGCCGGAAAGCAGATAAAGTCTATGTCAAAAAGGATCGGAATATTAGGAGGAACGTTTAATCCGATACATAATCAGCATCTTTTGCTTGCAAAGACCGCATATGAACAATTATCGCTTGAAAAAATACTCCTGATTCCCAGTGGAATATCATATTTGAAAGCAGGGACTAATGTACTTCCAGCTGAAATAAGGTATGAGATGTGTCTTTTAGCATCTAAGTCTGTCCCTTATCTGGACGTATCGGATATTGAAATCAGACGCAAAGGTAACTCTTATACCTGTGATACATTAAGAGAGCTGCTCAGTGAAGATCCTGAACGCATATTATACTTTATAGTCGGCAGTGATACATTAATGATGCTGGAAAAATGGAAAGATCCGGAATATATCTTCAGGAATTGTATAATAACAGCAGCCAAAAGGCTTGACGATAATAATTACACTGATGATAAAATAAATGCTTGTATCAGAAAATATGAGAATATATATAATGCAGAAATAGAGACCATTGATATTGCAATATCTGATCTGTCATCAAGCATGATCAGAGATGCAGCATCAAAGGGTGACGATATAAGTCCTTATGTTCCTAAGGATGTTGTTGATTATATAAAGGATAAAGGGTTGTATAAGGATTGAACAGATGGATGAAAATATAGAAGAATTGAAAAAAAAGATAAAAAAGGTCCTGGACAGGGACAGATATCAGCATACCTTAGGAGTAGCATACACTGCGGCATGTCTTGCGATGAAATACGGCGCCGATATAGATACGGCATTTACTGCAGGATTACTTCACGATTGCGCAAAATGCATCCCTACAGAAGAGAAATTCAAGATGTGCAGTAAAAACGGGATAGATCTCAGTAATTTCGAAAAAGAAAATCCTGCTTTGATACATGCTAAACTCGGCGCATTTTTAGCAGAGACAAAATACGGAATAGAAGACAAGGATATTATAAATTCCATAAGAACCCATACCACCGGAGAACCCGGGATGACACTGCTGCAGAAGATAATATTCACTGCTGATTTTATTGAACCGAGACGAGATCAGGCCCAGAATCTTACCGAGATAAGAAAACTTGCTTTTACTGATCTGAATAAGGCTGTTGAAAAAATCCTTCATGATACCTTAAACTATCTGGGTAAAAAAAAGGATGCTCCAATAGATCCTGCGACAAAACTGACATACGAGTATTACAAAAAGGAAAATGATCATGAATGATACAATCAAAGGACTTTATAACGCATTAGATTCAAAAAAAGCAGAAGATATCCGTGTTATAGATATTTCCGACATTTCTGAGATAGCAGATTATTTTGTGATAGCTACTGCCAACAATCCTAATCAAATGGAAGCATTACAGGATGCCACAGACGAATATATGGTAAGATCCGGCCTGAACGCACGTAGTATTGAAGGACATTCAAGAGAAAAATCGAACTGGATCCTTATGGATTACGGAGATATTATTGTGCATTTATTTGATAAAGAGGCAAGAGAGTTCTATAACCTGGAGCATCTATGGAAGGGTGGGAAGAAGCTTTCTTTTATAGAACCCTGATCAAGTGCCTCTTTATAACCGTTATTTGACCTCTTTGGAAAAATACGGAAGAATGATCTTCTGTCCGGCATAAATATCTGAAACAGATGCAATATGATTTATTGATGCTACTTCCGCTATATATTCATCAACCGTACGATATTCATCTGTCATGAATTCTTCGGCAAGGCTGCTCAGATTTTCTCCCTCACTTACAGTATAGGACGTATAATACTTATAAGAGGGCTTATCAAAATCTCTTTCTCCTGCAAATGATCTTATAGAGAGAGAAAAAGTCGCAACAGTCATAGCGATAAGCATTGCAGAGATAAATCTCAGCATTATGATCTGATGAGCATGCTTCCTGCGAAGTCTTGCCCTTTCCAGTATTTTATTTCTTTTTCTGTTGGTCTTTTCCATAATACACCCCTCAAAGTGCAAAAGCGAACATTTGTTTGTATATGAATTATATCGAACATATATTCTGATGTCAAGAAAAATCGAACATATTTTCCGAAAAGATGTTCTATTTTTAAAATATATGTGTTAAAATAAGAATACATAATTCAAATTATATTGTTCGAAAGATCAGAAAGGGTTAGAAAGGGTTAAAGGTATAATATGGCTAGAGGAAAGATCAGTAATAAACAGAGTCAGATACTGGAATATATCAAATCAGAGATTCTTTCAAAAGGATATCCGCCGGCAGTCCGTGATATCTGTCAGGCTGTTGACTTAAAGTCTACATCATCAGTCCATGCACATCTTGAAACACTTGAAAAGAACGGATATATAAGAAGAGACCCGACAAAGCCAAGAGCTATTGAGATATTGGACGACGATTTCAACCTGAGCCGCCGTGAGGTCACAAATATTCCGATCGTAGGTTCTGTAGCTGCAGGACAGCCGATCCTGGCTCAGCAGAATATTGAAAATTATTTTCCTTTTCCCGTTGAAATGGCTCCTAATTCACAATGTTTCGCTTTGCAGGTAAAAGGTGACAGCATGATCAATATCGGGATAAACGACGGCGATTATGTTTTCGTAATGGAAACAGCTTCCGCAAAAAATGGTGATCTGGTTGTAGCCCTTGTTGATGATTCGGCTACAGTCAAAAATTTCTACAAAGAAAATGATCATATAAGACTGCAGCCTCAGAATGATGATATGGAACCGATCATAGTTAAAGACTGTAAGATACTTGGAAAAGTATTCGGTGTTTTCAGGCTTTATTAAATAACCTTAGCTGATCATGATAAATTTAATATGGTTATATGATATTCTTTTTCTGCCGCACAATTACTTCGCATAATTTATATTATACGAACAAATGGACGCCGTATCATACCACTCTCCCTGCATTGTGCACGTCGCGTCCAGTAAACTTTATTAGTATAGTCCGGAAGTTTATTTGTGTTAATTCAAAGAAAGTGAAATTATATATAGGCATGCTTTATATCTTCTAAAGCTTTTCGGATATAATCTGAGCTCTTTTGATATTGATCCATAACAACTTTGAAGCCGTCATCATCCTTGCAGATAAAGTTCCAGTAGTCCTTACCGACTATAACCTCGTCAGAGGCAAAACATGATAAAACGATATGTTGATTCCAGAGATTGCCTTCTCCGAATTTATTATAAGCTGTGGCAAAACGCAGCCTGATGTTTTTCCCCGGAAATTTATTTCGGAGCATAAAATATTCATATAATAGCTCCCTCTTCTCTGCAGGTGCCTTTTTAACATCAAGATCGCCTCCGGCTTTTAATTCGATGATATAATAAGCGTCCTCGTCCTGATCGTAAAAACAATGGTCTGTTTCGTGAACTCGCATAAAGCTTGTCAGATTCTTCGGAACTACCCATGTAAATGTATCATAATGTGAAATCTCGGGAACAATCTTATTCTGGGCATCAGTAGTATAGCTCCCGATCAACTCCTTAATCTTATCCTCTTGTGCAGGGAGAATATAAGAATCAATTTTGTCTATGATATCAAAGTTCATTTTTGCGATACCACTGCCTATATCCTCTAAAACATGCCCGAATGAGCTGTCGAAGCTTCTGGTAAAAGCTGAATAGAAAATGAACTCGTCTCCAAGCTCACGGATAAACACATTGTTACGTTTACGATTGATCACGCCGTCAGGATTACATGCTTTTTTGATATGTTCTTTGGATATTTGGGCTGCAAATTTCTGTATGCGGGCATCTACAATTTCTTCTATGACTTTCTTCTTTTCAGCTTCCATATTGGTATCCTTAGTAATTTGTGATAAGAAGATGCTCTGCTTTCCTGTCGTTTCTATCCTTAAATGAGACCATATATTGCTTATCATATTCCAAAATGTGATATTTCTTCTCGTATAATCCCCGGATGAAGGGTGTATCCTTTATAACAAGCATCCAGTTACTTTTGATATTGTCAAGTGCATCTTGTAACCGCGTCTGATCGTCTTTGTCAAAATTATTCATGGCGTATGTTGAGAAATCACTGTCATAAGGTGGATCAAGAAAGATAAAATCGTCTTTCATTGGGGATATATCGTTGAAAAACTCCAGAAAATCCAATTCGTATATTAATGTTGTCTTCAAAAGGCTGATCAAATCCTTATCCTTTAGATATGATATCTTCGCCCCAAAATCTTTTCTATTATATGATTTGCCCCCATAAGGAACATTAAATCTCCCCTGAGAGTTATATCGGAACATAGAACTATAACAATACTCTCTGACAAAATAAAAAGTAGCTGTTTTATATCCTTTATTTCCATCATGGGAATTATAAAGGTGTCTGACAGTCATATAAAAAGCTCCTTTTAGGGCTGCTTCAATATTGTCTATCCGGTCTTTATCAGGGATTTGTTTGGATACTTCCAGTTTGGCTGATCGCTGTATTTTATCGGTTAGACGCCTGTAAAGTTCGTTCTTGAATATACTTGGCGCTATGCTTCCGATATCACGGAATTTTTTTGAATGGCGTTTGTAAAACGTATCAATAGTTATTTTACGAGAGTAAACATCAAGTACGCCTTTGCGGTCATCATCTACTATAGAATCAATCATTCTGAATTTACTGTATAGTTCCTCAATGATGTCAAAAAATTCCTTATCCTGTGCCTGTATACATTCGTATAAACCAATAAGCTCATCAGAAAGATCGTTGATCAGTGATGGATTATGACATATATCTAAAAATACAGCTCCGCCACCTACAAAAGGTTCGATATATCTGTTAATCTTATCAGGCATGTATTTTTTAATGATCGGGAGTTCTGCCGATTTCCCGCCTGCCCATTTAATAAATGGCTGCAACTCTGCTCTCCTCATATCTTTGTTGTATTATTATCTTACCATAAATTTGACAAAAATATCGGATCATATAAAGCGATCTCAAACATCTTCCCCTATATCGCAGTATGGATAGATATAACCGAATAAAACCCCTGCTGATAAGCGTTTCAGCAGGGGGTTATAATTACGGCAAATGTTAAGGCCTTTTATTTTGCCTTGGAAAAGGGCGTGAAATCGAGTCTTACATAATCATTGATCCTACCGAGATATTCATTGTATTCCGCCTCTGTACAGCTCTGCCATTCATCCTTGTCTACATCATAAGTTACATACCAGGGTTTTGATTCGTTTTCGGAATAGTCTTCTTTTACACCTATCTGTCCTACAAGCTCTGTGGAATTCGGTTGAAGATAATATGAACAAACACCGCTTGATGCAGCACTTTCCGACCATTCATTTGCGATAACTCCGCCTTCTAATGCGTAATAACGGTTTCTGTCCCAGCCTGAGATAACATGAGCCGGCTTTCTGTCAATCATGGTGTAGATATCATATATCGTACCCTTGCTCTGCCCTTCTGTTATCTCTCCTACAAGCATTTCATCGACTCCGTCACTATTGATATCCTTAAAAGCATATCCTGTTACATCCATTGCATTTGCTTTTTCATCCCCCTGGGTAACCACATAATAAACTGTGCTCATATCATTTTCTTCAAGTTTTGTAGCATCCCATCCCTCGGATATCGCTTTTTTGAACTGAGCAATAACATCCGAGTAAAGATCCTCTCCTTTTGTACCCCCGCCGTATTCAAAGGTTCCGCCTATAACAGAGGCCACGGATTTCTCGGCATCTTCTGCACTGTCAAAAAGAATTTTATAATCCTCAGGCATTTCACTGCTTTTTGACACGTCCCACTGTGCATCAGTTGCAAAAATTATGGTTGCATCATAAATCTTTCCGTCCGGATCCTTGAGCTCACCGAATTTTGTATACGGACTTCCGGCATAATCATCCGGGTCAGCCCACATATCTATACTGTATACAAAACCTCCGAACCCGTTTTTATGATTTTCTGCTTCATAAATCGCGATCGAATTATCCGTCATTGTAGCTACATATTTTCCTTCCGCAGCTTTCGGTAAAGCTATTGAAAATACACCGTTGGATAAAACTCCGTTCTTCGCCTCTATTTCTTCTTCATTATCATTATCGTCTTCATCAACATCGTCTTCGCTGAGGTCAGCATCATCTGCAGCACGCACTGCGTCACTTTCAGTTTCCTCTTTCTTTTCTTCACTTGCTTCTTCCTTTGAAGATGCAACGGTATCATCTGCGGCAGGTGCTGTTGAAGCATCTTTTGAACCGCATGCAGATAAAGCAATAATACATATCGTAAGAATTAATGTAATGAGCTTCTTCATAATTAATGTTCCTCCATTTCAGTTACATCCAATCATACCTGACGTTATTTCAGTATAATCCCACTGATATTTACTGTCAATTATCAGCAATTCAGCCTATACCGTCGCCGGAAAGCTATAAAAGGCCCCCATTAACGTTTCTGCCTGAAAAGCCAATTCCTGAATTCAGCGCCCTGTTTATCATCCGATACAGTAACCCAGGAACAATGCGGATTGACCCCGAAAACCTTTTTCATCCACCCTTCCCTGTATTCTGTATATAAGACATCATGTCCCTTGCCCTTATATTTTTTCAAAACCTCATATATATCCGCAGATCCCAGATAATACTTCGAGCCTTCACCTGCTTCTCCGTAGGAAGCGCGGACTATCCTGTCATCTTCGGCATGCACAAGCCAAATGGGAGTTTTCAGAAGCTCTTTTATATTATGTCCGTCAGTTGCGCCGCATATGGGGATCGCTCCGGCATAGAAATCCGGATATTTCTTCAAAAGCTTCAGAATTCCAAGACCGCCTGCGCTGTATCCGTAAATATAGATCCTGCTGCGGTCAATATCATCATGTTTATTGATGAAATATTCGATGAATTCCTGAAGGAGCATCACGGTATCATTTCTTGACCAATGCATGAACATGCTGGTCTGCGGAGCCAGAATATAGCACGGATGCTCTTCCTGCCATAAATCTTTAGCAAGCATAGTCCCGATATCATGCATTTCAAGCTGGGAATTATTGTCATCACCGAAAGCATCAGCTCCGTGAATATATACTGCAAGGGGAGTTTTCGATACGTCTGCGTGTTTTGTAATAGGTTTATAATATCTGAAATGAAAATAATGAGCGTTGTCCTCTCCATGCCATATACCTGACATGAATTTTCTGCAAATCAAATCATTGCCTTCTTCCGGTCTGTCCCAGTCAACCGGCAATATCATTTTACTCATCTTATTTTTTATTATCCTTCATTGTTCGTTGCAGGAATTGCTTAGTGCGTTCTTCCTTAGGCGATAAAATAACTTCTTCTGCCGTACCCTCTTCAACAACAACACCATTTTCCATGAATGTGACCCTGGATGAGATATCCAGTGCGAATTCCATCTCATGTGTCACTACCACCATTGTGGTACCCTCTCTGGCGAGCTTCTTGATAACATCCAGGACTTCTCCTGTAAGTTCAGGATCCAGTGCTGAAGTCGGCTCATCCAAAAGCAGTATCTCGGGATCAAATGCGATAGCCCTTGCGATCGCTACTCTCTGCTGTTGTCCGCCTGATAATTCGCCGGGATAATAATCTGCCCTGTTCGACATACCTACTTTATCAAGTACCTTTTCACTTATATCCAAAGCCGCGGCTTTATCCATTCTTCTTGCAGTGATCAGTCCTTCAGTGACATTCTGCCGCACTGTCATATTGTTGAAAAGATTGTATCCCTGGAAAACAAACCCCATCTTAAGCCTTAGCTGCTTGATATCACGGGATGAAACCGTTTTCATATTATAGGTACTGCCGTCAAATATCATAGTTCCCTTATCAGGTTTTTCAAGGAAGCTTATGCATCTTAAAAGAGTTGTTTTTCCGGATCCGGACGGTCCTATTATGGATATGACTTCTCCCTTATCGACCTTGAAATCAATCCCATGCAAAACACCTGTATTTGAAAAAGCCTTGTGAAGATCTTTTACTTCCAGCATGTATTATCCTTTCATAGAAACATAGCCTTGTTTCGGCCTGCTTCATCTTCAGGGTTTTTGCTCTTCCAAACAAGTTTCTTTTCCAGGTAACCCTGGATCCAGGTAAGAAAAGTGGAAAAGACCAGATAGATCAAAGCAGCTTCACAGTATAGGGCAAAAGGCTCATATGTCCTTGCGGCTATCTGCTGCGCTGCTGTGAAAAGTTCAATGACTGTAATGCTTGAGGCGAGGGAAGTATCCTTAAGCAGACTTATAAGATTATTGAAAAGAGAGGGAAAAGCTATCGGAAACGACTGCGGCAATATGATCCTGCTCATAGCCGTGGGATAATCAAGCCCTATCATATATGCTGCTTCAAGCTGTCCCCTGGGGATAGCCTGTATTGAAGAACGGAATACCTCTGCATTGTAAGCCCCGAGGTTCATCCCGAAAGCAAGGATTGCGGAAGGAAAAGCATCCAGCGTTATCCCGATGCTCGGAAGGCCGAAAAAAATGATGAACAGCTGGACTATCAGCGGGGTTCCTCTGAATATCCAGATATAAAACCTGGCAATCTGTCTCAGCCCTTTGATCTCAGCCACCTGTACGATAGCGAGGAAAAGACCTATGACAAAGCTCACAGCAAAAGAGATCAATGTGAGCGGGATCGTGACCTTTATTCCGGGAATCAGTATTTTGAAAAATGAATCCGCCAGTATTTCAAATAGTCTGTCGCTCATTCCTGTGAAATATCGCTTCCGAAGTATTTTTCTGAAAGTGCTGTAAGCGTGCCATCCGCAGCAAGCTCCACTATAGCGTCGTCGATCGCCTTTTTCAGTGCCGCAGTCTCCTCTCCCTTTCTTAAAGGTATGGAAACCATGGAAGCATCATCGGTAAGGGCTACAATCTTGATCTTTGCGTCGGGATGCTCTGAAAGGTAATCATAGAAGGATACCTCAGCATTAAGGGTAGCATCTACTCTCCCCGACAATACCATGTCTATTGTCTCTGACAGTGTATCTACATTAAGAACATCAGCGCCATATCCCCTTGCAATCTCTGCATAAGTTGACCCAAGCGAATTACTTGTCTTTTTCCCCTTAAGATCATCGAAGCCTTTTATGCTGTCGTTATTTTCCTTTACAACAAGAGCAGTCTTAATATATGCATAGGGTACGGTAAAGTCATATTTTTCTGCTCTTTCATCAGTTATCTCAACACCGTTTATCACGGCATCATATCTTTTTCCGTCAAGACCTGCGAATAATCCGTCCCATTCGCCTTCTATGAATTCGGCTTCCACCCCGAGCTTATCCGCTATAGCCTTTCCGACCTCAGTATCGTATCCTACCAGCTTTCCGCTCTCATCATGATAAGTCCAGGGTGCCCACTGTCCTTCCATTGCGAAGATTATTTTTCCTCTATCCTTTATGTCAGTCAGAAGATCACCGCTTCCTGTATCTGCAGAAGACTTGCCTGCACAGCCTGCAAGGATAAATGCTGAAAGAAAAACAACTGCAGTCAACCGGAAAAATCTGTAAAACTTCATATAAATCTCCTTACTGTAAAACCTAAAAAACTTGCCCGCAGGTATATCTCATCCTTGCGGGCTGACGATCAATGCTTATTTATCCGGACTCCTACAGCAGTGCGGCTGTGATTATAGCCATTGAGTAAACCTCCAGAGCGTTGCATCCTCTCGATAGGTCATTGACCTGAGCATTAAGCCCCAGCAAAATCGGGCCATAAGCCTCGAAATTACCTACTCTCTGAGCTATCTTATATCCTATATTGCCTGCATTGATATCAGGGAATATGAATGTATTTGCATATCCCGCGACAGATGAATCCGGAGCCTTCTGTCTTGCAACCCTCGGAGAAACCGCTGTATCAAACTGCAGCTCACCTTCGATCGGTATATCCGGATATGCAGCTCTTGCTTTTTCAGCTGCATTTCTCATCTTGTCTACACTCTCGCCGTGACCGGAATGCAAAGTGGAATAGCTTAAGAATGCCACCTTAGGATCCACGCCGAAGAGTTTTGCGCAGTTTATAGTCTCACCGCATATTTCAACAAGCTCATCTTCAGTGGGATTTATATTTATCGCACAGTCTGCCATTGCCAAAACCTCATTTTCACCGGTAGCTGAAGGTCTTACCAGTATGAAGCAGGATGAGACAATGGAATTTCCCGGTTTTGTCTTGATTATCTGTAAAGCGGGACGGACAGTATCGGCCGTCGAATACGTAGCGCCCCCAAGCAGGCAGTCGGCAATTCCCATATGTACAAGCATTGTGCCGAAATAATTATATTCAAGCATGGTCGAACGCGCTTTTTCCATCGTTACGCCCTTGCTTTTTCTAAGTTCATAAAACTCCTGAGCCATTTCCTCAAGACGCTCATATTTCTTAGGCTCTATTATCTGGGCGCCCCTGATGTTATATCCTGCATTCTCTGCCGCTTTAGATATCTTTTCCTCATTGCCCAGAAGAATGGGAGTAAGGAAATTACTGGCCAGAAGTCTTGAAGCAGCTTCCAGTATCCTTGGATCCGTTCCCTCTGTCAGGACTATTGTCTTCGGTGATTTTTTTAATTTGTCGATCATTGCGCCAAAACCAAACATCGCAATATCCCCCCATATGATGTATATTTATGATCTGAAAAAATAATTTATCTTCGATAATAATACCATTATTTAGCGGATTTGTCTTTATTTATGCTCCCATCCACTTCTATTCGCTTTCATTCCTCCGCCTTCTTTTCAAAAAAAGCCCTCTGATCATCTGTGGTTATTATTTTCAGGGGTCGGTTCTGTTCCATCCTGTAACCGCTCTTTGAAAGATATGCCCCGAATGACCTGAAAGCCCCGCGTCTTAACGAAATGACTTTTACCTCAGAAAGTGCTCCCGAGTTTCTTGCTTTGCTGTATGCGCTTATCTTATCCTGAAGCGCTTTATCCAGTATCTCAGAGCACTTTGCATCATTTGTGGACTTCCCCATTTCTGTTTCTATATACACTGTATAATTCGGATCGGGTCTGTCTTGATCAGTATCTATGCAGAATTCTTTAATGCGGGTTCCCATGCACTTTCCGAGATATGCGCAGGCTTCCTCCATCTGTTTAGTGGTGAGCTTTTCCCCGGCAAGGTTCATGATCTGATTTGTCCTGTAGCTGACACTTACTACAGGCATATTCCCGTAAAAATCCTCTATACGCACTATATCCTGTACGGAATATCTGTATAATCCCGATAAAGTCGTTACCAGGAGCTCATACTCTTCTCCCTGCTTTACTTCCCAGGCACATAAAGGCCTTGTCTTCCAGTCACTGTCTACCGGAAGGAATTCAAAAAAGGCAGCATCCGGTATAAGTGTATATCTGTCAGGCTTATTCATTTCAAGTGAAATACCCAGATTACTCTCAGCCGTAAAATACACAAAATAATGTACAGGCATATCCCGGCCGATGTAAATTCTCAGCTGATCCATATACCGTCCGAAAATAACCCCTCCGGAAACGCATACATATTTAAGTCCCGGCCAAATTTTCAGGGCAAGATCCTCTCCTGCTCCCACAGTTATCCTTTTAAGCTCCTCGGCTCTGTCCCTGTCCGCAGGAAGTTTTTTCTCGACATACTCCTTCCATTCATCACTGATGTTAAAATGCTCCGAAACCTTTCCGGTTGAAATATCTTCGATAAACAGATCCCAGTTCTTACAAAGATATTCCATCATTCCCACTATCTTATTAACGAAGATACCGTGGATGGCATTTACAGATCTGTCAGCAAGGGCAAATCTAAGCTTCATATAGAGCATATCATCAAGCTTGTCAGGGAAAAGAACCTCTCCGGGCGCGCTGAATGCGGAATGATCGATCTCACCGATGTTATCGAGCATTCTGTAAGGAGCCCCCATCCTTACTCCGCTCATTATCCCGTTTTTCATGAAGGTTCTGTAAAATTCTCCTATAAAGAAGATATGCCTGTCCGGCAGGCCGGATCCCAGAGAATCAAAATACTCATCTATCGTTTCCCTGACACAGTCCACGGCATATCTTTTCTGTGTATTGATATCGGCTGAAGTCAGCGGAATATATTTGGGATCATCTGCCAGACCGGAGCTTATGCAGTAATAAACGATCTTCTCTGTAGTCAGAAGATTGTTTTCACCCTCTATCATCCTGGATACCGCGCTGTCATAATCCTTCCACGAAGAAAGAGGCACTCTTCTCCTGTAATCCTCCAGTGAATCGATCACTGAAAAGCCGTATTTCTTTCCGTATTCGGTATCCGCATTTCTTTTGACAAGTGAAAGCAGGAGTTCCGTCTGAACCCTTTCACAGTCGTTCGATATGGATCTTATCCTTGATAAAACCTTCTCTGCCATATTATTTCAGCCTGAAGTGGCTTACTATCTCCGTCAGGTTGCTTGCGGTATGCTGCTGGTCTGTTGCAAGCTCGGCTACACTGTCCACTGCCTCTGCCACACTGTCAACAGAGCTTGTGACATCGGCGCTGTGTGAAGATGTCTCCTGGGTACTCTCAGCGATATTTGATACGGCCTCATTTACTTCGTTCATGGAATTCTTGATATTCTCCGTCATATCCTGTATACGCGTAGCGAGCTGTCCGAAGAGTTCAGCGTCATCACCGTACTGCTTTCCGACAGTAACGAAGTTTTCGTAGTCGGGAGTAACGGTATCCGTCACGAAATCAAGCAGCTTGTTGCTTCCGGCTGAAAGATCCGTGAAAGCCTGCTGGACACTGTCTATAGTCTTCTTAATCTCGATAACTGCTTCATTTGTATCGGTGGCAAGATTATTGATCTCCGATGCTACGACAGCAAAGCCCCTTCCGGCCTCCCCGGCTCTTGCGGCCTCAATTGAAGCATTGAGCGACAGCAGGTCGATCTGGCTCGCTATGGACGCTATTGCATCCGCAAGGGTTGATATCTCGCTTACTACCTTTGCCTTTTCATTGGCAGCTTCAAGCTCTGCCCTTCTGAGGTTCGTGATCTCAATGGCGCTGTCATGCTGAGCCTGGTTCTTGCGCTGGATCTCAAGTGCGCGTGCCGTGATCTCCTTAACCTGTTTCTCAGTCTCCGCAGTTTCCGCAGCAAGTCCCTGTACGGAATCATTGACTTCCTGTACGGATGCAGAGACCTCTTCTGTAGCGGCACCCGTAGACATCATAGCATCGTTCACGGCCTCCATATTTTCCTTGATCCTTGCAAACTCTGCAGAAAGCTCTTCACTCATGGCGCTAAGCGTTGAGGAAGCGTCATTTACATTATTTGCTTCATATGAGATATTGCTTATGATCCCGCTGTTGCTCTGATACATCTCATCAAGGGCCTGGCTCATCTCTCCGATCTCATCACGCCTGCCGGAATTGAGCTTCTCTGTAGTAAAGTTTCCGGCTGCCAGCTCCTTTGCAAACAGGTTCACTCCCATGATCGCCTTTGCAATGGATGTTGCAAGCACGAATATGAATATGATGCACAGGATTATCGCGATAATGCAGATCACCGCAGAGACCTTTGTCATATGTGCGACCGGTGCATTAATTTCTGACTGCGGCATGACTATGAGGAGTCTCCAATTGACCTCAGGTACGGAGTCAAAGAAAACATCATATGTCTCCCCGCCGTCCTTATATTCAGACTCACCGCTTGAAGATCCTATTATAGTAGAAGCGATCTTTCCTATCCCCGATGTATCCTCTGATATATTTACGCCGTTCTGAACCTTTGCGTCGTCATTTGTATAAATATAGACACCGTCTGCAGTGGTCATTACAGCCCTTCCGGCCTGTCCTACCTTGATCGAGCTTACAAGCGTAGTTATGGAATCAAGGCTCATGTCGACAGTGATGCATCCGATAAATGAGCCGTCGCTTCCGAAGATAGGTGCAGAACAGGAAGCCATTACGCTCTGGCTTGAAGGATCATAATACGGATCGGTTATGACGGCCTTGAGTTCTGTCTGCGCTTTTGCATTCGTATAGTATTCCTGGCTGAAATAATCATATTCCGCATTTGAATACTCCCAGTCCTCTACTATATCATCTCCGTCTTTGTACCAATAAGGACCTACATAGTCCTGATTGACGTATCGGCCGTCTCCCTGATACACCTGCGGCTCAAACCATATGCCGCAGCCTCTTATGAGATCATCTGACTTGGCCGTTGCACCGAATATCCGCGCATATCCGCTCATATTCGTTCCGGTATAGGTCTCACCGACAAATATCGAAAGATCTTCCGCCGTTGTCCTTATATTCTCAAGCTTTCCGTCAATATCATTTATATTGGCCTTAAGCTCCGACTGCATATGCGCATCGGTCTCACTGCTTATGGCTTTCTTTGAAAGAGATGCGCTTACAACGGTAACTACGACAAGCGCAACTATAACGATCGGAAGGATCAGTATCAGCATCCTCCATTTTATCCCCATACCTCTTGACCTGGCAGCTGCCTGTGTTTTAGCTGAACTTCTCCTGTCCCCCATATGCCCCTCCTTTTTATCAACATCAAGAAAAATTCTTCTTATATAATATCACAAAAGACCGCCGATAAACACAGCTAAACCGTTAAAACTGATTCCCGACATCGCCCAGACGGATCAGAGTCTTCCCGTCATCTCCAAATGTATAGAGTTCATTCCTTACCACTCTTAAGATATGAGCAGGAAAAGACTGTCCGGCTTTTTCAAATAAAGCAGTCATTATCACGTCAGGTCGGATATTGTTCTCCGAACCCGCGGATACCCTTATGTGCAAAGCTCCGCCCTCATCCACATTCATATGATATATATATGGTCTTATATCAACTTCTTTATATTCCGGATCCGGTTCCCCCTTGCCCTGTACATCGGACGGCTGCATAGTCTTTGTATTGTAGGAAGCCTTTCTTATTCTTCCTCCCTTTTTCTTTTTTACCGGCTTTTTTATGATAAAAGAATCGTCTGACATCGCGTCTTCAACAGCTCTCTTTAGATCAAAACCGGGCTCATATCCTTCCTTGAAGCAGATGGTATACTCCGCAGCCTTTACAGAAGCCATCGCATTTTCACTGTTGTCGGGAAGCATTACGCAGCTTATGACTTCAATTCCCTCTGTCTGCTGGGCATTAAGCGCGGCAACAATTTCTTCTGACGATGCCGACTCCGTTACTTCCAGATCAAAATATTCTCCATCGGACTCATAGCCCACTGACAGCGGCATCGCAAAAGACATCTTCTGGTGCGGTGAGAAGCCTTCGGAATAAACGACTTTGAGTCCCGCGCGTCTGTTTGCCCGCTGAAAATATCTCTGCAGATCCAGATGACCTATATACCTCATCCTGCCGTGTTTACTGAATTTTACTCTTATCTTCAAATTGATGCTTCTTTCTGATCTTCATTATGGTTTTCCGATCTGACGAGACATACTCCTCCTCCGAATCCTGCCGCTCCGCAGCCACTGCATTTCTCTCTGCAGTTCGGTGTTACGATACCGTCCTTAGACGCAAGGTATTCTTTTTTCAGAAATTCTTTTGTTACGCCGATATCGATAAAATCCCATGGAAAAGCCTCATCAAAAGATCTTTCCCTCTGCGTATAAAAAGTCATATCTATCCCTGTCCCGCTAAAAGCCTCATCCCATTTGCTGCGGTCAAAGCTTTCTGTCCAGGCGTCATACATGCATCCTTTTTTATATGCCGTAAGAATAGCGGCGGATACTCTCCGATCCCCCCTCGCAAAAACCCCTTCAAGCTCGGAAATGCCCGATTCATGATACTGGAACTTAAGGCTTTTATGATTTACAGCGCGTTCCATGGTCTCATTCACCATATGAGCTTTTCGGAGAAAGTTTTCCGGTCTGTCCATGGAGCACCACTGGAACGGAGTGAAGGGCTTGGGAACAAAGAAAGATGCGGAGCTTGTGACCATGACCCGCATGCCCTTTCTTTCCTCTTTCGGAACGGTATCAAAATAATTCATCGCCACATCATTTGCAAGTTCTGCTATTGCCAGCACATCATCATCGGTTTCTCCCGGCAGTCCCAGCATAAAATACAGCTTGACTTTGCTGTAGCCTGCCCTGAAGCATATCGCGGAACCCTGCATGATATCATCGACTGTGATCCCCTTGTTGATCACATCCCTCATCCTCTGGCTTCCGGCTTCCGGCGCAAAGGTAAGCGAACCCTTTTTATTATCCTGTATCTTCTCCATCATATCGAGAAACACGTGATCGATGCGCAGCGAGGGCAGGGAAATATTGATGAATTTCTCCTTATATGTTTCCACGAGCCATTTCACCAGCTCGGCTATTTTCGTGTAATCCGATGTGGAAAGCGAACTTAATGATATCTCATCATCTCCGGTTGCTTCTATCATGGCCTGAGCATGCTTTTTGAGTGTTTCAAGACTCTTCTCCCTGACAGGTCTGTATATCATTCCTGCCTGACAGAAACGGCATCCCCTGATACAGCCTCTTTGTATCTCAAGCACAGATCTGTCCTGCGTAACCTTTATAAAGGGGATCACTCTTTTTACGGGATAAGGCGCATTATCCATGTCAAGACATACTGCCTTCAGTATGCGTGCAGGAGCATTGTCATTCATGATCCTGTTTTCTCTGAAGGTGCCGTCTTCATTATACTGAGGCTCATAAAACATCGGTATGTACATGCCTCTGATCCCTGCAGCCTTTTCAAGAAATTCAAGACGTGTCGCACCGCGCTTTTTCATGTCTGCGTACAGATCCAGAAGCTCATCATATTCTGTTTCTCCCTCCCCGATATAGAACATATCAAAAAAAGCGGCAACAGGCTCCGGATTATAGGCACACGGTCCGCCGCCGATCACTATCGGGGCTCCCTCTCCGAGCCGTGTATTTTTCGGACGGTCGGCTGCAAGCAGAGGTATCCCGGAAAGCTCCAGAACCTGCAGTACATTTGTATAGCACATCTCATATTGAAGAGTGATGCCTAAAAAATCAAAATCCCTCACCGGATCCTGCGACTCAAGGGCAAATAAAGGTATATGGTTTTCTCTCATGATCTTGTCAAGATCGAGCCAGGGGGAATATACCCGCTCGCACCAGACATCATTTCTCTTATTGAACATCTCATAAAGTATCTGAATACCAAGATGCGACATGCCTATCTCATACACGTCGGGAAAGCACATCGCAAATCGGGTATAAACCGCATTTTTATTCTTTTTTATCGAGTTTATCTCTCCGCCGATATATCTTTCGGGATGCTCGACGGAAAGAAGTATCTCATCACTGAGCGCCAGTTTATCTATTGACTATCTCCTTTGTCACATCTTCCCATGTGACTCCTTTTTCAACCATGAGTACCATGGCGTGATAAAGCCAGTCCGCAAGTTCATATTTCAGCTCTTCCGGATCCGGATTCTTTGCAGCAACTATTATCTCCGTGCATTCTTCGCCTATCTTCTTCAATATCTTGTCAATGCCTTTATCAAAGAGATAATTGGTATAAGAACCTTCCTTGGGATGTTCTCTTCTGTCAACTATGACATTGTATTCATGTTCAAACACCTTCAGCGGGTTGGAATCATCATACTCCCTCTTTATCATCTCATTAAAGAAACAGGATCTTGCCCCGGTATGACATGCTGCCCCGATCTGAAGCACTTTTGCAAGGATCGTATCCTTGTCGCAGTCGGCTGTAAGGCTTTTTACGAACTGGAAATGTCCGGAGGTATCGCCTTTTGTCCAAAGCTCATTCCTGCTTCTGGACCAGTAAGTCATCTTTCCGGTCTCAAGCGTCTTTATGAATGCCTTTTCATTCATATAGGCAAGCATAAGGACCTCGCCTGTTTTATAATCCTGCGCTATCACGGGAACCATATCATCGCTGTTCTTCTCAAGCTCTTCCCAGGAAATCTTGCTCTCAAATGTATTTACCGGGATCCCGAGCCCCTTGCACTGTCTCTTGAAATCCATGAAGTCTTCTGCGGAAGAATCAAGGACTCCGCCTGCAATCCCGGCAATATCATATGTCCTTAAGACGGCTGCTGCTTCATGAAGAGACTCCTTCTCAAGCAGCGGGATGATATCGACGCTCATCCGGTTTGAACTTTCCGAACGGCGGGATCTGAACCAGTCTATGATATCCACAAGCTTTTCTTCATTTATGACAAGGACAAGACCTATATAATTCTTGATCTCGCTCTCACCAGCATCAAGCTCCTTGGTATCTGCCACGGACGCAGCTATCTTTTCCCTGCCGAACCGTTTGGATACTTCCTTTGCAAGCTCAATGTTTTCTTTTTTTGAAAAGTTCAAGGCCGCTGTCTGGCATCCTGCATACAGGAGCTTCTTAATATCTTCCGCTCTTTTTATATTTCCCGCACCGATAAGCGGGATATCCACGGTATGGCTTATGGCCTTGATTATCTCAAGATTTTTATCGTGTCCGGCATCATTTACCGAAAAATCAAATATTATAATGGAATCCGCGCCGTGATTTTCAAAAAACGAAGCGAGTGATACCGGATCTTCAGATACCTTTGACCTGTCATGCAGGATCTTTACTGCAAGTCCGTTATTCAGGTATATGCCAGGTATTATCTGTCTGTAGTTCATTATAAAGCCCCCTTTGTAGAAAGCACGTCCTCTATCCTGTCGTCATATCCGGATGCCATATCCAGTGCTTTTGCAAATGCCTTGAAAGCCGCCTCCGCGATATGATGGGAGTTCAGGCCGTCCAGCTGCTTCAGATGCAGGTTCATCATTGCGCCGTAGGATACCGCATAAAAGAATTCCCTGACCATGCTCATCTCCATATCGCCGCATTTTTCTTCCGGAAAACTAAGATCAAAATTAAAATAAGGTCTGCCGCAAAGATCTATCGCACATGCTATAAGCGCTTCATCCATCGGAAGCAGGAAGTGTCCGTATCGCTTTATTCCGGTTTTGTCGCCCAGTGCTTCGGCTATAGCCTGTCCGATGACAATGCCTGTATCTTCAACAGTATGGTGGGTATCAACCTTCAGATCACCGTTGCATGAAAGATACAGATCAAAAAATCCGTGCTTTGCAAAACCTTCCAGCATATGGTCGAAAAAGCCTATCCCGGTGTTAACATCTGCTTTTCCGGTTCCGTCAAGCAGGAATTCACATGTTATATCAGTTTCCCTGGTTTTTCTGCTGATCTTGGCAAGTCTCTTGTTCATAATTACCTCATCATGTATTTACTCAAATCTTACTGATATAGAATTCTCATGCGCCGTAAGCCCCTCGGATCTTGCAAATGTCTCAACGTCCTCGTGAACAGCCTCCAGCGCCTCCTTCGTGTAGCAGATCACAGAAGATTTTTTGATGAAATCATCAACTGAAAGCGGTGAGAAAAACTTGGCCGTGCCGTTCGTCGGAAGCACATGATCCGGGCCTGCAAAATAGTCTCCCAGAGGCTCTGAAGAATACTCGCCGAGGAAAATCGCTCCGGCGTTTTTTACCCTTGTCATCGTCCCCCAGGGATCGCGCGTTACTATCTCAAGATGCTCGGATGCTATCTCATTTACTGCATCCACGGCATCCTCCATATTATCGGCTATAAGGATATATCCGTAGTTATCAAGCGATTTTTCAATTATATCACGCCTTGAAAGCTTCGGAAGATATCCTTCGATCTCTTTGGATACAGCTTCGGCAAGTTCTGTGGATGTTGTGACCAGAATTGCGGACGCCATCTCATCATGCTCAGCCTGGCTTAAGAGATCTGCTGCAACATATCGCGCATTGGCAGTTTCATCAGCCAGCACCATTACTTCTGACGGTCCGGCAACGGAATCTATTGATACATGTCCGTAAACCGATCGTTTTGCCAAAGCTACATAGATATTTCCCGGGCCCACTATCTTGTCAACCTTCGGAATAAGCTCAGTGCCGTATGCCATAGCCGCTATGGCCTGCGCCCCGCCGGTTTTGTAAATGCTTTTTATTCCGGTGATCTTTGCCGCCGCAAGCACCACGGGAGTTACCTTTCCGTCTGCACCTGCCGGAGTGCACATTATTATTTCCGGTACGCCTGCACACTGGGCAGGTATAATATTCATAAGAAGTGTGGAAGGATAAGCCGCCTTTCCACCCGGCACATAAACACCGACCTTTTCTATGGGCGTGATACGTTGTCCCAGGATAGCCCCGTCTTCATTTGTCGTAAAGAAGCTCTGCCTGATCTGCTTTTCATGATATGACCTTATATTGACGCAGGCTTTTTCCATAACTTCATACAGCTTCGGATCGATCTCTGATGCTCCCTCTTCGATCTCATCCTCGCTTACCATGAAGGAATTCTCGTCCAGTTCACATTTATCAAACTGCCTTGCATATTCAAATATTGCTTTATCGCCGTTTTTGCGCACATTATCAATGATAGCGGCAACCCTTTCTTCAATCTCGCCGTAATCATTCGTGCTCCGCTTCAGAAGCCTTTCCAGCAGGTCTTTCTTTGTTTCTTTATTAAGTCGTACTGTTTTCATTGCTAAATAACGCTTTCTACTGTATTGATCACATCCGTCAGATCCTTTATCAGCTTATTTATCCGATACGCATGGATCCTCATTGATACCGTATTTACCACGAGCCTTGCGGAAAGCGGCACAACCTCCTCAAGCACTACCAGTCCGTTTTCTCTCAAGGTGCTCCCGGTCTCCACTATATCGCAGATAACATCGGCAAGGCCTACAAGAGGCGCCAGCTCGATCGACCCGTTAAGCTTTATTATATCGACGGTCTGATGCTTCACGTTCTGGAAATAATCCTTTGTGATCTCGGGATATTTTGTGGCTACTTTTATCATCTCATGATGCTGTAAAAGCTCACGCGCGCTCTCAGGTCCTGCTATACACATACGGCATTTGCCGATATCAAGGTCGAGCACTTCAAAAATCTTCCTGCCTTCTTCAAGGATGGTATCTTCACCTACAACTCCTATATCCGCCGCTCCGTGTTCCACATATGTAGGTACATCGGGCCCTTTGGCAAGAAATACCCTCACCTTATTTGTCTCATCCGTAAATATAAGCTTCCTGCTTTCCTTATCTTCCATCTCAGCAAGACTGATCCCGGTCTTTTGAAGCATTTCAATAGTCTTGTCCGCAAGCCTTCCTTTGGTAAGGGCAAAGGTAAGATAGCCGTCGTCTTTTGTCCTTCCGCTCTCCTCATTATTCAGCGCGGTCACAAGATCATCAAGCGAAAGAGTAAAACCAAGCGCCGGAGCATCATGTCCGAATTTGGCCAGAAGATTGTCATACCTTCCGCCCTTTAAGATGGCATCCCCAAGGGATGAAGTATATGCCCTGAAAATGATCCCTGTATAATAATTGTATTTTGAAAGCATGGACATATCAAAAGATATATAATCCTGTATTCCCCTTTGCTCAGCCTGGGCGTATACCGCATGCAGCCTGTCTATGGCAGCCTTGGATCTTTCATTTGATATGCCGACCAAAGCCTTATCGAGCACAGATACGTCTCCGAAAAGCTCCACACATCGCAGAAGCTTGTCAGACTGGGATTCAAGCATCTCTATGTCCTTGATGAGATTAAAGGCTGCAAACTGGTTTTTATTCCCTATCTCATCCCTGAGGTTCATCTCAAGGTCGCCGTCAATTTCTGCCTCTTCGCAGAGTCCCTTGAAATATCCTGCATTACCGATACATATCTGGAAATCCTTTAATCCTGCGGATTTTAAGAGTTCCACAGCCATGGCGATCATCTCCCCGTCTGCCTCGACAGTTCCGTCGCCCATGAATTCAGCCCCGATCTCGGTATTCTCCTTAAGCTTCCCGGAAAGCGATCTGGCATTAGAAAAAACATTGCCTGAATATGAAAGCTTTACATGGACATTGTCCTCGATGAAATATTTGGCGGCAGCCCTTGCGACTCCCGGCGTAAAATCAGGACGCAATACAAGAGTGTTGTTGTCTTTATCAAAGAATTTATAAAGCTCGTCAGAGGGCGTGGTTCCGATCTCCCCCGAATATACATCAAAGTACTCAAAGCTCGGTGTATCTATCTCCCTGTAGCCGTAATTTCTCAATATCTGAAGAAATTCCAGCTGAAGAGTCAGCTTTCTTTCGTAATCATTTCCGTATATATCCCGGACACCCTCGGGAGTATGAAGCAATCTGTTTTCCATAACGGATAAATAATATCACAATCATGAAAACCGTACAATGAAAAAGAGGACAGGGTCAGCTGTCCTCTTCTCAACGGATCGTTACGCTTTGCAGTTAGTTGGTGTTCGGGTTAGCCCTCAGTCTCTTCACTGTATTCCAGTCAACGAGCTGTGTGTTATAGGGATCATGCTTGCCGAACTGCTTTGCATATTCACATGCCTCACCTTGGGTGCTGAAAGCTGCAAGCACACGGCAGTCGTTATTAGCCACTACCTCCCAGGGACGATTGGGATCACCCTCAATACCTGATGCGTTAAATACCATGCCTCCGGATATTTCATCAAGAGCGTCTTCATTGATCTTATTAATATCTGCCATTTTTAATCCTCCTTCTGCAGCATTTTTTCGGTTCTATATATTTATACGAAACACATCGCAATATGTCAGGATTTTATTGTCCTCTTCTGTCAAGATCCAGCTGTATATAGTCAAGGTACGGGATAGGTATCCCGGGTTTCGGGCGTATCTCATAACTCATATCAAGCTCATCTATCCTGAAGCTTTTACGTCCCCCGTCCTGCATCCTTCTCCAGAAGATCATGAGCTGCCTGAATGTGAGATAGTACATCATTTCACGTTCGGTATACTCTATCAGAATGAACGCCACTCCTTCATTACGTTCAAACTCCTCCATAAAATATACCTGATGCTCATGGATATTACTCAAGGGAAAAGTATCTGTCCTGCATTCCTTGGCATCAAAGCATATCGGTATCCCCTGGGCGACGCCTATATAATCCACGGTAGACTGCTGTTCAAAATACGCAAGTATTATCTGATGAGATGACTTATCAAGCTTTACGGGCGTTATCGGTGTAGGGATCTTCTGGATAAGAGCAAGGTGTCCCTGTTCATATTTCTCATTTGTCCGATTCACAAGCTCCTCCAGAGCCGAACCTCTCAACCCCCTTGAATTCCATGTAGCCATTATTTTAATCTCCGATATTCTTATCTTTCATTGATACCCGCTATAGCCAGGCATTCCCTCATATCCTGAGGTATGGGCGCGGATATGGTAAGGCCGTCCAATATCTCTTTCGGAAGCTCCGTTCTGTATGAATGAAGCATCTGCCGCTTCGCCTTTATCTTTCCTGCTTCAACCGTGCCGTACTTAATATCTCCCGTCACAGTATGTCCTGAATACGCCATCTGCGCTCTTATCTGATGCTTCCTTCCTGTTATCAGCTCAAGCTCGGCATAGGTTATATCATGTCCTTCGCCTATTATGACAAGCTCAGTTATGATCTCTTTATATGAGCTTTTTGCGGCAGCGCTGATCTTAACTTTATTATCACCCTCAGCCTTGCTTATATATGAGACAAAATGAAGTCTGCCGTTTTCAAAGCTTTTCTTTTCTTCATCTGTAAATCTTCCGTTAAGCAGTGCCCTGTAATACTTCTTTATCCTGCGTTCCCTGATGGCATTATTAAGCATCTGCAGACCCTTTATCGATTTACCGCACAGCACGATGCCTGAAGTATTTGTATCCAGCCGGTTGCATACAGAAGGTTTGCAGACTTCGCTTCCGTCATATCCGGTATAAATGAGCAGCAGATCGTTCAGTGAGATCCTCCCGGTTCCGTCGCTTTGCGTCCTGAGTCCCGCCGGCTTGTCATAGAAGAGATAATCATCGTCTTCATAAAGGATTCGGTCATTTTCAATACTCAGCATTTGATCCGGTCTGCCGGCTTTATTATGCTCTGTTCCCTTTGCCTGCGTCCTTTGGCTGTCATTTTCAAGTTGATGGCTTTCTTTGGTTTTTCCGCCAAGTTTTTCAAAGGTTTCGTCGGATAAAAAGAAGCCGATCCTGTCTCCTGCAGTTAATTCCGACCTGCCGTCAGACCGCTTTCCGTTCAATTCAATGTTTTTTTTGCGTAGGAATTTATAAATAAGCCCGGAAGGAGCTTCAGGCAGCACGCGCATGGCATATTTAAAAAGAGTGAGCCCCTCTTCTTTTTCAGATACGATATACTCTGTCAAAGGGATATCCTCCCTATAAGATGCAGGATGGCTTCATCCCTTGCATCACCGGCATCATGCCTTTCAGCCAGTGTCTTCAGTCTGTCCGTAAACTTTGCCCTGTCGGTGAAAACCTTGATATTAAGGTCTGTGTATTTATTTGCAGTGAAGATGTCTTTCAAATGCTTTTCTATTTTGGCCGTATCTGTCTTATCATATTCCGTAAATCCCAGAAGACTCCCGTCAGATGAAATAAATGCATTAACCCCGTAGCTTTTGTCCGATGTTGTCAATATCGAATCATAGAATACGGGGACATTCCCTCTTATTTTCTCAATGATATCAAATACTTCCCGGCTTCCTTCAGGAAATCTCATGAACATGATGAAACGGACCAAAGCCATGGCTGCAGGAATGCAGATGACAACTGTCAATATTCCAACGGCAGTCCTGTTGTAAGGAAAGAAATGGATCCCCGAGATATAGATGATAAGAGCCGCAATTGCAAGAGCCAGCGAAACAAAGCCGCTTTTAAGCTTCATGGAACCTATATAGCCGTATGTCCCTTTTTTCATTTCAGCTCTTTGATAAGACTGCAGAGAAGATCAAAGGTCCTTTGCACGGAAGAAATTGAGACGGTTTCCTTCGGAGTATGCGCCCTTGATATCGTAGGTCCGAAAGATACTATATCCACAGGCTTGAGCGCATTATATATCACACCGCACTCAAGGCCTGCATGCATCCCCCTGATCAAAGGAGACTGCCCGTAGGCGCTCTCGTATAATCTTATCAGCATGGGCAGAAGATATGAGTCTTCATTGTACTCCCATGCAGGATAATCTGCTTTTTCTGTATAATCAGCTCCCACGGCGCCGGCAATTACCCTGAGTTTCGAAGAAAGGGCATATTTTTCAGTTGAAACAGAACTCCTCAAACCTGCTTCCAATGTGAATCTGTCATCGCTTAACCGCATGATCCCGAAATTAAGGCTGGTCTCCACCAGATCCTCCTGCCCTTTATCCCGGCACATTTTTATTACACCATCAGGGATTACCGTAAGAAGATACATGAGTTTCTTTGCGGAATCATTTCGCAGCACCCATTTCGTGCTCTCTCCGACATTCTCGCAATAGATCATGAGATTCTTTTCGTTCGCCCTGTATTCGTTCTTGATTATCTTTTCAAACTCAATGATATTCTGCTCGAAGGACGTCGAATTTTCATTTGAAACCATAATATGGCATCCGGCTTCCCTCGGGATTGCATTATCCATCAGGCCGCCTGAAAGCTCAATGATAC
>JAEEGL010793373.1_pt1 | contig 34527 bp, 20 predicted proteins | sample 9134231 | NCBI WGS metagenome assembly JAEEGL01 (sample SAMN16246548, study PRJNA631951) | gut metagenome | biome: gut microbiome; feature: rumen; material: fiber-attached | host: Bos | place: Iran: Karaj | collected 2018-10
GCACCCGCTTCTCGATTTGTGCGCCAAAAAATTCAATCTGGCCATCCACAACAAATATGTGAAACATCCCGAATTCTATGATAATCATACGCTGTTTATCGAGTTCGCGCGTGGCATGGCTGACGGTGGCTATAAGCATGTTTACGATATCCTGGCCGACGACATTCTGCAGCGTTCAGTTATTCTTTACATCAAGGTTTCGTATGCCGAATCACGCCGCAAGAACGAAGCCCGTTATCAGGAAGCATTGAAGGGATCGATTCTGTCGCACTCCCTGCCCGAAGAGAGCCTCGTTCGCTTTAGCGAAGCCGACGACTGGGATGAGCTGACCGGTGGTGCCGAATCCGGTTACATCAACATTCGCGGTATCGAAGTGCCATTCGTTTCGATGAACAACGAGCCCGAGCTTAAGAGCGGCCCGGAACTGGATGCTCGCTATAGCCGCGCACTCACGCTGTTGAAGGGACTGGCGAAATAATCGCTGGTGTTTTTTGGTTTAAAAAGCCGTGCATCTTTGCACGGCTTTTTTTTGAGGTTATGTGCGGCAAAAAAGGCGCGTATTTGCTTGCAAATAGCGCCGTTGGGGGTAGCGGCGTATGCGCGCAGCCGCAGAGACGTTACGTGGAACGTCTCACGGCGAGCACATAGCCGCGTAGGGGGCTGTGCCCCCACACGAAACAAACATTTTGAAAATCGATGTTCTATGTAGGATATTGGTATCAGCTGATTTTAAGCAACTCGTGGCTATGTCAGGGTTCATCACTCAACAATCGTAGGATTCGCCAATGAAACGGATTAAAACATCTCTGATCGTGTGTATAACACTTGCGTTGCTCAGTTCTGCCTGTACAAAAGAAAAGCAGGTTACTCCTGGCAATAATCCTGTTGGGACGGGCGTTTCGGCGCATTCTGAAAACTTTGCGAATTTGCCGGATTGCCAGTTCTGGCCACAGGATAACTGTGCTGTTACGGATGCGATTATCAAGGATGTCATAAATAATGATGTGATCAACATCGCCAATCGCAACGAACAGACGCCATTGATGGTTGCACGTAATGTCAACGTGGTTAAGCAGCTGATAGCCGCTGGTGCAGATGTGAATGTGAAAGATGACAGCTGGAAGACGCCATTGATGTATTTTAAGGATGTCCAGATTATTCGGGCGCTAATTGATGCAGGTGCGGATGTCAATGCGAAAGACAGGGAAGGCCGTACACCTTTAATGATGGCTCAGAATGCCGAAGTGGTTCAGGCATTGATCGAAGCTGGGGCTTATGTGAATGCAAGGGACGATAAGCATCGAACCGCTTTGATGTATGTAAAAGATACGGCTTCGGTGCAGGCACTTATTTCTGCCGGTGCCAGTGTTCGGGCGAGAGATGCGTCTGGCTACACAACATTGATGTCAGAAAAGGATGCGGGGGCAATTAAGGCTTTGATTGCCGCCGGCGTGAATGTCAATTTGAAGAATATTGATGGCAAAACAGCTTTGATGTTTGTCAAGGATGCAGCATCTGTACAGGCGCTTATTTCTGCCGGCGCCGATGTGATGGCCAGGTATGATTATGATAGCACTGTATTGATGTCAGAAAAGGATGCGGGCGCGATTGAGGCTTTGATTGCCGCCGGCGTGGATGTCAAATCGGAGAATAGTTATGGCGATACCGCCTTGATGTTTGTTAAGGATGCGGCATCTGCACAAACGCTGATTGACAGAGGTGTCAATGTGAATGCAATCGGTAATGGTGGCAGAACTGCTTTGATGCTCGCAAAAGATACGGCGACGGTTAAGACACTGATTGCTGCAGGTGCATCGATCGATGCAAGAGATAACTATGGCAAAACCGCGCTGATGACACCTAAAGAAGCTGGTGCGATTGAGGCTTTGATTGCGGCGGGTGCAGATGTCAATGCAAGGGATAAGCATGGCAGAACGCCTTTGATGTTTGCCAGGGATGAAGCGTCTGTACGGGCTTTGATCGCTGCTGGAGCAGATGTCAATGCAAAGGATAAAGCCAATTACACACCGATGCTGTCACATCTTGATAATGCCGGCATCGTTCGGTTGCTGGTATCGGCAGGTGCCAATGTCCATAATGGGGACAAGCAGGGCAGGACACCGCTGCTGACGCTGTGTAATGATTTGGAATACGTTCAGAAGCTGATATCAGCTGGCGTGGATGTCGATGCGGTTGATGTTTCCGACAAAACGCCTTTGACGATGACCGATAATCCAGATGTGATGCGAGCTTTGATCGCTGCTGGCGCAGATGTCAACGCAAAGTATGAGTATCGAGCTACGCCACTGCTGACGCATATCCATCGACCAGATTTACTCAAGTTGCTTATAGAAGCAGGCGCAGATGTGAATGCTAAAGATAAAGACGGCAAGACACCTTTGATGTATGCAAAAAATGCAGAATCGGTCAAGGTTCTGATCGCAGCCGGTGCAGAAGTGGATGCTAAAGATGAAGTCGGCAAAACACCGTCATTGATTTATGGAGGTGATGTAGAATCTGTCAAAGCCGGAGCTGATGTGAATGCAAGCAGTGAAGATGACAAAACACCTTTGATGTATGCAGGTGATGTAGGAACAGTCAAAGCTCTGATCGCAGACGGAGCGGATGTGAATGCTAAAGATAATAATGGCAAGACAGCATTGATGTATGCCAAAGATGAGGCATCTGTGAATGCATTGATAACAGCCGGAGCCGATGTAAATGCTAAAGATAATAATGGCAAGACTACATTGATGTATGCAGATGATGTAGGATCAGTTAAAGCTCTGATTGCAGCCGGAGCCGATGTGAATGCTAAAGATGCAGACGGCAAAACACCATTGATGTATGCAGGTGATGTAGGAACAGTCAAAGCTCTGATTGCAGCCGGAGCCGATGTAAATGCTAAAGATGCAGATGGCAAAACACCTTTGATGTATGCTAATTCTGGAGAATCGGCAGCAGCTCTTGTTGAATCCGGGGCAGATATCTATGCCAAAGATAAGGCCGGTAAAAGTGTATCTCAGTGGCTAGGATCAGGGTGGCTAGAATCAGGAATTGATTTCCAGTTTCTGTCCATTATACACACTCTGTTGAATCAAGCAAAGAGTCGTGAAGTACTCGAACTCCTGCTTGATGGTGATATAGATAATATAATCAATTTAAAAAACGAAACAAGAACTGGTTTGACGATATGGAAGTATGCACGGGATGGTGAAAAGGTCAAAGCCCTGATCGCAGCTGGCGCGGATGTGAATGCTAAAGGTGCTTATGAGACGACACCCTTGATGTATGCTAAAGATGAAGCTTCCGTAAAAGCATTGATAGCTGCTGGTGCAGATGTGAATGCCAAAGATGGTGGAGGAGAAACTCCATTGATGTATTGTGCCATGAATGTAAGGAATGTAGAATCTATAAAAGCATTGATAGATGCTGGTGCAGACGTGAATGCTAAAAGAAATAATGGTAAGACAGCATTGATGTATGCTAAAGATGAAGCTTCCATAAAAGCATTGATAGATGCTGGTGCAGACGTGAATGCTAAAGATATAGACGGCTGCACTCCATTGATGAAAGCCAAAGATGAAGCTTCCATAAAAGCATTGATAGCTGCTGGTGCAGATGTGAATGCTAAAGATAAATATGGTCGTACTCCATTGATGTATGCTGAAGATGAAGCTTCCATAAAAGCATTGATAGAATCAGGCGCGGATGTGAATGCTAAAGCCGTAGATGGTATAACTCCACTCATGTATGAGCTCGATAATAATAGACGTTTAAGATTTGTGAATGCATTAATAACTGCTGGTGCAGATGTGAATGCTAAAGATATAAATGGTAAGCATCCACTCATGTATGCGCTTATGTGTAGAAGTATAGAATTTGTGAATGCATTAATCGCTGCTGGCGCAGATGTGGATGTTAAAGATAATAATGGAGAGACACCATTGATGTATGCCAAAGATGAGGCAGATGTGAATGCATTAATCGTTGCTGGCGCAGATGTGAATGCTAAAAATAAATATGGTCGTACTCCATTGATGTATGCCAAAGATGTAGCTTCCATAAAAGCATTGATAGCTGCTGGTGCAGATGTAAATGCTAAAAATAATAATGGCAAGACTGCATTAATGTATGCCGAAGATGAGGCATCTGTAAAAGCATTGATAACAGCCGGAGCCGATGTAAATGTTAAAGATAATAATGGAGAGACACCATTGATGTATGCCAAAGATGAGGCATCTGTGAATGCATTGATCGCTGCTGGTGCAGATGTGAATGCTAAAGATATAAATGGTAAGACTGCATTAATGTATGACAAAGATGAGGCATCTGTAAAAGCATTGATAACAGCCGGAGCCGATGTAAATGCTAAAGATAATAAAGACAAGACTGCATTAATGTATGCCGAAGATGAGGCATCTGTAAAAGCATTGATAACAGCCGGAGCCGATGTGAATGCAATAGACCAAAAAGGACGTACACCATTGATGTATGCCGATAATAATGAGGCTGTTTATAATGCTTTGATTGCTGCGGGGGCAGAAACTAAAGCGGAAGATTCAGATATGGAAGATTCAGATATGGAAGATTCAGATATGGAAGATTCAGATATGGAAGATTCAGATATGGAAGATTCAGATATGGAAGATTCAGATATGGAAGATTCAGATATTGGCAGAATATCATTATTGGATGCCAAAGATGCAGAATCTGCAAAAGCCATGATTGCTGCGGGTGCAAATGTCAATGCAACCCTGATAAACTGTGATCCGAACGAGCCAATGAATGAAGACTATTGCACATATATATATAATATTCCGATGCTAACATTTGTTGATCATCCCGATGTATTAAAAGCCATGATTGACGCTGGAGCCGATGTCAATGTCAGAGGTGAGGATGAGGTGACGCCATTAATGGCAGCTACGAACATTGAATCCGTAAAACTATTGATTGCGGCGGGTGCAGATGTGCATGCGAAAGACGAAGACGGCAAGACGCCACTGATGCATGCCCAAAATGCAGAAATCACAAAAGCTCTGATTGCCGCAGGTGCGGATGTGAATGCTGAAAATACTTATCATGAGACTCCATTGATGTTTGCCAAAGATGCGGAATCGGTAAAAGCATTGATTGCTGCCGGTGCCAATGTTAATCCGAAGAGAGATGGATATGGGCAGGAAACCCCGTTGATGTTTGCGAAAGATTCAGCGTCGGTGAAGTTGCTGATATCTGCAGGCGCAGATGTGAATGCAAGGAATTCGGCACAGCGAACACCATTGATGTTTACCGATGATCCAGAATCGATAAAAGCTCTAATTGCCGCAGGTGCAGATGTGAAAGCCAAAGATAAAGATGGCGATACAACCTTGATATCGTTTGACCCATATCTTGGAACTTTTTCTGAACATCTTAAGAATGTTGAATCACTAAAATCCCTGATTGATGCAGGTGTGGATGTGAATGCAAAAAATAATTATCATGCGACTCCCTTGATGTATGTCGAAGATGCAGAAACTGCAAAAGTCTTGATTGCAGCGGGTGCAGACGTAAATGCCAAAAATAAAGGTGGCAAGACCCCCTTGATGTCTGTCAATGATTTAGAAACTGCAAAAGTCTTGATTGAAGCCGGTGCAGATGTGAATGCCAAAGATAAAGATGGCGAGACCGCTTTGATGTATGCGAGAGATGTGGAATTGTTAAAAGCATTGATATCAGCCGGCGCAGATGTGAATGCCAAAGATAAAGATGGCCGTACAGTGTTAATGAGATTCAAAGAGAAACCTGAATTTGTAAAAATCCTGATTGATGCAGGAGCCGATGTGAATGCAAGGAATCCAAAGGGTGAGTCTGTATTGATGAATGCACAGGATATAAAACTTGTAAAGATTTTGATATCAGCCGGCGCAGATGTCAATGCCAGAGATAAAGAAGGTCTGACACCATTGATGACTGTTAAGGATGCAAAATGTGCAAAGGCATTGATCGCAGCCGGAGCCAATGTAAACGCAAAAGACAATGCAGGGAAAACCGTATTGGATCACACATACGAAATGGACATACGAAAAGTCATACTCGCTTTTGATACGGATTTCAAAGCAAGCAAAGATGCACTGAGGCTTGTCAGAGGGGATGCAGATCTGTTTAAGGCCCTGATTAGAGCCGGCGCAGATGCGAATGAAAAGGATGATTATTACGGCAGCACGCCACTGATGATTGCTCCGGATGCAGAAGCTGTAAAGATGTTGATCGCTGCTGGTGCGGATGTGAACGCAAAGAATAAAGATGGGCGGACACCATTGATGTTTGCCAGAGATGCCGCATCTGTAAAAGCTTTGATCGCAGCCGGAGCCGATGTAAACGCAAAAGACGATGATGAGCGGACGCCATTGATGTTTGCGCCGGACGGCGCATCAGTAGAAGCATTAATTGCAGCCGGAGCGGATGTAAATGCGAAAGACAAGGATGGGCGAACGCCACTGATGGTTCCCTCAGAGAAAGATACATGGTATTGGCATGATACCTTTGATGAAGCTGATGGGGGGAAGCCATGGAAGGTTGATAAAAATGCCGAATTTGTGAAAGCTTTGATCACTGCAGGTGCCGATGTGAACGCAAAAGATAAGGAAGGTCGGACGCCATTGATGTTTGCGCCAGACGGAGAAGCTGTAAAAGCTTTGATTGTTGCAGGTGCGGATGTGAACGCAAAAGACGAAGAAGGGCATACGCCATTGATGTCTGCGCCAGACGGAGACGCTGTAAAAGCTTTGATTGCTGCCGGTGTTGACGTGAACATCAGAAGCAAATCGGGAAGGACGCCACTGATGTCTGCGCAGGACGGAGAATCTGTGAAAGCTCTGGTTGCAGCAGGTGCCAATGTCAATGCCATGTACGATGGTGGCATCACTACATTATGGAAGACCGGTAAGGCAGATGTTTTGGAGGCTTTGATTGATGCAGGTGCGATTTTTATTGTTCCTAATGGCGAAGATGAAGATTGTTACGATAGCCATGAAATGAGGTATTGCACTTCTTTTGTTGATCACTGGTCTGAGCACCATGTGAATGTGTCTGAGTTTGTTTACGAAACGAGAGAAATAGACGAGCTTCGTGAAGAGGAAGAAGAGGATGAACGAGAATGATCGCGCTGGGAGAAGTCATATCATTTATCGGATGGTGTGAGGTTTGGAGCCTAATCGCCGCTGTGTTATTGGGATGTTTGGGGGGACAAATTGTAAGGCCTGCAATCGTAAGCTTTGGACTGTGGAAATCATTGTATTGGTTTTGTTTTAGAGAGACGTAAAGGTTCCGAAAGAGACATGAAAAAACTCAGTATCATACTTGCTCTGGTTTTGTGTGGGTGTGCAGGAAATCCAGAATCTGCGCCTAAAAGTGCAACAGAGGAATCTCAGTCGCCAGCCAGTGAACCGTTGTCAAAAGCGGCTGATTCGATGCTGATTCCAGAGGATGCACTGAAGAGTCCGAGTGGATATGCGTATGTGATTTTGAAGCCGGGTGATGGCTCGAAACCGGCGCATACGGCAGCAGTCGATGTGAATCTGCGCGTGCGATCGGTCGATGGCGGTATCGTCGACGAAGGCAAAGGCACAATTGCAGCAGCGCATTCGACGCCGTTTTTGGAAGAAATGATCGGCCTGATGGAAATTGGCGAAACGATCCGTGTATGGGGCGAATCGCAGGCCAGAATCTGGGAAATCGAGCTTATTGGTGTGAATGATGTGTACAATCCGCCCGAGGATGTTGGGGCTGTGCCTTCGGATGCCATGGTTTTGCCAGGATTTGAGGATGTGCATTACCGCGTGATAGAGCAGGGCGATGGCAGCAGTAAAATACAAGAAGGTCAGGTGATTCGGTTTCATGTGACGCGCTGGAAATCGAACGGTGAGATATTAGAGAGCAGTCGCGCTGGCCGCGGAATGCTGCTGTTTTTGAACGATTCACAAAAAGCGCTTGATCCGATTCATCATGCGGTGGTTTTGGAAATGACGACAGGATCTCATTTTCGTCTGTGGCTTCCGGCAGCCAGGATCCATGCCGATAGCGACATCGTCGAGGATATATGGGTTGTTGAGCGCGTTCATGAACTGGAACCGCCGGAATTGAAGGTGCCGGATGATAAATCAGGACTGACGCAGATCACCAAAGACGTATGGATGCGGTATGAAACACGAAACGATTCACCCGTGCTGCTTAAGGATTCGGATGGTGCGGAAGTCGATATGACGTGCTGGCGTGCCGAAACCGGGGATCTCATCGAAGCCAGTTATATCAGGGAAAAACACGATGTGATGGATATTACACAGGATCTTGGTGTTTGGTACGATATCATGAAATCTGCGGCACCCGGCGATACGTTCGTCGCATGGATTGGCGCAAAAGCATTACCCGCTTCGGTCAATATGGATTTGGTGTGCCGGGTCAAGGTATTCGGCGTAGTGAATAGTGAATAGTGAATAATCGGCGCGCCACGACGTGGCGCATACCACCGGCACGCTGAAGGCGTGCAATGATACAGCTCAGAAATAGCGAGTTCCGCACGTCTCCCTGCGCAGCGTAACCCCGGGAAATAGGGATGAGCGGCAAGTGAATAGTGAATAGTGAATAGTGAATAAACGGCGCACCACGACGTGGCGCATACCACCAGCACGCTGAAGGCGTGCAATGATACAGCCCGGGGTGAGCGCAGCGTAACCCGCAAACACAACACCGATAATTCAATGCGAATAAAGAATCACAAAACCCAACACAATTCGTCAGAAATAAGCGCACCCAGTCCATCGAAAGGATCGCATTGGCAGGTCGAAAGCGGGTGTGAGCTGTTGTCGTTTTTGGTTGCGAAGTTACCGCAACAGAGCGGGACATCCATAAAAAATCAGCTGAAACACGGGTGTATCCGGGTGAATGAGGAAATCGTTACGAAGCACAATCATGCGTTAAATGCTGGTGATTTTGTATGTGTGGTATCGCAGCGGGAATCGAAATATGGCTTGAATCATCCGAAATTGCGGATAATGTTTGAAGATGATTACCTCATTGTTGTCGAAAAGGGCAGTGGTCTGCATTCGGTGGATACGACAGGAAAAGGCGTAGAGAATGCGTGTGGATTGCTGGAATCGTATATCCGGCGCCGATCTCCGCAAAAGCGGATATATGTGGTACATCGGCTGGATCGCGATACTTCGGGCGTGATGCTATTTGCCAAATGCCGCGAAGCGCAAAACCGTCTGGTAGCCGACTGGAATGAACGCGTGTCGGAACGGCGGTATATTGCAGTTGCCGAGGGGCTATTTGAACCAAAAGCCGGGACGATTGACACCTATCTTTATGAAGATGCACATAAAGTCGTGCACAGCACAAATGATCCGAATCGCGGTTTGCGGGCGATCACGCATTACCAGGTGATTGAAGCGCACGAGGATCTGAGCTTATTGGCGCTTGAACTTGAAACGGGGCGAACGAATCAGATTCGCGTGCATTTGCAGTCGATTGGGCATCCGGTGGTCGGTGATTTGAAATATGGCGCGACGGATAATCGCATCGGGCGGTTGGCATTACACGCTGAAACGATTTGTTTTCGGCATCCGATCACGCAAAAAATGATGAAATTTGAATCGCCGGTGCCGGTGGAATTTGGTGAAATCATGCGCGACGAGCGATAAGATCCTCGCATGGGCGACATATTTTTAGGCTTTGTTTAACGAGCGTGGATATGAAAATGCAGAGCCATTTGCTTCGCGGCTTTTAGCTTATAGTTTATGGCTTATCGTGCGCCTTAGACAACTACAAGCTATAAGCCACAAGCGATAAGCCTGAACTTCCCGACATCGTGTGTGGAAAGCCATATCCACACTGGTTGAATACAGCGAATTTTATCCGTCGCTGAGCGCAGCGATACCCACGTCAGAAAGTTGCGAATGCGGCCGGCGTATTTGGGACAAATAGCCGGCCGCCAAAGGCCGTATTGCCGCAGGCAATAGGCCGATAGCGAGCGGCAGGGGCGGCGAATGCCGCCCCAAGGCGAGCGGAGACGATAAGACAAAGGGACAATAATTCAGAAAAGGATTGAAAAAAAAACATGAATGGGGGTAAAAGGCATATTCTAAGCCTGCAAGAAAAAGCAGGTGTCATGATCATGCATGGAGCGCACATGGATAAAGACACGAGAATAATAAATTGTGTTGTTGAGAAGCGGCGTGCGTGATATAAGGGATTGATTTATTCTTGTGCCTGAGTGGCATGAGAGCCTATTTCATTGATGGCAGTTGGAGCTGCCGAGGGTCAGTTGGTTCGAACAGGACGGAGGATTTTAAAAGATGGATGGCATTAAACAAGCGTTTGCGATGGACCAGGGTGGTATCTGGATGTGGGCAATTTGTGCCGTATCAATTATCTGCCTTGCATTGCTCGTAGAGCGCATTTATTACATTTTCTTCAAGTTCAACACGAATGCGCGTTCGTTTATGGACACAGTGCAGCGCAATATCATGGCGAACAACATTGATGGTGCGATCCAGGTATGCAATGCGGCGAAAGAAGCAGCGGTTGCACGCGTGATCAGAGCTGGTCTTTCGAAAGCGAATCAGAACGAACTTGAGATTCAGAATGCACTTGAAGAAGCCTCTCTTGAAGTTGTTCCCCTTGTGACAAGATTTTTGCCGGCAATTTCATCGATGGCAAACATCGCGACGCTGCTTGGACTTCTTGGTACGATTATCGGTCTGATCGACGCATTCGGTGCATTGGAAAGTGCGGCTCCGGATCAGAGACAGCAGATGTTGTCAGCTGGTATTGCAATCGCAATGAACACGACGGCATTTGGTCTTATCGTCGCAATCCCGACGTTGACCTTCCATGTTCTTTTGTCGACGTTTGCGACAAAGATCATTAGCGACATTGAGCTTTATTCGACGCGTCTTGGCAATCTTCTTGCGAAACGTCTTGCGAAATAAGCAAAGAAATCAGGGATTTGCGGGTATCGTAGTGATGCCCGCGTAACTGACCGTAAGAGGAGAGCGAAATGGCAAAGAATAAAGTGCCAGATGCTGAAGATATCAATCTGACACCAATCATGAACATGGTATTGGTGCTTATTCCTCTGATGCTGTTGAACGTCGTATTTATGACGATTACGGTGATTGAGGTAACGATGCCTCAGCGTAGTGCGGGTGCCGCGATGAACAACGGTGATCCCCCCAAACGGCTACAGCTATTTATTTCCAAACAGGGCTTTACAATTGTCGAGAACGGCATGCCGTTGAATGCCATTGATGGATGTGCAGCAGGTGGTCCGACAGTATGTGCACCCGAAAGTAAAAAAGATGGTGCACTTGAGACAGATAAGCAGGACTGGCTTTCGCTGTACAATCAGTTGATGGATTTGAAGTCCAAGAGCGATTGGGCACAGCATGAACAAATTGAGATCGTGGCAGATTCGTCGGTGAATTTCGGTGTACTCGTAAAGACGATGGATATTGCGCGATTCCAGCTCGTTCCCGAAAGTGTGAAAGAGGCAACCAAAGGCCAGAAACTGAACAGCGAGCAAGAGCTTAATTCAGCACGCCAGGTTCTGATCGATGGCGAGGATAATACCAAAACACAGGCAGCACTGTTTCCTGTAGTTATTTTGGGATTGCCGACCGTTTCCCAATAATTCACTTGTTTTTGCGGATACCACTTTTTTAAACAGGATTGCAGACAATGGCACCTGAAAATAACGATAAACAAGCTCAGATTAATGCCGCGCTCGTTGAGCGTATTAAGGCAAAACGAAAAGCCGGTCGCTCCCATGATTCGGGAAAAGTCGGCCTTGGTTTGAACTCCATGATGGACATGATGACGATTATTCTCGTCTTCCTGCTCAAATCTTACGGTGAAGAACCCCTCGTCGTTCTGCCAAATACGGATGTTCCTATTTCTGTCGCTGAGACTACACCATCGGATATGACCGTTCTGACCGTGAACCGCGAAGGTATCTTCATGGTCCGAGAGCGTATTCTCGATTTGGAAGATGGTAAAGTTGGCGGCAACTTTAAAAAGGGCGGCGAAAGTGGCCTTATCATCGAGCCCCTCGAAGCTGCACTGCGAAAAGAAGTAGAGAAATTAAAGAGTATTGCAATGGCCAGCGGTCGTACGTTTGAAGGCGATATGACGATTATCGCCGATCAGTCTGTAAGCTACCGCTTGCTCGTTGAAGTGATGCAGACCGCCATCGGTACAGAATTTAAAAAGTTCCGATTTGCAGTCATTCAGGGTTCAATGCAAGAGAGTGGACGTTATTCCGGCGCTCCTGAACTCCATTAATTTGCCGCTTCCAGCATTGCCATCACTTCATGATTGTTGACAATTTACATGAAGTGATGGTTTTGGGGTGTCATCATCAATCTGGAGGTTTGCACAATGGCTGTGCAAGAGCCTAAAAAATGCTTGCGTATCGGTGTGTTTCGGGGAAAACAAAAACTCGAAGACCGTACGCTTGCCAAACGTCATACCGTCTCTATCGGACGTGATGATACGAATACGTTTTGTATTCTCTCTTCTGCTGTTCCCAAAAAATGGAATCTTTTTATACATAACCAAAACCAGGATTCCTATACACTTTGCCTGCAAAAGAATAATATCCGTGGCCGCGTACTCGTAAAACCCGGCGTCGATATTAAACTTGATGATTCACTGCAGGCCGGCAGCAACGTCCAGATTACCAGCGATAAGGTCTATATTCCCCTCACCAGTCAATCTCGCGGACAGATCATTTTCGGTAAGATTACCATTTTGTTCGATTTTAAATACAATCGTGACGAAATGGCCGCCGCAAGATTGATGTATGAGCCACCATCCGTTTGGGAAAAAATCGCTGAACTCTTCCCGCGTGCGATTGCAATTACCCTTCTGTTTTCTTTGCTCGTCCACCTCATTCCTCTGCTCTATATCGGGCTGCAGGATTGGCCGCGAGATGATGAAACCATCGTGATGCCGACCTGGATGAAACCTGTTAAGATCGAAGAAATGCAGATCGAAAAAGAACAGGAGCCCATCGAAGAACCTACCATTATTGAGGATGGACAGGATGTGATCGCTGATGTTCCAGTCGATTCCGAACCTTCGATGGATAGCGGCGCAACACGTGATCAGCTGATGGATCAAATCACCGATAAACACCGTGAACAGGGTGCACTTATCACCGCACAAATCCTCGGCGTTGAAGGTGGAATTGAAGGCTTTTACGGCGACATGCTCGGTAGTAATACGCATATCGCTGATATGTCTGATATCGCAGCCGGTGATATCGGTGCTTCTGCAAGTGGCAATCTGTTGAATCAGCTGGCTGCTGGTGACGGCAGCTCTGGTGCTGGTGCCGGATTGCTTGGCATCGGTTCAGGAACCGGTACAAATGGACCTCAGGTCGTTGTCGATAATGCCGCCAAGAAAAATACAACGCGTGCGAAAGTCGAATTTAAGATGTCTGATAAATCAGCAGATTTCGCCAGCGCACCGCCTCCCGGCAGCAAAGAAGCTATCGAAAAAATGTTTCAGAAAAAAAAGGGTGATATCACAAGCTGCTATCAACGTGTGATAAATGCCCAGGGTAAGGCGTCCGGCCGATTCGTGATTACCATTTTGGTGGCTAAAGATGGAAAAGTCATGAAAGTGGAAGTTTCCGAAGACCAAATCGGCGGCGAGATGTTCTCATGCGTGAGACAGCGAATCATGAATTGGAACTTCGGTGAACTAAAGACGCCTATTGCTTTCAAAAAGACCTGGGTCTTCAGCTAACTTAAAAAAGCCTCGCCATTGCGAGGCTTTTTTTTAGCTTTGTACGGCGACTGTGTTGTTCTTATCAGGTCTTAGGTTATTAGCTAGTCTGTCCGGGTGTGCCGCAGGCACGCCCGGTTACTGATACAGAAGTGACGCCTTTCAGGCGTGTCATATCGTTGTAGCGCTTTGATATGTCATGATCATTTTGTTGCTATCAACACGCTTGCCGTACAGAGCCTTTTTTTGGACTATGTTCAGCCAGTCTGGATATAGCGTTACTCCGATGCGTGTGAGATATTGGCAGAGAGCGTCGAGCATCGAGCGTCGAGTTGGCCAATGAGCACTCGTGGATCATTGCTCATCACTCGTAGCCGCAAAGCAGACAACCTTACTTTTTTATATCTACGATCGTTAAACAGAGCCTTTTTTTTAAAAGAACACCCCGTGCATGCCGAGCATCAGCCGTTCCCAAACGACTTGCTCATTCAGGTTGCCCAGAAATGCACCATGGATTTCCTGAATCAGATTACCAGCACGTTGCAGATCCTGAAAACTGGTTTTATCCAGTCGGCCGATCATCCGGCTTTTGTAGTGTTTTAATATGATCGGTGCATTCGGCGAATCTTTCAGCAACATCATATCCCTTATGTATATTGCCATCAGGGATAGCAGATGATCCGCCATATTTTTTTTACCTTTCAACGCGGCTGCTGTTGAAAATGCATCCAGCGAAGAACTGGCCGATAGCATTTCTTCAAAGGTGCTCAGAACTTCGTTTTTGTAGTCGCCTTCGCTCAATTCCAGTGCAGTTGCCAGGCTTCCGTTTGATAGCGCAGCAAGCTGTGTGGCAATATCTTGTGATATACCTCGAGCTGTGAGAAATTGCTCGACATCCTCATTTGTGAATGGCGCAAAACGAACGATTTGACAGCGGCTGATGATGGTCGGAAGCAACTTTTGTATCTGTGATGTAATCAGAATAAACGTCGTGTTCGGTTCTGGCTCTTCAAGTGTTTTTAGCAAGCAGTTGGCTGCAGCATCCTGCATTTTGTGTATATCGTGTATCATTACAAATCTGTGTGGAGATTCGTATGGTGGATAGATCAGTCGTTTTTGCAGATCGCGGATCGTTTCGATTTTAATGCTTGCCGATGGCTCGATAATCTCTATGAAATCAGGATGATTGTTTTCGGCTATACGCCTGCACGAAGTGCAATTCTGACATCTTTGCAAAGATTCTGGCGTTGTTTGTTTACACATCCAGGCTTGTACAAATGCGCGTCCTAACAAGCCTTTCCCAATGCCATCAGGCCCTGTAAACAGCAGTGCATGATGCAAACGACCGGTTTGGGTCGCATGAATGAGTCCGTTTTTAACAGCTGTATGTCCAATGATATCTTCAAACATCACAATTCTGTGTTTTCTCCGCTGATTGCAAATTACAGTTCACCCCTGGATTTGTTTGTTGTTTCCCAATCTATGTTTGTGACGTGGTTTCCAGCAAAATGATCATTCTTTTGGTTTGATTCGTGTAATCGTTTCATCCAGCAAATGTGAGGGAATCACATTGTGCAGCGCTCGCATGATGCTGCCTTTGGTATTGGGATTCTTGGCTTCCAGTTGAGCCAGAAGCTGCTTGGTCTGATATCGTTCACCAGAGTGACCACGTGTGCAGAAGGTCTGATCTGTAATTGGCACTTCGAGATATTGTGAGGCTTCGATCAAAAGCGATTCGGGCACATACAGCATTGGGCGGATAACCACGCTCACGCCATTATCCGCAGTGAGAATTGCAGGCATCGATTTGATTTGGCCATTATAAAGCAAATTCATCATCAATGTTTCAATGGCATCATCCCGGTGATGACCAAGTGCAATCTTGTTAAAACCGTGTTTCTGAGCCTGTGTATAAATGATACCCCGTCTCAGTCTCGAACACAATCCACAGGGAGAATCCTGCGGAGGCACTTTTTCTTGCAGAATCTTTTTGGTTTCCAGCGATTCCGACCAAACATCAAAACCTTCTGCCTGAATCCGCCGTAGTGCATCTTCGGCAGGAAACTCCGGTGCAGACTGATTCAGATGGAAAACGCCGATTTCAAAGGGGAACGGTACAATCCGCCGGATAGAATCGAGCAGATGTATCAACAGGATGGAATCTTTTCCACCTGAGAATGCCACCATAATGCGATCGTTTGGTTCGATTAAATGCCATGCAATCGAACATTGCGATACCATTCTTGTCAATTTTTTCTGAAGCGGAATCGGGAGATTTGCCAACATACTGCATCAAGATTTATTGATTTTGGGCTTGAGAATCACGTTTCCATTCACCACATGCACCTGGAAACTCACGCTTTGGCAATGATACTTTTCTTTGATTTGAGCTGCATTCCGCTGCAACCGCCGCAGGAAAACATCAAATTCCATAGGCGTATCGATATGATTTTTCTTCCGCAGCCGCATGTATTCTTCATAGAGTGGCGTCGCTTCCTCGACATCCGCCTGTTCTTTTAATTGAGCAAGTTCTTCTTCCGAAGCGGCTTTATCTGCATTTGCATTGGATTCATCGTCGAAATCCATGAAACCGCCCCATTCACTTTCAAGACTGGTTTCTGCAGCATCTGCGCGTTCCCGAATGATGTAGGGTGGCAGCGCATCTGGTACTTCGTTCATGATCCAGCCCATGGCTCTGGCATCAATACTCTCGCCGGAAACAATGGCATCCGCCACCGCTTTTCGAACCTGATGCAGGTTTTTAAGAATGCTGTTGATGAAGATGATCATCAATACGGCACCGGCAATGAGTGCAATAATACCGGCAACGAGCACATTCAGGCGCAATTGGTTATGTCCGGTACTGGCCTGTTTGAGATTGCTGATGATATAGACATCCGTTTCCTGCGTGCTGTCCCATTGCCATCGAACCCTTGAAAATGCCAGAGAATCCGTGCTATCCGAATCATTGATATAGACTAAATTCGCGGCAGCCTGATCATAACTCAGCATCTTTGATGCATCGATCGAATTGGTATTGACGTGAAATTTCCCTGTTTCAATACGTTTTTGAATATCATCCCCGGCAGTTGAATAATTTCTGCGAACGTTTGAACCGCCGTCAGGTTGATCAAAGCGTGGGCTGGCATATACGAGCATCAAATCCACATAATCCGGCAACAGGCGCTTCAGACCATCCAGCATTTCGCGAGAAATTTCATAGCCGATAACGACTGTGCCGATCTGATTGCCTTCCTGCATGATGGGTTCAAGTGCGGCGAGATACATTTTGCCATCAAACAAAAAATGTCCCTGTGCAGCCTGGCCCGATTGGCTCACATCAGCCAGAATCTGCAGTTCGCTGTCGTATCGCTTTCCGCCGCGCAGCTGGCTGCCGTTCACGCCGTAAGCCACCAACACCGACGAAAGCTGATTGTCTTTGAGCGGTACCGATGCAAATGCCAAAATCAGATTCGGCGATTTTTCCCAGACATTGCTCAGGGGCCATTGCGCAAGCATCGAGCCGTTATCCGACTTCATCACCTGATTTGCTTTGCTGTCAGCCTGATTCACGGCTGCATCGCGCTGTTGTCTCCAGTGAATCAAACGGTTAAACACCGGCAAATTCCACCCGTTGTTTGTTTGTCGCTTCAATTCTTCCGGTGTTGTCGTGAGCAGTTTTTCACGGACTTCACCAATGCCTTGTATCAGCTGGCTATCGTTCGCAAGATCCTTTGCCTGCGCATCTAGCCCAAGTTCAGCCTTAATCAGCAAATCATTCAGAATTTGATGAACACGGTTATGCTCCGCTTCGATATTCTGAAATGGCAGCATGGATTCATCGCGGGTCAGCAACATAACTGCGGCAGTCAGCGCTGCAACGATAACAGCAATCAGCGCTACGCCTTTTAATCTGTACATAGGCTCCTCGAATTGACAAAGTGGCTATATTACCACTAATTTACGCTATCATTTTATCGGAAACAATTCATCAAAAATCATAGCCGCAAAACTGAGCCATGGCCCTTATTTCAATGATGGTCTTGACCTGTTAATAGGCGCGGACAGCGAAAGGTTCTACACAAAATGAGTAGATAATAAATACCTCTAACGCATAAATGCATTGAATAATTCTTTTGTAAGGGGGATGCCCCCTGCGGCGCTATTTGCTGTGCAAATACGCGCCTACCCCCCGTGCGGGGCTTTGCCCCGCAACGCCCCTGTCTTTTAGCATGATGTAATAGGATTCTAATATTCATGCATAAGATGATTTGGGGCATTGGCGGTGGCCGTGCAGATGCCCGGGGGAGTAGTGACCATTAGAAAGCTGTTGTCGTGCCAAAGACGATGGGCTTCGAAACACTGCGCCCGTCATCTACAGTCGACGTCGCTCCCTCTCCGCCGCTGCCGCCAGTGGATTCATATTTAGCAAGTTTATTTGGGCCTGTGAGTTTTTTATTGCTATCATCCATCCAGGATCCAGGTTTTCCGGCAGTTCCAGATGCGCCACTTTTCTCCGTTTCGGCGGATGCATAGCTTGTTGGCGTATCCTTCATTTCTGAGGGTACAGAGAACCCGCAGTCTTCGAGATGGCCGACATCATTAAAGCTTTCTACAGAACGATTGCAAATAAAGGCGTATCCGTATGCATGACCGGCAAGTCCGGCGGCACCGCCACCGCCGCCGCCGCCAGGACCACCAGCACCGCCTGCAGTTCCTTTAAAGCAATGGAGATCTCGCCCGGCACTGGAGTGTTTGTAGCCGCCTGCGAATCCACCTTGTCCACCTGCAACACCTGCTTGTCCGGTACCACCGCTTCCGCCTTTACCGCCATCCACATCCACTAATGTGTCAACATTTAATTCGCAGGATACAGTAGTGTCTTTTGGCGGGATGACGACAATACCGATTGCTGAACCACCAGTTCCGCCAGCTTCGCCGCCATAACCACCGCAGCCACCTGCACCGCCGGATCCGGCAAATCCCCATGAGTTCTCATAATGTTCTTTATCCCAGCAATGATAGACGCCACCACCGCCACCGCCGCTACCGGATCGTCCGTACCCGCCATTAGCAACGTCGATATTGTCTATCTTATCTACACCATTCACTTTTCCATAGGTCGCCACGCGAACTTTGCCGCCGCTTCCTGTATACAATCGCATAGACAAATTGCTGTTGCTGCCTCCGGCACCTCCGGCTCCTGCTCCGCCAATATTGCCTGTTTTCTGTGTCTCATCCACCGAATGGCTGTTGCAGCCACCATCGGTCTTGATGGAAGTTATGACGGCACCCGCGCCAACAGCTGTACCACTGCCGCGAATGCCATCATTGCCATCTTTCTGGTCGGTGACATTATTGCCGCACTTACCCTTGCAACACCATGAGCCACCGCAGCCACCGCGTGGTGACGTTTGATCCGGACATAGAAAATCTGAATAGTATTCGACTTCGGTCGACGAGATAGCTGTATAGTATTCTGTGTATTTATGCCAGATATCATTCGGTGCCTTCAGCGGATCATCGGCACTGGGCTGTGTCTGCGTCTTCTGCTCGCGGTATTTATACATACAGTTGTTATTTTCCAGATTCGTTTTATAGGCATCTGGTCCGCCTCGCAGAGCCGAATCATCATAGTTATGCCAGCTGCCGTTCACACCGTCGCGTTCATCTTTCCAGTTATCATTGTCTTTCGATGGCGTTTTACCGTCGCATCCAGCTGGCGCTGTGACCTTTATGCTGGTTTTGGGCAGGCTGAGATGCTCGCAGCCTTTTCTCCCGCAGTGCAAACCAATAAACGTCGTTCCCGTTCGCGTGCCACAAACCTGGGTTACAGAAGTCATTTCGAAATTAAAGTTTTTGATGATCACAGACAACGGACCGCTCTCGTCCGGTTCATCGATCGATGTTCTGTCAGCCAATGCTTTAACCATAGTATAGATTTGGCTGGTGAGAACACCGTTTGTAGCCGTAGGCTTATATAAGAATTTGGATCTTGTACCCGTATTTGAGGGCTCGCTCCATTCAGCACCGCTAGCTGTGAAACCGCCATAAATACCGACGGCTTCGTGACGTGGCCATGCTTCTTCCACCATCAGGTAATCGTTGGGGTTGTAGGATTGATAGTCGGGGGCTCCCTGCTGCTTTTTCTGATACGCCTGAACATGCGCAAGCCATACGAGGGCGATTTTCGCTTCTTTTGTTGAAAGCGCATTCAGATCCGCCTCGGTCAGCTCGCTTCCGGGAATCTGGTAGGCGGGCTTGAGTTCCGGACGATAGGGTTGATTTGTCGTGGGAATCGTAATCGGACTTTTGTTCCATCTGTCAGCGGTATTGGTTCCGGTACCCACTTTACTGCTTACAATAATATCGTTGAAAATAACGCTGGAATCATCTCTTGTGGTTTTGGCAAGTTCAAAGGCTTTTGCCAGCGTTGCCACTGGGTTATCGGCTCTTCCCGAATGCGAGTCGTTGCCGGAATAGTTGCCTGTATCGTTATATAACTGCACAAATACAGTTTTATCGACATCCCAGTCTTTTTCATCGCAGTTTGAATCGGTTCCGTCGCCATAAAAATCGAATTCTCTTGCAGTATACAAACTTTCGCATTTCTCTTCGCCGTTTTCGCAGATTTTGACGCCATATCCACAGATACCATTCAAACCGGTATTGCATGGCGTAAAGACATAGTCTTCGTCGATTCTGCCATTGCAGTTATCGTCGATACCATCACAGGTGTCGTCTTTTTGTTCTGCTTCATGATAACAAACCATGCTATAACTGGATCCGGAAGCCATGCATTGTATACTTCCGTCAGATGTGCATGTCGTATAGGTTTGCTCATCATTTCCCTTGGCATAGACATCGCATTTGTCATTGAGTTTGTATATATCTTCTTCTGTGTTTTCGGCATTCACATACTGGTAATCTTCGAGTTTAACCTGGGATGCACTGCCATCGGCTGTAGAATCGTCGCAGTCGTTGTCGATACCGTCGCAGACATCGGGATTATGCGGATAACGAAGTGCGTTCTTATCGTCACAGTCTTCGATTTTATCTGAGTACTGTGCGGTTTCGCTGAGTGTGGCCGAATCCCAGTAATCATGCGAATTTGTGTTGGTCAGCCGCATGGCATAGCAGGCGTTGAGATCGTTTTTGCAGCAATAGTGTGTCGCTGTTGGACTCATCACACCATAGCCATCGAGATCCTCATCCAGACTGTAGGCTACAGCATCGGATGTGGCTGTGACCGTTTCGCCGGATATCTCGACGAGCTGTGTTTCGCAGCCATTGGTTGGATCGCCGTCGCAGTCTCCAAAACCTGGGCTGCATACGCTGTCACACCCATATATATAGGTGCTGAACAACGCATCGTGTGTGGAATCGTCCAGATCGACGTCGCCATTATGCAGTTCACATTCGCGGCTGATATTTGCAGACGAACCGACTTTGCATTCGCTGTTGCAGGCATCGCAGTGATTTGCCGATCCAATCACTTCGGTATAATCGATTTTTCCGTTGCAATTGTCGTCTGTATAGTTTGTCGTGCATCCTTCTAGCTTTTTGCCATAATAGACATCGTTACGGATATCGTCGCAATCAAAACCATTTTTGGGACAAGCGCCATATCCCTGACCATCACTGTCTTTGTCAAGACACGCGCTGCATGTGCCTGCGTTGGGCAAACAGAAAGCAGTCTCCATTTCGGAAACCTGGGCACAGGTAAAGTTGAGCGGGCACATATCATTATTTGTGCATTTGGGCAGGCACATGCCCATTACACACGATTCTTTGTCTGAACATGTCGAACTATCGATACATTCGGCACAGAACGATTTCGAATAGGCGATTTCCCCGACATCATTGGGACGGCATAACGACGCAAATGGTGCCGTTTCCATCTCTGCTTTATTCAATGTTTTATGAAACGGCAACTCCAGGGTTTCGCCATATTCATTCTTGGGCGGATAGGGTGAATCACCAGTCACGACGACCTGACACGTGAATTGCTGAATGTTATTGGATATCGTCGCACAGATGTTTGGATCGCGCGTGCAGTCCTGAGAACAGACGCCAAAGCCTTCGGGAATTCTGGGGTCGAGCGCCGCAACCGGAATCCTATCGACGTTTCTGAGCCCATATTCGGCTTTGGACATCGTTCGGGATGTGGCAATTTCAAAAACACAGATGCCGCGGGCACAGCCCGAATTCGATGTACACAGTGTCCAGAGCCGTGTCTCTTCGGTGTTTATATCGGTATTGGTACATGTGCCTTCTTCACACGTCATGCCTGCCGGACATGCTTCATAAGCGCCATCCTCTGTGCAGCGGTATTTGCCGTCATCGCTGCAGATGCCCGGTTCACAGGTAGTATCGGCCGGAACCTGGCAAACACCTTCTGTACAGGTTTCCATCGAGCCGCACGAAACCCAGACACCGCCGTCGCAGCGCTTTGTGTTATCGGCATTGCATGACCTATTCTCACATTCCGGTGCAAGCCCCTGAATACAATAGCCCAGGTGGCAGCCATAACCGGGATCACAGGCTTTCCAGTGACCGGTGTCGTCGCAGTAGGTCTTTTTATCCTTGCACGAGACACCGCTACACAGCGTTGGATCCGGCGTTTCGCAACTGCCCTGTATGCAAATCTGTCCATTTTCACATGCCGGATAACAATCGTTGATATCAATACATCTGCCATCGGCACATTTTTCGGTTTTGTTGTTACATTCCGGTGTGCAGACATTTTTATCGTAACATACACCATTGTAGCATTTTTGTGTTTCGGCATCACATTCGGGTACACAAATACGGTTGTTTACGCATTTGCCTGCGACACATCGGCTATATTTGCTGTCACATTCGGGAATACATGCATTTTTATCATAGCATGTGCCCTTGATACATTTTTCGGTTTGTTCATTACATCCGGGCACACAATCGTTGATGTTGTAACAACTGCCCATGTATTCTTTCTGGTTTTCACCGCACTCGGCTGGTTCCTGTTTGTCGGAAGAATCGTCGCTGCATGCAGTCCAAAGCGGAACCAGTGCTGCCAGACAAATGAGGCGTCTTTTGTTCATGCCAGGGTCTCCTTGTTTTGCAGATGAAATATACAAATCCTTTACGGAGCTTCATACCGGTTATTGCCGGGATTCGGGGTGTTGCGGGGCATCGCCCCGCAGAGGGGGGCGACGCGTATGAAATAGCGTCGAGGGGGGAAACTTCCCCCCTTATTTATATTACAAATTAACACATGCAGACGAATTCGGGAACAAATCCTGATATGTATATTTGACCTGAAGCATAATATCTTCGACTTTGTCCCAATCTATGTTTCCATTCTCGCTAATCTTCGTATCGATGAGCACGGTATAGGATGTCGCAAACGGCTTGCCTGCAAAGGATCCGTTCGGACTGCCGTATTTATTGATGCCGGCAACCGGTGAGATTTTGGTCGGTTCTACAATAAATGTCGAATATTTCCCGTAGGATGTCTTTTCGCCGATCAGCGAGACGAGCGAATCGATTTTGGGCTGGCATGAGACGAGCTGCGACTGGCCGTCGTAGAATATGGTGATGGTTGGATGGACGTTTGAACCGGCACCTTCCTTGATGAGGTTTTCACCGACGATTTTTACCGCAATACTATCAATTTTGGCATTGCAGGTGGTGGCGAGGTTCATTTGCTGGTCGATGGTAACGGCGAAAGTTCCCGAACGCAGATCACTGCTCCGTTTTATCAAATCGCGAACGGACGAATCAACGGTATAGCGCGTAAGGGAATTCACGGGAATGTTGCCTTTTGCGATCACGCTGCGGAATCGTTCACCCATCGTCATGTTGGCAAAATCGCTGGTGATGCCCATCATTTCGCGCGCAGAAATTTCGACCTCGGCAATATTGGTTATACCGCCGCATTTGTCAACGATGGTATCAAGCTGGTCGATGATGGCATCGAGATCGTTGGTGCTGCGGGCGAGATAGGTGGCGCGGCGCAAATCGACAAACGGACGAACGGCAAAGTATTCAACGGCCGACACATAATCATAGATGCGTTCTTTGGCGAGTTCAATTTTGGATTCGACGGTTTCGAGATCGCTGGCGAATGCAAAGATCGAGGCGGGTGTTGAATAGAGATTGTTCAGTTTGTCGAGGCGATCGTGGGCCGCATCATACTGGGATTGCAGCGATACCGCCCGTTGTACAATTGTATAATAGTGTTTGAGCGCCGAATATGCCTGAATCTGGGCCTTGGCTATCTGCTCGCGTTTTACGCCCAGATCCTGTGCGAGTTTCAGATACTCGTCGCGGCGGAAGGCGAGGTCCTGGAGATCGCGTTCGTATGCATCCTGTACTTCGAAGAGCTCGCGCATCGTATCGTTGACTTCGTCAAGCGTATCAATCGCGTTTTGCTCAGAAAGTATCCACTGATCCAGCCCCTGGACATACCACTCTGTCACCAGGTGGCAGCCTTTGCTTTCGGGACACGATACTTCCGAATAGATATCGTCGAGCTCTTCTGTGGCAGCAGAACAGTCGCAGGTAACGATGGAATGGCAATCCTTTTCGCTGGCATCTTTGCATGCTTTTTCGTTGGGATATTGCTTGAACTGAGCAAGTGACCGCTGCAGATTGAGCTCGACTTCCTGTGTGTCGAGGTCTGCCTGGAGTTCTTCGATCTGGATATCATATTCGTAATTGTATTCACGTCTTTGCATGGCGGCTTCGCTCTGGATTTTCGCCAGATCCAAGCCGAGAATCACGCTTTCGAATGCGGCGGCTGCGGCGTTTCCGGCAGTTGTGACGATACCTTTAAGCGCGCCGAATTTACTGAATCCAAGCCACTCATCACCATTGCTCGGTTCTTCGAAAAATGCCGATGCCGATTCTGTCGCTCGGTCGATGAGGCCAACTGTATACTCAAAGATCGTGCTTGCGTATGTGAGATCCTTGATGCGATTGACATCATCGATTTGGTCTGTTTTGTATGTCGTGGTCAGATTATCCCATGTTTGCTTGTAATTGCTCGCAATATTATATTGTTCTTCCAAAGCATTGACTTCGGCCGAGAGTTTGTCTCGTTCTGCCTGTGTAATATTGTCATAATGCTGATTGATAATTTCGACATTCTTCTGAATCTTTTTTAACAATTCGAGACGGCTTTTATTCCATTTGTCGATATTATCCGCATAGGCATCACATGTGGATCGGGCAATGGCAACCTTGTTGTTGAGTGCGATAAAATCGGCCTGTGCGATATCGACATCCTTGAGTGCCGCACGATAGGCCATAATGGCATCTGCAGCCTGACCTGAATTGGTGAGCGAATAGTAATCTGTGAATGAATACTTTCGCATCGCTTTCTGATAGGCCAGATAAGCCTCGATCCGCTCGTTGATGATCTTTTCGATTTCATCTTCGGTTTTGTCCTGGAGAGCTTCTTCGGCAATGCCAAGCAATGTATTGCGGTTGATGTCCGACATTTCAAGGATATCTGCTTTGGTCAGCGTGATGAGCTGATCGTCTGTAATTTCGTATGCTTTTGTCGAATAGTACAAATCGATTTCAGTCTGATTGAGCGAGAGTGCCTCAACATCGACATCTTTGTCGATGCCGCCCGGAATCAACGAATCTGCCGGCAAATCGAAACCACAGAATCCGGGATCCGTGCGTGGTAAGCAGCTGGGAGCGGGGTTTCCGATATCGATACATCCCCTGGGCAAACCGCACAAGCTCACGATTTCTGTCTGAAGCGAATCGAGCGTGCCAGTCAGCGTCGCATTGATCTTTTCTTTGTCGATCGTTTTTTGCTCGTTGGCATCGAAAACATCCTTGCGCTTTTCCTCTGCCTTGGCGAGCGTTTCTTTGGCCAGAGCCTTTCGTTCGCTCAGAACCTGAAGATTGCCCGATGCCGGGTCAAGCGAAGTGCTGGTCACGACTTCGGCATCCCGCATAAAGACCAGGTCGTCGAACGACTGATCGAGAGATCGCAGACGCGCTACATTTTCATATAAATTCTTGCCATACGCGGCATTTAGCGAACCGTTGCCGGTATTGCGGTTAATTGCAGTTTCGATCAGACCGGCATAGTACAAATCGAACAGATGCGGCCGCATTTCGGCAGCTTTGTTGGTGCGTTGTTTTGTGCCCTGATAAAGCGTGTCATAACGTCGCAGGCCAAGGGCCATCGAATCACTTACGCCGGCCCAGCCATCCGAAAATTCAGCCAGAATCAAATCGCGGGCCGAGATCACGTCTTCATTGTCATCGACGCGCGTGAGTACTTCGAGCGATGTCTGGTTGAACTGTTTTGCCAATACATTGCGATGTGCCGCAAATACATTGGTCTCCCATTCTTCCAGCATCTTCGTATTAAAACTTTCGAGCGTCGATGCGAGAAATGATGGTGTAGCCGCACCTTCAAGCCATTTTTTCCGAACATCGACATCGTTTTGCCAGGCACTGTACTGACGTCCCAGATACGATTCGCGCATCAGCTGATGCCAGTTTTCGAGAATCCTGACTTTGTTTGTTTCGTTCGATGTCAGATAGCTGCGACCGAGCAAATCGACGGCGCACACGATATCGTGCCGCTCTGCACAAATGCCGTCAGGCTTTGCGCAATCCGACATAAAATCTGCAAGTGTTGTAAATCCGCCGCCCTCATCCGGCCCCAGTTCTTCGGGGGTTTTAGTGATCAGAGCTTCGATGATCTTCGAAACCATTCTGGGGGATTCAAGCATGTTATTCGATGATGCGATCAAACATTCCTGCGCATTTTCGGCAGCTTTGAATCCAGCAACTGTCACGATGCCGTTGCAATCCTCTCCGGCCTGTTCCATCAATGATCTCACATCTGCATCGGTGCAGATGTCGGCCGCATCAGCGCTCAGATCGCGCAAGTCTTCTGTGTCACCCTCGTGCCCGACAATGGTATATTTGGCTGCATCAAACGAGCTCTTGCGGGTCACAATAAAACTGCCTTCCATGCTGGCTTTGCCCCATTGCTTATTGCCCTTATCATCGACTTCGCGATAGACGCCAGCCAGGATGTCTCGTATATTGCCGTCAAACATCATGGCGGTTCCATCATATCCGGCAATTTCAATGCGGACCGAGCGATTCACTTTCTGATTGGCATCCAGCAATCCGCTCTCCGGGAACATAAAATCATTTGTCGAATAATTTGCCGACCAGCATTTGTCCCCGTTCATACAATTCGACGCATTATCCAACTTCATCACTTTTTTTGACCACGTCGTTTTGGATGCATCTTCAATGATTTCGGGCGAAAATAGATCGGATCCCGACGACGGCAAATAAACTGTCAGGCCCTCAATATCATCAAATGATGATATCTCTTTGGGTTCCGTTTCCAGTATCATGCGAATCGGCAGTCCCACGCCGCCAAACTGGTCCGCACTTACCGATCCGTCATACAAACCGGTCGCAGGTTTGCGCGGTGCCAACGCGATTTCGTATGAACCCACCGATGTGTCCAAAACCACGCGCTCTACAGAACCCTGGTCGGCCAGACTCGATTCTTCAACCGGTATCTCAAACTGATACACCACCGAATCATTCACCTCATCGACGATTGGCTCGCTCTGCATCAGGGTGCTCACGGTATCATCCTGAGGATCGTTCACGACATAGCTGATGGGGCCATAATCCTCCATGGTGGTCAGCGTCACGACAGTTGTCGTCGCTCCCGCATCCACAAAGACCTTGCTGTCGGGCTCGGCCAGCACGGTTGCCCCCGGAATTTGCTCGACAATGTCCGAATTCTGTCCTTCTGCCAGACTCTCTTTTTCTTCGTCAACCAGACTGCGAACCTCTTCATCCTGACTGGCGGAAGCAACACATCGCCCATGCTTGCTGCATCTGCCCTTTGCACAGGGATTCGACTCGCTGCACTCATTGGTACACTGCCCATGAAAACAGAACATGCCCTCTGCACAGTCGGTGTCAAGCGCACACCCCGCCGCCGAATTCATCTCAAATCCGCGCTCCACGGTATCATGCGGCGTGTTCGTCAAAAAAACAAGGCCTTCCTCTGGCTCGGTGTCGATACCAGGCGTCACACTATAAATCGGATGCTGATTCGAACGTGCTTCCTTCACTTCATTGCATCCGAACGTCATCACTGCCGCGAGTGCACACAGCGAAAACAACGATCGTCTGGCCATACGGCGATTTCTCAGCCCCGAATGCAGATGTTTCGGACCATTCTGCACACTTTTGCCTGCAATCTTCATAAACAGTCTCCTCAATGTTTACACGATTAACGCGCTCATTTGCTGCGTTTACAATATTTTTTTGTTTGTACGCGGGCTATGCCTGCGGCATACGCCCTGCGATTCGGCCTTTTGCCTGCGGCAATACGGCCTCATTTCTCGCCTTGCGGTGTCTGCCCCCCCTTCAATCTTGGTGATAGTTAAGCTATCACTGATGGTACCTAAAATCAACAAAAAGGCGAAAAGAAAATCGCTCAATCCCCGGCGTTGCCGAGGACTATTGATAGGCAAGATCTAGCGGGCCAATATACGGATGAATCGTAACTTTAAATTTGTCCGTGGAACAAAACACGCACGATGAATCAGCTCAATTTTCGCACGAACGCATTCAGAATGATATGCTTAAGCATGAACAGTTCCTCGGTTTTGTCCTGATCATCGTTAGGCGGATAAATCAGCCCTTCTGCATATTTTCCTGCCACCGAAACCATGATGTACAAAAGATTCAGGAAAAACTTTTTCTCCGGAAATCGAATATCCAGCGTCCCATCTTTTTGCCCTTTCTGATAGAGCCTGTGGAACTTGTCGGCAAACTTCGAAACCGCCTCGTTATATGGGCGCATCTGCGCTTCTGTACATGCTTCGTGCTTCACATAGGTGTCGAAATTGCGGTTAAACTTGAGGACATCTTTGTGGTTTCGATAGAGCTCAATAAAACAGTCCAGAAAGAAATCCAGTTCCTCAGCGGCGCTCATTCCGTCACCACCACGCTTTTGAAACTCAGATTCCACAATATCGAAATAGAGCAGCCAGTGCTTTGTCGCAATTTCGATGACCAAATCCGCTTTGGTTCCAAAATACCGGTAAAGCGTTGCAACGCCGATATCGCAATCCTTCGCAATATCGGCAAGCTTGACGGCTTCGATGGATTGTTCTGCAAACAGACGAAATCCCGCATTCAACAGTTTTTCACGGCGTGCCGCCATCGCGCCTGCATCCGGTTCTGTGCTTTTCACCCTGATATCTCCCAGACAAAAGCCCCCAAAATGAGAGCTGAACTATCAGATTATGCAACATGTTTGTGAGCCTGTCAAATGCTATAGTAGTGTTGCATCATTGCGGACATAACTATTCAGCCCATAGCCGCATGCAACGTTTAGTCGTTATGGATATTTGTGTGTTTACAGGCATCAGGCAGTAGGCAGTAGGCATGAGTCATTTTTAGAACCAAAAGTATCCCAATCCCCCACCATAAGCCATAAACCACAAGCCACAAGCCATCTATACTTACATCCAGCTTATAGCTTTTGGCTTTATCATCGCTTTACGAACGCTTCTATTTCATTTTGCAGCAGACGAAAGACGTTGGCAACCAGATAGCCATCGGCAATCGCATGATTCAAACGAACGCTCACAGGCATCATGCGTTTTCCGTTTTCTTCACGATATTTTCCCCAGTTAATAATGGGGGCAAAAAACAAATAACCGTCCGGCAGTTCTATATTCATCGAATCATACGAAAGCCATGGAATACAGGATGCGTCAAACCAATTCGGATGATTTGCCATGTCCAGCATATATTCACGGGTTTCTTTTGCATTATTCAAATCCCGGAGTGCATTCGTATAGAATACGTCATAGTTTTCGTTGTATTCTGAATAGACTGGTGTACAGGTTTCTGTATCTTCATGAAAAACATATTGCGTCGGATGAATTATATCATAGCAAATCAGGGTCTGGGTCTGCCATAGATATCCCATTTTGTAATCATCTCTGGAATTCATCACCTTCGAAAGAATATACAGAAAATTCAGATAAAATTTCGTTTGCGTTCGTTTTGAATAATGAATAAGCTCTGTTACATCGATTCGTGCGGTCATGGACACAGAGCATTTGCAGTCTTCAGAAAAGTGACGAAAAACGCCTTTTCGATAATATGTTTCTATATCGATGATTCTATAGTTCATATCGTTGATATCTCCCGTATTGTTCATAATTTGGCAGTTTGTGAGAGGTGATGTTGTTTGTTCATACTCGATTCAATAGGCATCCGCATTTGTGATGTTAGCTCATAAATTATGGCTATGTTTAACCAGTGTGGATATAGCGTTACTCCGATACGTGTGAGATATTGTCAAAGAGCGCCGAGCATCGGGCGTCGAGTTGTTCAATGAGCACTTGTGGCACATTGCTCATCGCTCGAGGCCTCAAAGCAGACAACCTTACTTTTTCATATCCACGATCGTTAAACAGAGCCTAAATTATAGACCCTTGAATGCTATGCATTTAAACGATTGATTTCTTGCTTCAAATACTCCATAAATTTTCCGGCGCGAGCAGCATTCATCCGTGTATGATGAAATTGAAACGATAACGGCAGCAAATGCCTGAAAACGTCTTTATGTATCTTCCCCAGATAAAGAATGGGTTATTGAAAATGCCACTTACTTTTGACGATATCCCTTGATTTCCCCTGATATTCTCCCAATCCTTCGAATTCCTTTTCAAACCCGCACTTTTCCAGCACGCGGCATGAGGCAATGTTATCTTTCAGGCAGATGCCATAGATTGATTGAATACCAATGGTTCTGGTCATAATGGGCAAAAAAGCTTTTACGGCCTCAGTTGCATAGCCATTGCCCCGATATCGCTGTCCGATATGATAGCCGACTTCCCATGTGATATCTTTTCGCGGCACCATCTGTACATAGCCGATGTTGGAATGATCTGCATTTCGAATCACAGCATACACCAACGGTCCACTGCATGCGCCATACTGTGACATCAAGAATTGGATAGTTTCCTGGGCATCTTCAATCGTTTCAAAGACTTCATCGGGCAGATATTTCCGGGTTTCATCATCCAGTGAGTTTTCGTGGATGGACTGAGCCATATCAAGCGTGAGTTCTGTGATGCGCAGGGTAGGGGTTTCGGCTATCATGATGGTTTATCCTCGTAATTTTGTCATCTCTCTCATGTCATCCTCGAATGCCTCATTTGATGCAGGATCCGAAAACAATACTATTATGATATCCCCTTTGAACGTAAAAATCCACTGAAAATAGCTTGCGATCGCCGTATATTTCGTTACGGCTTAAGCCGTACATAGGCTCGTCAGGTTTTGCATATCAATAGCCCCTGGCGACGCCGGGGGGATGAGGGGGCTCCCTTTTCAAACTTTTTGCCAGCCCAAATGACTGGCTACAAGTTAGGAAAAAAAGGGGGGGAACGATTTGATCCACCGGTAGTCGCTACGCGCCAGCCAGGGGCTATTGATATTGAACGCCTACGGTGTTCCTGGAGCGTCGGCGTTCCGTATGCGCGTCGCGCATAGAAACGACCCAATAAAAATAGCCATTTGGAAATAACATCAGGCAATCATGTAAAAGCTATCTATTTTATCATTAATACGCTCATTAATCTGTTCATGACTGCACAGCTCCAGAAGATTGTCCAGATTGAGCTTATCTTTGTTCCATAAAATGCTTTCTATGATAGCTTTTCTGGTGATATTTTCAATCTGACCTCCGCTGAAATCAAAGGATTCAGCCAGCTTTAGTGCTGTATCATCTGACAGCTCAGGCATCATAGCCTGCCAGATATGAACCCTTTCTTTGGGAGTGGGTTTGATAAACTCAATCTTGAACAGGAATCTTCTTTCAAAGGCAGGATCCAGGCATTGTGTGAGGTTTGTGGTGGCTATGAGGATGCCCTCCAGATTCTCCAGCTCCTGAAGAATGATATTCTGCATGGCATTTTCCATCTTATCTACACTATGCTTGCTGTCCTCATTTCTTGTATTGAACAGGGCATCTGCCTCATTAAAGAATAGAATAGGGGTGACATTGCTGTTTTTGACCAGGTTTCTGTATTTGTCAAATATTTGTTTGATATTTTTCTCAGTTTCTCCTACCCATTTGTCCCGGATGCCGGAGATGTCCACTTGCATGATATCTCTGCCGGTTTGTCTGGCAAGCTGCAGAACCGTCTCTGTTTTGCCGGTACCAGGAGCACCATAAAAGAGACAGGCAAATCCTTTTCTCATGCCCTTTTTTGCCATTCTGTCAAGGACCGCATTCATATTATCAATGTTGAGCAGCTGTCTGAGCTGTTCCACCTGTCTGGTAACATCCTCACAATAATAGAGTTGCTTTTCCTGAATATTTTCATAAAGCAACAGCTGCTTATCTCTTGATAATACATTGTCATTCAGAAATTCATGCAGAACCTCAGTTTTACTCTTATCTGTCAAACACCATTGATCATGATGGCATCTGCCTTCTTCATTGACATAATCTATCAGCTCCAGTTCAAACAATTTGCAGTCTTTGGGGTTAAAATCTTTGACAACACCAAGATATTCCCAGTCTTTATAATATGACCTGAGAGTATACTTTGAAATCTCAAAATCATCATTCATGATAGCCTGAACAATCAATATCAAATAGAATTTGAGATCTTTGATGGATAGCTTGAAGGATTTCAATTTTTGTACAATATCAAAGTGACTGTATTTTGAGAAATTATCCTGAAGCAAAGACTCCAGTTCATCATCATTGAGTTCTTCTGTTCTCACTCTTTCTATAATTCTGTTGAGCCTGGTCATCCAATCCAGGTGTGTTAGGCATGGTGCTGACCATACAGGTTTGATTCCCTGCATAAATTCCATGAGGACTGTTTCCGGTATTCTGAACACTACCTGATCATTGTTATTATTTTTGAGTATATATCCAAGTTCCGCTAGAGAATTGAAAGTATCTACATAACTCATTATATATGGGGTTTTAACGCCAAAAAATCTTGCAAAGTCAGAGTACATAATTCTGTTGTCATCACACATGCTTATAAAAATGGATAAGAATAATGCCTGATCATTGGTGAGATTGAACCTGTTTCCAAGTTCCATCAGATATTGTTTTAAAAGGTTATTCTTATCTATTTCCGGAAGCCCATTATTTTTGGTTATTTCAACCACTTTTTCAGTAAGTTCAAGATTTGAATACTTAGTGACACTTGTCTTCCCATTTGTATTTATTTTGGGCAATTCAGGCTGCATTCCCAGAACAATACATTGTACTGCTGAATCTGGCATACTGAAACCTACATTACCGTCATAATCCTTGCCTGATTTAATATATCCTAATTCCGTTAAAGAGTTCAAAGTGTCTGCATGTTCAAAGATTCTGTACGGATCTATATTGTTAAAATAACTGCTGATATCATAAAATGAAATGAAGTCTTCACCACATTTTTTTACAAAAAAAGATAAAAAAAGTGCCTGTTCCAGAGTGAGATGAAATCTCCTTGCCAGGGCCCAGATATATTTTTTAAGCTCTCCTTTGATGACCAGCTTATTTGTTGAGGAATCCAATGTATCACAACTATTCCAAATGATTTCACTTCCTGAATTTTCAATATTCTGAATGATGGCATCAATTTTATCTATGATGTTAAGTGTGGACATTTTTTTGATCTCAGCCAGGCTGATACCAGACTTTTTACCGTTGCTTGATTTCTTTTGCTTGGATTCAACCGTATTTGCTACTGAATTCTTGGCCATTAGATAAACTCCTTTTTAAATAGAATTCGTACACGTATGTGGTGTGACACATCACATACAACAAAAGAATGTATCGATAGCGCCGATAGCTACCGAAAACCATGTGGTCGATCGACTGCGAACAAGCTGTCCCCCAGGGCTGTTGCATTCTAATAATGCTTAATATTATCGTGCATTCACAAAGCAGATGGATGCTTGAGATGAAAGCCCTGAAAGGATGACAGAAAAGCACATGCCAAAGTAGAACTCGACGGCCCGGTGTATCCCCCCTCTTTCTCTTATTCGATTGTCAACACGCGAGAGCAGTCAGCCCATCAAAACGCAGATAAGTATAGTCACTTCAGAACGCGTATCATTTCATTCTGGTGACAATCGCGTCAACAACCACGCTTTCCTGTTGGGGAGCAAACGAAAGGATTCCTGTCTCGATGGGGGTACATCACAGATTCATTGGTTCCATTGTCTCAAGGTCATATACGGTGACGATCTCCTCACGGTCGATGGATTTGTGGATGTAGTCTTTCACCTCATCCAGTGAATCACAGAGAAAACGGTGACAGAATCCCTCACCGGTTTCGACGTTTGTGATACATAATGAATGAACGAGGTATCGGAATTTTTTGTCAATGATTTGCTTCATTACGTGCTCCTTTTTTCTAAACCGCCCGACGCGGCGTGACCAGAAGTTTTGTCTGCTGACATAAAGCGAAATAACCTGATTCACTGCTGCTAATGCCTCAAAACATGATCCTGAATAAAAGAAAATTTTTCAAAAAATTTTTCGAAACTTGATCTCCGGGGGATTTTCATTCCCGAAATCATGCACCTATTATATTATGATAATTAATCTACAGACCAGGGCGTTGCGGGGCGAAGCCCCGCATGGGGGGGATGCGCGTATCGGCGCAGCCGGTAGCTCCGCAGGGGGCCACTGCCCCCTACCAAACCGGCAAA
>JAEEGL016689840.1_pt1 | contig 34527 bp, 28 predicted proteins | sample 9134231 | NCBI WGS metagenome assembly JAEEGL01 (sample SAMN16246548, study PRJNA631951) | gut metagenome | biome: gut microbiome; feature: rumen; material: fiber-attached | host: Bos | place: Iran: Karaj | collected 2018-10
ACGGAGTCGCCGTTATGTATCCGGATGGCCCCCATGATGATATCCGCATCCGGCGTGGACCTGTATGTTTCGTATATATGTTCAAGAGCATCCGGCTCATACCAGTCGTCGCTGTTTAATATGCCGATAAGATCGCCTTTTGCCAGCGCGATCCCCTTGTTCATGGCATCATACATCCCCTTATCCGGTTCTGAGACACACTTAAACGAAATATCCCTGCCGATAAGCCTGCTCTTATATCCCTCGATCAGACTGACGGTATTATCTGTGGACGCCCCGTCCATAATGATATATTCAATGGAATTATAGGACTGTGCCAGGACAGATTCGATGGTTCTTCCGATGGTCGCCGCGCTGTTTCTGCAGACCGTGATCACGGTTATTAAAGGTTTATTATTCTCCATTTATCCGCTCATCTTTTCTTCACTGCTTATCCAACGGCAATATGCTCCGATCCCCTCTTCAATGGATATCCGCTGCTCATATCCGAGTTCCTTAAGCCTTGATATATCGGCCTTCCAGTTATTGGGATCACCCGGGCGGCTATGACCGTTAAATACGATAACAGATCTGTCTATTCCCATGCTGTCTGCAAAGGACTCCACCACATTCCGGATAGTAACTTCAGCTCCGTTTGCAACATTTATGATCCTGTGATCATAATCACGGACTGCCATCAGATATATGGCTTCCTTAAGATCTTCGATGTTGATAAAATCCCGGCTCTCATTTCCGGTTCCGAACATGTCAAGTCTTCCAGTCCCGGAATATTTCTTATACATGTCCCAGAATATCTGCTTCTTAAGCCCTGATCCGTAGGCCGAGAAGATTCGGGCGATCCGGATATCCATGCCATGATTATCAATAAAATACTGACAGATATCCTCGCACATGCATTTATGCAGTGCATATGGAGATACAGGCCTGCGCGCAGCCGATTCAGCTATCGGAAGGGATGCGGGATTGCCGTAGACTCCTGCGCTGGACAGATATATAAGCCTGACGTTATCAAGTCCTGCCCTCAGAAGCGCAAAAAGCAGATTATGAGTGATGCCGACGCTAAGGAGCATATCGCGGTCCGGATCAGACATGGATGCGCTGACATTGGCGCTGCCCGCGCAGTGGATGACGATATCAGGCCGAACATCACAAAGCGCCCGGTCTATATCGCCGGGATCGCACAGATCGACTCTTTTTATTTTTCTGTCCGGGGCATCCGCTATATCCCAGCCGGTAACGTTATATCCTGCCTGAGCAAACCTGTCGGACATTGCCCGGCCTATGAATCCGGCAGCGCCGGTCACGATCACATTCATCTTTCAGATTATCCTGTTACTATATTTTTTACAGTTATTCCTATATTACTTCTATTTCAGCAGGTTTTCTCATGCTTTTCGTAGTCAGGCATTTTTCATCGGGATAACGGCCTGTACCTATGAACATTATGAGCACTTCAGCATCATCGATCTTTAATAATCCTCTTACTTTCTTTTCCTGCAAAACCGTAAGTGATGCGCTCAGCGGAACACTGCCTATACCATAATAAAACAGAGCGTTCAGTATGCTTTCGGCATACATTCCTCCATCTATGAATGCCTGAAATACCTCTCTGCTTTTCTGTTGTGCCCTGAGATCGGCTGTGACAAGAAGGAGCTTATCTATTTCCTGTCCGAATCCTCTGTTGCCGTTCTGATTTGCCAGAACACTTTCTATAGTTTTCCTGTCTGATATTATCCTGGTCCTCCATCCCTGACGGTTGCATGCGGAAGGAGTATGCTGTGCAAGCTGTATGGCCTTCTTGATCTCATCGGTCTCTACGGGACTGCCGGCAAAATGTCTGATGCTGTGTCTGTTATGCATCACCTCATAGTATGTCATATTTTCCGTATTATCGGGAATATGATAATAAAAAGATCCTCCGCAGTCATTTGCTTCTCCGCAAAGTGAACCGATCCTTTTTTCAAGTTCGGTATCTTCATGACCGGCCTCTTTGTTTTTCTTTACATAAGCGTGCAGGCAGGACAGGGCAGTTTTGTAGAAAAACGTATCGGTATCATATCCCCTGTCATGATACTGATCAAGAGATCTGATAAGTTTTTCAATATTGTCCCTTCCAAATCCGGGACGGTAATCCTCATATGCCAGGCCCTTTTCAATTGTATGATACAGGCGTATGATCGATGCTTCAAACTGTGCAGGAGATACACACTCGCAATCCGTAAACGCATATTTTTTGAATCGTTTTCCATAGGATCTGATCACATATGAAGTGTTTGCGATAAGTTTTCCTCTTACAGTTAATAATCCGGTTTTTATCCTTCCCAACAGTTTACGCATGTCATATATCCTCTCAAATATTCCTTACCGTTTTCATGATCTTCGTAAAAAATCATAGCATGACCGTTCCTGCAGCCGCTCCACCTTACTCTGTATAGTTTTTTTTGCTTCTGCCTGACCTTCCACCATCTTATCAACTGTCTGAAGCACTTTTTCGAGGTCTCCGGGATCGGCAATATAATCTGTCTGTCCCACATCTGAAGCCAGACTGCGGTATTTATCCGCCCATCCCATTATCACCGCGGGAACATACTCCTTATATGCATGGATTATGGAATGGTATCTGGAAGCGATGATGAAATCCATTTTCTTCACAAAGGACTCATAATTAAATGAGTACATAACATGATCGATGAGAACGATCCTTTCATCATCCGGGTATCTGTCTTTGATCTCCCTGCATATCTTAAGATCTTCTCCCGAATGCGCGATCAGATACAGATCATGATCTTTTACATACCTGTCTATGATCCCCGAATATAAAAGTACCATCTTTTCCCTCGGGATCCCGGCTTTATCCACCAGTCTCATATTGGGGATAATGGCAATATTATGCTCATTCTTGACATCTACCGCTTCTTCGTATTTATGAAAATCCTTAATGATGAGGGACGGGTCAAATCCCTTTTCAAGCAGTACTGAATCCGGCATCCTTATGTTGTCTGTACCCAGTTCATCAAGGGCACGGGCACCGGATTCTTCACGGGCATAGATCATAGCACATCCGGAAAACACTTTCTTTGCCAATGACAATATTTCCGGCGATTCAAAATCAAGAGGTCCGAAGGACTGAGGCATAAAATACAACTTTTTTGCGTACTTCTCCACTATTCCCCGCCATTCAAGCCAGATCCTGTTCTGATCATCCGGCCATTTTGAGCCGAATCCATATCCGCTCACATCGATCGCCACATCTATGGATCTCATTTTCCTAAGATTAAGCAACGCAGCGTCCCACCGGGTAGCATATCCGGGGAGTACTGATTTGATCAGATCTTTTACACAGACGAATCTGTATCCCTTCATGTCTTTTCCGGTCAGCCGGCGGACAAGCCAGGGGGCAAGATGAATATACTGCAGCGGCTTTATGAATTCAAAGTCAGGTGTTACAACCCCGGAGAACATATATATGACTGCGTCCGGATCATTTTCATATATGTTCTTTATGGCTGTCAAAGTCATGGCTTCGGCGCCCTTGTTATTAAATTCACCGCCGGTAATAAGATAATTCATGCATCACCCTCATAAGCATTGCACTATCGTTCCTGTATGATCTTCCCGTTTTCCACTCTGTAAATATGATCGCATGCTTCAATCGTAGTCAGTCTGTGGGCGATAATGATCATGGTCTTCTGACCGTGAAGACTATGGATCGATTCCATGATGGAACTCTCCGTGTCGTTGTCCAGAGCCGAGGTGGCTTCGTCAAAGATCAGCACCTGCGGATTGCGATACAGAGTGCGCGCTATGCCGATACGCTGTCTTTGTCCTCCGGATACCCTTACGCCCCGTTCACCTATCCTTGTGTCTATACCATCCGGAAGGCCTTTTACAAACTCATCCAGAGAGGCCTCACGCAAGGCAGTCCATATCCTTGCCTCTGCTTCAGCCGGATCTCCGGGTATAGGTTCTCCGAATTCTATATTCTCTCTTATACTTCCATCGAGCATAAAGATCATCTGAGGAATATAACCAACCTGTGAAAGCCATCCCGGCATATCACCACGGATATCATTTCCGTCTATAAGAACAGCACCGGATTGTGGTATCAGAAGGCCGAGGATAATATCCACCGCCGTGGTTTTGCCGGCTCCCGAACCTCCGACTATACCGATGGATTCCCCCCTGCGTACGGTCATGTTCGCATTTTCTAGGATATAGCCCGATTTTTCCGAGTAGGCAAAGGATATATCCCTGAATTCTATGCTTTGCCGTATCACGGGTATGGGAACCGCAGGACCGGTATACTCTGCAGCACTTTTGTATTCCGAATCGTCATCAAGGTTATTGATGTTCTCGATGAACGTGTCAAACCTCGGCTTCTGAAACGAGATATTTGACATTGTAAATGAGATCCGGTTGGCCGAAGGAAGTATCCTTATCGCCGCCATTGCCACAACAGTGAGAGTGGGAACTATACTGGCAAATTCCGTCCCCATATAAAGCATTACCGCAACTGCAATAAACATGCTGGCCATGCTGAACGCTTCAATAAAATACTTGGGTGAAAGGCTTAATATCTGGCTCTTTCGTCTTGCTTCATTTGCGATCCGTCCATAGTATTCATATTTGTCTTCAAAAAACTTTTCATTGGAAACAACCTTTATCTCCTTAATTCCCTGTATTGCCTGGAGCAGCCATTTCCCACGGCCCGTTTCGGCTCTCTGCGCTTCCTTGCCGGTCTCAGTCTGCATGGGACGGGCAATACGATATATCAGTATCACAAGAATCAGAAGAACCGCCGCTATGCATAAGGTAATGACCGGAGACATGATAAGTATGGTAAATATAAGCATGGCCGATACCACCAGTTCAGTGGCAAGATTAAGAAGGTTTATCAGGATATCAAAAGCCGCATCAGTATCACCACCTACGAGCCTCATTATTTCCGCCGAACCGGTATTGAGAAAATACTGGTAAGGTCTATGGATGATATTGTGCAAAACCCTCTGCTGAAGCATGAATCTGTTATTAAATACAAAGCGGTACTGAACATTGTATTCCGCTATCAGATAGACATTCTTGAGCAGATACATCAACGCTATCATCAGTGACAGAAATACAAGAAATGTCCTGTCTGAATGAATTCCGAAAACATCACAAATCACCTTAACGTATGATCTGTTCATCACCTCCTCGGGTTTCATAACCACCTGCATAAACGGAAGTATCACAGTCACGGAAAGGGTTTCAAACAGACCGCCGATCAGCATGATGATGATCAGTTCCCCTATCCTGACTTTCTGATGCTTCGTAAGTACCGTATTAAACTTTCTGATTATGTCTGCAAGCATTCTCATGAGTCACTCATCGCTCCAGAACAGCTTCGCCGTCTCCGTCAACAGATATTATAACACTATCCACTACCCTGCGATAACACGTATCATATATTACAACGCATACGCCGTCTTCATTGTTGTCAACTATGTTGATACCATCTATTGAGATACTGTTCTTCTCCGAGATGTCCACTTGAAGTTCAGCCTTTGCAGCTGTCCTTCCGATCTCCCCTTCATACATGGTCTCACTGTCAGTATGATACAAACAGGCCTCATTATCCCATACGCCGATAAATCCGGTGTTTTCCTGTATATTCCATTTGTTTTTTACCGCTTCATAATCCGATACACCATTCTTTGGTGCGGCAGGGCTGTTGCAGGCGCACACGATAATACAGAAATTGCCTTTATCGATTGCAGCGAGCCATTCACCGGGATCTGCTGTCTCCTTAAGGGTTTCGCCGACAGCGGCATTTTTGCGGTCATTTTCTATTTCGGTTTCAAGTCCGGACCTCCAGACATAAGATGAGACCTTATAATCCTCATACTCTTCCGCCATATCTTCATAGACTTTTTCGCCCCGATGGTCAGGGATATCGTAATGATCTTTCAGATACCGTGCCATATAGTCCGTGTATTTGAGCGCTCCCAGATAATTGACGTGCCCGGCATTGGCAAAATCCGTTTCACAATCAAGTCCCATTTCCTCATAGCATCTGTTCAGATCCATGAATTCATATCCACGGTCCGTTATAACATCACCTATGGCATTACGCTTATCGAATGACCCGTTGCATACCGGGTTGAAAGTGAATATCACATTGAGGTCATGGTCATCACAATAGTCCAGTATCCCGTCAAGATCTTCGGTACGTACCCGGGATCCATCCATTCTCTCTTCGCTTATCTGCGGCATGTCACTGACAACATGCTCGAGCAGCGGCTCAAATCCCCTCCGGCTTCCCCTTCTGTTTGAAGGATTAAGAAATAACCAGTTCAGACTGTTTTTGAGATTGTCAGTATTATTATGGTATCTGATAAGATCGAGATAATAAGAGAGAATATCCTGATCCGCAATATCATGTGTCCTAAGATAATGTGTAAGTCCTTTTAGTCTGACGGTGGACACAGGAGAAAGTGAATCCGACCAGTTTCTCAGTCCGCCCTCGTTAATGTCCGAACCTTCATCTTCAAAAGTTGTCAGATCCACCACATAAACCATCGGATCATGGCTTTTTCTGATATCTTCAAGATATTCTTTAGTCAGGTTGCCTCTGATCCCCACGCCCGAATAGTTATATGAAACGATGCCATACTCACCCCACGCTTCAAAAGGATCATAATAATCCATAACAGTACTGGGACCGATAAATACTACATCAATATCTTTTTCGCGCCTGAATCCCGAAATATTGGCTCTGCCCAGGTAATCATTAGATCTGAACAGCCAGGTAAGTCCTGACAGTACAATTGCAGCCAGTGTCACAAATAATGCGGCATTTATTATGTTTTCATACCTTTTTGACATCATATTCTCAATACCGGTCGCCATACTCGAATAATGTTATAATCTTACACTTTATTGCAATCTATATCAAGAATATACACATTTCTACGGTCATACCGACAAATCATCTCATTCAGATTGTATTGAAGACGGTAAAATGGTACTATATCCTACGTGAATAAAAATGCCGTAAAGGGGTGTCCCATTGGGAAACAGATTAAAGATCCTTTTTTCTTTGATAAATGACAGTAACAAGCGATTCCTGTTTATGCGGAACAAAGGCCTGACTGACAGGATGAGTGACCGGCGGTATCTGGAAAAACTCTGGAAATGCGAGATGGGCTGCGCATTAGACCTCGATCACCCTCAAACCTTCAACGAAAAGCTCCAGTGGCTCAAGCTCAACGACCACGATCCTCTCTATCATACTCTCGCCGATAAGATCGAGGTCAAGCAGTGGGTGGCTAAAAGGCTGGGGGAGGAATTCATCATCCCGACTCTTGGAGTATGGAGCAACCCCGATATCATAGAATATGATAACCTTCCGGAAAGATTTGTCCTTAAATGCAATCATAATTCCGGACTTGGAATGTACATCTGCACTGATCGTTCCAAAATGGATACAACTTCCGTAAACAGGATGCTGTCAGAAGGGCTTTCACAAAACTATTATCTGATGTACAGAGAATGGGCCTACAAGGACATAGCACCCCGGATCCTTGCCGAAGAGTATATGGAATGCACGGATGAAACAGCCGGCCGGTACGGACTTATAGACTATAAGGTTCATTGTTTTAATGGAAAGCCGCTCTTTATCGAGGTCATCGGAAACAGAGACCATGCTTCCGGTACCGCAAGATCCGATCTGTATGACTTCGACTGGAGAAAACTCAACTTCAGCTTCGGCGATTATCCTTCATTTGACGGTGACCTGCCACGGCCCCAAAACCTGGAAGGGCTTTATAAATCTGCCGAAACACTTTCAGGTCATATGAAATATGTGCGAACAGACTTCTATGAGATAAACGGCTCCCTTAAGTTTGGTGAGATCACTTTTTATCCCAACGCAGGAATGGTATATTACAATTCTGTTTATACTCCCGAGACCGATCTCATGCTCGGGAAGAAGATAGTATTAGACTGAGATAAATGGAGAGAGATTAAAAAATGATCACGGATATTTTTTCTGAAAGAGAATCTAATGTCAGATCTTACTGCCGTAAATTCCCCGCTGTTTTTTCAAAAGCAAAAAATGCCGAGCTTTTTGACTCTTCCGGAAACAGATATATTGATTTCCTGGCTGTAGCCGGATCAATGAACTACGGACATAACAATCCGGAGATCAAACAGGCAATTCTTGAATATATGGCGCAGGACAATATAATCAATGCATTGGATCTGCATACAGAAGCCAAGGCTGAGTTCCTGTCCGCATTCTACGACAGCATTCTCAAACCCAGGTCTCTGGATTATAAGATAATGTGCTGTGGACCCACCGGAACCAATGGCGTTGAAGCCGCTCTCAAGATCGCAAGACTCCATACCGGCAGATCTAATGTTATTGCTTTTTCAGGGGCATTTCACGGAATGAGCATCGGCAGTCTGTCTCTTACCACAGACCATGTAAGCAGAAGCGGCGCCGGCATTCCCCTTCAGAATGTGACATTCGTGCCTTACTGCGGCAACTTCAATTCCCTTGAATACATCAAATGGATGCTTTCCGACGATCATTCGGGGATTGAAAGGCCTGCTGCCATAGTTCTAGAAACTGTACAGGCGGAAGGCGGGATAAACATTGCAACAGCCGAATGGCTGCAGTCTGTCAGACAGATATGTGACAGATACGGGATTCTTCTGATATGTGACGATATACAGGTCGGCTGCGGCAGAACCGGTCACTTCTTCTCATTTGAACGCGCAGGGATCACGCCCGATCTGGTTGTATTATCAAAATCAATAAGCGGCTTCGGAATCCCCATGACTATCCTTCTCATAAAGCCGGAATACGATATTTTCAAACCTGCAGAACACAACGGAACCTTCAGGGGACATCAGCCTGCTTTTGTGGGCGCAAAGGCAGCTGTGGATTATTATATCGCGCACGATATGGATCAGATGGTTGCAGACGGCGAGAAGATCATCCGGGATTACATGGATAAGAATATCCTGCCCCTGCATCCCGCACTGGAAGTAAGAGGTATCGGTATGCTCTGGGGCGTTGACCTGCACTCGATCGATCCCAAGCTTGCACTTGAGATATCACATGACTGTTATGAGCACGGCCTTATTGTAGAGGTATGCGGCAGACGCGACGGAGTCGTAAAACTCATACCCCCTCTTACGATAGAAAAAGATACCCTCATCGAAGGCCTGGATATCCTGCAGGCTTCGTTGAAAAAAGCCTTAAAAGATGTGAAATAACACCTACCGGAAGGATCTTGAATATGTATATTCTTATAGGAGCCGATATCGTTCCAACTTCTAGTAATATGGATCTGTTTATAAACGGTGATGCAGAAGCTCTCCTGGGACAGGAGCTGTGCTCCCTTATGAAAGAGGCTGATCACAGGATCTTTAATCTGGAACTTCCTCTTACGGATAAGGAAACACCTATTCTCAAACATGGACCAAACCACATGGCTCCCACAGCTTCGGTTGCCGGATTAAAAGCCATTGGAACAGACCTTTTTACCCTTGCCAATAATCATATCCTCGATCAGGGCGAGCAGGGACTTTTGTCAACCGAAAACGCTCTGGATTCAGCCGGTATAGCCCACTTCGGAACAGGTACCTCCGAAACCGCATCCGTACCTTATCTTTTGGAATTTGCAGGCAAAACAATTGGTCTGTATGCCTGCACGGAGCACGAGTTTTCTCTGGCAACAAAAGACCGTATCGGTGCGAATCCCTTTGATCCGCTATGGTCACCTGATCATGTAAAGGAGCTCAAAGACCGGACTGATTTTGTGATCGTTTTGTATCACGGCGGTAAGGAGATCTACCGATATCCGACTCCCAGACTTCAGTCCGTGTGCAGAAGACTGATAGACAAAGGCGCAGATCTGGTGATCTGTCAGCACAGCCATTGTATCGGATGTGAGGAGAAATACGGCGGAGGCACCATAGTATACGGACAGGGCAATTTCCTGTTTGACGATGATGACAGCGAATTCGGAAAAACCGCATTACTCGTAAAGATCGATGATCAGCTGCGCATATCATACATTCCGACGGTAAAACATGAAAGTGTTGTAAGACTTGCGGATGAAAACACCGGGAAAAGGATACTGTCAGAATTTGAAGCCCGATCGGAGGAAGCCCGATCGGAAGAATTTCTTCAGGAGCACTATAAAGAGATAGCGCAGATCTATCTGCCATATTATCTCAGTGTTTCGGGCGGCAGGGAATCGACATTGTTTAAAATGCTTGACAAGCTCAGCCACGGGAGGCTCCGTCGTTATAAGAATGCCCTTAAGTATAAAAAGACCGACATGACGGCTCTCAGAAACATAATCGAATGCGAAGTCCACAATGAACTGTTCATCCGGGGACTATCTGATCTGTCAGATCAGAAACCCTGATATATAAAATGCGAGGCATCATATTCGGGACCGTAATGCCCCAGTATGACAACTGCAACCAACAGCATCAGCCATATACCCCATCTGAATATTATGCCCTGACTGCTTATCCATATTCCCGCACTTCCGTATTTTTCCCTGAGCATATCCACCACCATCACCAGTAAAAATCCGACAAGAATGATATTTATATCCTGCCATGTAACTCCGGTATTAAGTATGGTCCCGTCAAATAACGTCCAGGGATCCGGCGCAACAGAAGGCAGAAACATATATCTGAATCTGACCAGTGTTTCCTTTAGTCCTTCTGCCGAAAAACACATGACACCTATGCCAAACAGAGTATATGTCCTGAATCTCTGAAACAGCTTCCAGCCAAAGGAGTCTTTCTTAACACGAAGCACGGTGTCGATCTTATCAAAAGCCGGAGCAAGGATATCCGATCCTATCATTACCGCTCCGAGAAACAATCCGAAAAAGATCACCGTCTGAACCGAGCCATGCCACAGACCCGACACCAACAGTGATACAAGAAGATTGAGATATTTTCTGCGCTGTCCTTTCCGGTTGCCGCCAAGCGGGATATATATATAATCCCGAAGCCAGTCGGACAGACTGATATGCCAGCGCTGCCAGAATTCCCTTATCGTAGTGGCATAAAACGGACTCTTAAAGTTCTCCGTCATCTCTATATCAAAGAGTCCGGCCGCTCCGATAACAATATCCATACATCCGGAAAAATCAGTATAAAGCTGAAATGTATACAAAAGAACGGCTGCCCATACCCATATCAGGCTGTAGGAAGCCTTTCCATCCCATAATCCCGTTACGATAACAGCGATCCTGTCGGATATCACAAGTTTCTTAAAAAGTCCCCAAAGGATCCTTTGGGCACCCGATGTGAGATTCTGATAGGAGAAGGAATGCTCTCCGTACAGTCCCTGCATCCGGGAATATCTGTTGATAGGCCCTACAGTGAGCTGGGGGAAAAAAATCAGATATAAAAACAGTTTCAGAATATTGCGTTGCGGCGGAACCGTTCCCTTATGAACATCCACGATATATGAGATAACCTGCAGAGTATAATATCCTATTCCTAGGGAGACCAGGAGTCCGGATTGGTCGATACTCACGTCTCTGCCTGTGGTCACGGATATCAGTTTAAGACCAACTGACCATAATGCAGTGCCTCTTATGACAAACCATATGATCGCATTGATCATGCAGGCAGCAATGGCCGCCGTTTTGCATTTTCCGGTCTGCTTCTCATCATTTCGGTTACTGTCAATATAACAGGTCGCCAGATATGCCACAACAGTGGACGATACGGGATAGATGAGAGATAGGGGATCCGCCGCAAAACAGTAAAAGGTCACACTGAGGCACAGAAGCACGATCCACTGTACTTTTGAAGGCACGATATAATATATAAGCACACCAAGTGCCAGAAAAATGAAAAAATATAAAGATGTGACCGTCATGTCATTTCTCCGGTTTCTTTTCCCCGTTTTGAATAGCGTATCCTGTACCAGACAGTTCTTTTCAGAAGCTCCGTGAAATCTTCAAAAACGCGTTTTATGTTACGGTGGGTTTTACAGACCGCAAGTGATCTTCTCATATACCTTGCCGCATCACCGTATCTTTCAAGAGTCAGCGCGAGGTCAGTAAGACTGTTGTACTGCCTGGCGGACCACTCCCCGTTCTCCGGCGCCATATTTGAATAGGTTCTGACAAGATACTCTGTCCCCGAGGATTTTGAATCCCAGTTAAAAGAGATATTGCTTCCGGGATTCCAGTGGTATCTTACTAAAGGTTTGGATATCCTGACTGCCTTTCCTGTCTGTAAAAGCCTGATCCACAGATCTATATCCTGACAAGCCTTAAGGTCTTCCTTAAAACCGCCCGTCCTGTCAAACGCTTCTTTTCTTATCATGGGAAAAGAAGCTCCGCCTATGATATTTCCGCCTGTAAATATATCGTTTAATGTGATCTGTTCCTTATCAGTATAGGATACGTTTTCACAGATCTCATCTCCGTTTTCTCCCGTCTGGACCAGTACCGAATCGCAGGTAGCGATCACGCAGTCCGGATCATCAAAAACCCGGATTTCTTCTTCAAGTTTATCTTCAAGCCATTCATCATCATCATCCAGAAACGCCAGATACGTACCCGAAGAGGCTTTTACGCCTTCATTTCTTGCATGGCACGCCCCTCTGTTTCCATCATAGGTGATATATGAAAACGGAACACTGACCATTTCCCTTATCCCGGCAACTGTCGTCTCAGAAAGTTTTTCTCCTTCGGGATTATCATCTACCAGGATTATTTCATGGTCCCGATATGTCTGGATACATGTACTGCGAACAGCACGCTTTACCGTATCCGGGGTGCGTTTATAGGTTGTGATTATAACTGAAACCATTGTACTCACAATACCCTGCCTGTCCCTTCACATAAAATACTGTATTTCTAAACCGTGCTTATAAGTGATCCTGCCATTTCAGTGATCTTCTTAAGATTGCCTTCATAATCATAAGATCTTTCGGCAAAGGCACGGTTAGCCTCCCCCAGCTTCTTATACAGATCCCTATCACTCATTATACGGGTGATAAACGAAATGGCTTCTTCTATATCTCCGTATCTGTGCAGATATTCAAAATTCGTTTCTGATACAGCTTCTCTTACTTCCGGAAGATCAGGTCCCACTACCGGAAGACCCAGCATGCATGCTTCGATAACAGCATTGGGGGTTCCTTCACAGTGTTCTTTTGCACTGTGGACACACAGATCGGTAGCTCTCCAGAGTCCGAATACATCCTTTACCGGGCCGAGAAATCTCACATGATCCATCAGTTCGTTTTCTTCGGCAAAAGCTTTGAGATTCTCATATTCGTCAGCAAATTTACCGGCAAAAACAAGAATAAAACGGTCATCTCTTTTTATCAGTTCCTTCCAGACCTTCAAAAGAAAGATATGATTCTTAAAGGGCGTTAGATTTGCCACCATCGTGCATACCATATCCTTCTCTCCCGCACCGAGTTTTTCCCTCCATTCTTTCACACCGAGTTCTGCCGGGGCGATCTTTACGCCGTTATAGATCAGTTCGGGGTTAAGTCCATATGTCTGTTTTACCCATTCACTGCCGGAGGTTGAATTGGAAAAGCATCCGTCAACCGAATCAGCAGCGATCTGCTGAAGTCCGCCCTCGTGGTCGTGGAATCCCGCATCACGCTGGGACCAGATACATACGGCTTTGGCTCCCTGTGCCCTGGCGTTGCCCAGTACGGTATTTGCGTATGCACAATATGAGATACAGACATCGTAACCCCCGGTGTTGATGAATCTTACGAGATCGTGTATCAGGCCTTTTAATGCTATCTCCTCCGGTGTAAGCTTCTTTATCCCGAGTTTATGTTTTATCTTATAGCAGATCGCATAAAGATCATTACGGGGCTCTAAGGATACATACTCAATACCCCTCTCTGCGCATATCTCACTTACCCTGCCGGGCTCGGTAAGACACATGATCGTTACTTCCTCTCCATGGTCCTTAAGATAGGATGCGAGATTGATCGCCTGCCTTTCGGCGCCGCCAAGATCTTTCCAGGATTGTATAAGCAGATACTTCATCAGGTCTTCTCTCCAATCGTGTCATTGTTTCTTCTGAGTATTATTATCATTGCAAGAGGGCATACCGGATAATCGATATAAAAGAATCTGGAATCCGCGCTTGTGAGCAAAATCATCGTACCAAAGGAATAGGTAAATATCCCGAGGCACAATAAGATCTTTTTCCAGTCATGCCGGTTTGTAAGATCACATTTTGCCAGTATCACCGTAAGCAGTGCAAGAAGAGCAAACGCAAACTGTCTGAAATAATTAAGGCCATGCAGTCTTACCAGTTTATAATATGTCATCAGAAGGTCTGCCAGTCGTTCGTTACCCCGGTACATTATACCATAATCATTATCTATGATCTGTGCCCCGATATAGCCTTCATCTTTCAGGTCAAGACCATATACGATGTCGGTAAGGGCAAAGATTGCCTTCAGGGAAGCCTTTGGCGAGTTCCCGATACATCTGAATGCCATTTTTACTATCGCCACAGTTCCCTTTTTTTCAATGGGATCCAGATCTACCTCCCCATAGTACTTCATCACACCGAAATTACCGAGTTCATAATCGTTTTCCCATGCTTCCTGATCCGCTATGCTGTATGCGAACTCAGCCGTCTCTTCATCAAGAAGACCCGGAGTCTCCTTTACGACATTACCTATTATGCTCATGGGAAGCCCCACCGCCTGAACTACCGACTGAGGAGTGCGGGTTACATCGAGGGCATTATAAAGGGGGACCTTGATAAGGAACCATGATAGGATGAAAGTTCCGGTCACCGCCAGCCACCCCACGCTCAGTTTCCCAACTGTCTTCCCTGAAGATCCCCAAAGCACAAAAAAGATCGCGATCAGCAGGACCGCTGTATATAGTATCGCATTATGCCTGAATATCGAAGTGCAGGAAAGTGCAAGTCCAAGCAGTACGCATCTGTACCATTTGTCCGCCCATTTGCCTTCCGAGAAATATATCTCTGCCGACATGATCATCGCCAGGGTTCCTGTGATGGCAAATGCACAGTCCTTCCATGGATACAAAAGCATCTGGCCTGTGTAAGGATTGAGCATGATATAAAGGATCGTTACGGCTGACCACATCCTTCCGGCATACTTATATATGACCATGCCAAGGTAACCTATGGTAAGGGAGAACCATACCATCTGGAAGAATGTCGGAGCCCAGAATGCGTTATGTGTCAACTTTAAGGGTAAAGTATAAAACAGCAGAGTCTGCAGTACCGGGTGCCAGTCATCATAGCTTTTCTCAAACACCTGCCTGAACTGTCTCATGCAGTCGCCCTGAAAAGAACCCGGTCTGTAGGCAATGAACCAGACCATCAACACCAGAAATGCAAAAAATGATATGACAGCAAAATAAGCGGCGCAATTCTTCCATGACGGTCTGTCATGATCCTTTATATATATCTTTGATACCTGAGACAGTAGTGTCTTTGCGGCAAACCAAAGACCGGCCGCAAGTACCGGGATGAGTATCCACAGCAGTACCGTGTTGTCCGTAACAAAGACAAAAACAAAAGAATACACTATAAGAAACAGGTATAATGTCAGGATCGTGATATTGGCTTTCCGATTAAAAGATCTCATATACGGCTCCGTTAATTTACGCTTCAGTTTTCTTTAAGAAGCCTTTCAAATCCCGTGGAATATGAAAGTGCGCTCTCATACATCCTCCTGATACCGGCTTCGGAATCGTCAGGCTCCACACAGTTCCATTTTTCCAAGATAAGCTGTCCGAGTCCGCCCGCATCATGTGGATCAAAAAGCGTGCATTTATCATTCATCTGCTCGCGGTGTACGGGAATATCCGACAGCAGTACCGTCTTATCAAGGACCTTTGCATCCTCCAGCACCGTGCCCCATCCCTCAAAAAGCGAGGGCTGTATAAGAAATGCAGCACCTTTCATAAGCGCAAGCTGCTCCTTGCGGTCTATGAAGCCCGTACACACGCACCGGTCCTTTATTTTCGGATCTGCGAGCATGGCCTTTACCAGCTCAATATATTCATTTGCACGATAATCCGATAACTGGCCGGTAAATGCAAGCTTCAGGTCAGTATCGCATCTGTCCGTTATACGGGTCAAAGCTTCGAGCACCACCTTATGATTCTTATGCTGCCAAAACTGGTTGGCGGTCATGATGTATCTTCCGGGTATGAGACCGTATCTGTCACAGACGGTTTTAAGATATTCTTCAGTGATCGAACGGACATCTTTTTCGATATATGAAACGAAGGGGACTATATAAATATTTTCCTTGTTTTTTGAGCAGAACTGTCTGAAATCATCAAGGCAGGCCTCCGAACTTAATACTAGCGGATATCCCGTATCATATGTCTGCCTGTCAACATATTTTCTTGATTCCAGTTCTTCATCCGAAAAAAACTCCGGATAATGATAATGCTGGTAATCGGGCACCCAGTTGATGCATGAGATATGAAGCATTCTGCAGATACGGGGATCAAAGTTCGGAAACGCATATCTGCACCGGTTTACAAAAGCAATAAAAGCCAGCTTAAGCTTCTTCTCCCTTACTCCTTTGAAACTGACAGTCCGTATCCGCACACGATCCTCAAACTCTTTAAATACGGATACATGCTCCGGATTGGTCACCAGCACAATAGAGCAGTTACTGCTTATCCATTCGTTTTGCAAAAGCGAGAACAGAATATTTTTTTTATGGTATACACCACCGATCCATCCCGATGATCCGGTGGCGTCTATAAGTATCTTCTTCATGTCCTATTCCAGTTTCAGAGTATCCAGGTTCTCCTCCCCCTCAAGTATGGCCCTTATCTTTTCATTATAGCATGTCTGGTTCGCATATTCTCCGCTAAAATGAGTCCTGTCCGCCGCTTCTTCATCCGGATAGTACACTATCCTGTCAAAGAAATCCGGGGCGATCTTAATGATCTTGGATCCGGAGGCCTCCATTTCAAGTTCCTCCATAAAGTGCCTTCTGGATTCCGCTACCGGACAGGGGATCAGATGGAATTTCACACCGCGGGCCACACACTCTTCATTTATCTTACCCAGATATCTGTCTGCCAGTTCATATTGATACTCAGGTTCATATCCGTCAGTCCGGTTTCTGAGGATATTCAGATAGATCTTTCTGTTCATTCCCGAAGGATCGATGAGCTTAACTACTCTGTATCTTAAGAAAATATCTCCGTAGGTCTGCTTCATGATATCGATCGTATCTTCATCCAGCAATCTGAGGGTGTCTGTCAATACAAAGGGCATCACGGCATACTGGTATCCGTATGTAGTATCGTAAGAACGTATCAGTGAATCCGGAAGGACTAACAGATAGATATCAGTCACGTCCGGTGTCGATTCCAGATATTCGTGGGCAAGTATGTACTGCCCGCTGATGGTGATGGCTCCGTTGCTTGGAATGATGGCATATGCATCATTATACTGCTGCAATCCTTCGAACATCTGATGACATACGCTGTCCCCCAGGATAAGCCTGGTGCTCTCTCCCGGATCTAAAGTCCTGTATATGTACGGAACGATCTCATCAGGGCCCACATTGCCTGATATGTATTCTGTGCTGTCAGTAACCCGGGCCATGCCCCATCTGGTCGGTCCATACACAGACAGCGCGTCAGATATCAGCACTGCCGTCATCACTATCGCCGTAAATATGACCGCTTTTGTATAAAACACCCGAATGCTCATATAAGCCCTCTAAAACCTCGCATAAATAAACTCAGACGCTTCCATGCCAAAATCTCTGATAATACCCAAAAGCAAAAGGAGAACAGCTCCCAGATATATGCTCCATCTTATGACCGTGCGCTGTCCGGTTATCAACCGGTAGACGCTTACACCTTTTTCTCTTAGGATATCGACCGTAAACATTATCATCATCCAGATAAGAAGCCATATAAACTTACCCGGATCATATCCGCACAGAAATGCCGACTCTCTGACAGAATTTAATATATCAGCATTAAACAGTATCCTTCCCAGTATTCCGAAACCTTCTGTGAGAGATCCTGCCCTGAAAAAGAGCCAGGCCAGATCCGCCAGGATAAAGGTTATGACTATTCTGATCACTTTAACTAATCCTGTCCGGATATTGTTGGGGGCTTCACTTTTTTCAGGCTTTTGCCCCCGGTGAACAAGCGTACCGACGATCTGATATACGCCATGTAACGCTCCCCAGAATATAAACTGCAATCCCTCTCCGTGCCAGATGCCTGATATAAGAAAAGTGATCATGAGGTTGATGCATTTTCTTAACCTTCCGTGCCTGTTACCTCCCAGGGGGATATAGATATAATCCCTGAGCCAGTTTGACAGACTGATATGCCATCTCGACCAGAATTCCAGAATGCTTTCGGACAGATAGGGCTGTCTGAAATTGGTCAGTATCCTATAACCGAAGATCCGTCCCATTCCCGTTGCTATGAAGCTGTATCCGGCAAAATCCGCATATAACTGTATACCGTAAAGAACAACCGCAAAGGCCAGAGTAAATCCTGTCATAGATGCATAGTCTTTATATGCGGCATTAACTATAACGCTTATCCGGTCCGCGATCAGAAGCTTCATCATATAACCCCAGAGCATCATACACAGACCATGCCTTACGCCCTCATAATTAAAGATTTTGTCTTCATATATCTGCGGAAGAAGACCGGCACTTCTCTCTATGGGACCGGAAAGGACAATGGGGAAAAAGGATAAAAACAGAGCATATCTTAAGGGATCTTTTTGAACCTCCGTCTTCTGCTGATAAACATCGGCCATATACCCTATCGCCTCCAGTACATAAAACGACAGACCGACGGGGGCAGCGATCCTTGCCGCATTCATAACGCCCAGATCATTTCCCGCCTCAAACAGCTTCACAGCTCCGATTAGAACATAATTGAATTTAAAGAATATCAAAGTGCCCACACAGGCTGTTATACCAAGTATAAGCAGAGCCTTCTTATAAGGTCTGTCCATAAAACGGGCAGCCGTATATGATATCATGGTAACTGCCAGAAGAACCGCAACATATCTGTAATCCCAGAAGACATAAAAAACATAACTGCTTATGAGCAAAACCAGATAACGTCTGTTTACGGGAACAAAATAATACAGAACGAAAACAACCGTAAGAAATAATAGAAATCCGGCTGAAAAAAAGGACATCCTACCGACCTCCGGCCTTCCCTGCGCGATGTATCACATCACCGATCCGGCTTTTAAAGCTATACAGAATATAATGCATCTTCGAAACCTTTCCCCACTCATACCATAGTTTTAAGGTTTCCCTGTATCCTACGTTCGTTGATGACATACCGCCTGTACGTACATTTGCAAGCGCTTCATATACCGGAGTAAATACCGCTTTGATGTCATAGGCTCTCTTCATCCACTCATAATCGGCGCTTGATCTGTACGCCGTGTTATAATCTCCGACCTTTGCATAAGCGCCGGAAGAGATAAAGCATCCGGGGTGGTTTATCATTCTGTCAAGCAGGAAATCATGATGATAGAATTCAATACTTTTCAGTTTATCCGAATCATACAGCTTTATCATGCCGTAGATTATCTCTGCATCCGCTCCGGTATAAGCCTCTGATACCTTCGATAACGCTCCCTCTTCATACCAGTCATCCGAATTAATCACGCCTATGAGATCGCCGCTTGCAAGATGTATCCCTTTGTTCATGGCGTCATATATGCCGTTATCGGGCTCTGATACGATCTTAACCTCATAGGGGGTCTCACCGGCATATTCTCTTATAATCTTAAGAGTATCATCCGTTGAGCCTCCGTCTATGATGATATGCTCCATATCCGGATAGTTCTGCGATCTTACGGAATCGAGTGTATTCCTTATCGTCGCCGCCGAATTATAGCAGGGGGTCACAATCGACAGTTTCAAATCAATCATCCTCACTGAATTTAACGATTACCTGGCCGCCTATCTTTCTGACGCTTCCGTCAGCCGGGAAGAGCGGCATATCTTCTATGATCTGCTTATCCTGGGAAGACAAGGCTTCAGAATCCGGATCGTAATATTCCATATCCAGATCCGTCTCCGTATATTCCTGCATGAACATTATCAGATGTGTGTAATAGATAAATACATTCGACCGGTCGGGGCTTACGGCTATGATCCCGTCAAGCATATCCAGCCAGTCGCTGTCACTGTATCTGGAGTTCTTAAAGTATTCCGAATCCGTCACATCTCCCACAAAGCATACCGACTCGTCACCGGTAAATCCCTCACAGCTTTCAATCCGGTCAAGAACCCTGAAGGCAATGCCTTCCGATATGGTATTTAAGTTATCAAGTCTCGAATAGCACATATTCGAAACCAGTACGCCCTTATATACCACGAACACGGAACATGCGATCATGATACCGGACATTATGACAGCTGCCTGCTTCCGCCAATCCTTGTATAATCTGTCTGCTGCGATCATCTCGGATAATTTCACAAACCCGACATAGAGCATCACATATGTGTATACCATCAGATGATGAACCGTTCCGAAAGCCATAACATATATGGCGCCGGCGGATAACGGGAAAACTGCGATAAGTGCAAGAAGCAGGACGAATGACCATTTGTTTTTCTTCATCCTGTCGTTATTCCATAACAGGACAGCGATCATCGCCAGGCCGCAGACAAGCATGAGTATGGCCATCCACTGCGGCATAACCCGGTATTTACCACGGTAATCCCCCAGATACCTGGCTACGGAATTCTTATAGCCTATCTCGATGCAGTACAATAACTCATTTGAATCAGTACCGGTTACCAGCTTATCTTCGTTCAGATAGGAAAGCATCTCGATATTCTGAAACTTAAGACATAACCTGAGAATGACATAATACAATCCCATGCCTGCCAGAAAAGATGCTATGTATTCGCCTCCGCGCTTTAGAACCTCAATAACGTCTTCACCCTGCAGGAGCATCACCATACACGCCAGAATGACCAGCGTCGGTGCCACAGTGGTATAAGAACCGTAGGTACCGAGAGAAAAACTGATAAACACAGCTTCTCCGGCGATCCTGACAGGAAGCTTGAGCTTGTCATTATGCCAGAACCAAACCGAGATACACGCTGTTATAAGCGCAAGCAGAAAGCCCTGGGGCGTAAAGAAATTGGCCATGATGACGCACGAATCGGTGACCATAAGCCCTGCGATCAGAATAATGCTAAGCGTCTTCTTAACGTCGAGAACTTCACATACGATCCATACGGAAAAAGCCAGGTAAGCGGTGGCTATCAGTCCGTTAAGCCACGGAAGATATGAATTCCAGTTAAGGAATCCCAGATACTGCCCAAACCATTTGCCCATGGCAGCTCCGTTTAACCCTCTGACAGTGTAGTGACCGAACCATCTGAATCTGTCTGTGGCAAATGAACTGTTAAAATAAGAATACGCATGGGCCACCATGCTCAGAACAAAGGCGGCAGCCAGAGAGGTTTTCATTCTTTTATTTTTTTGTATAAATGTTATATCATATATTCCCATAAAATGATCCCGGTTCTAATTCTTTCCTGCTTTGAGCTTTCCAAGCATCCCCCTGATGCTGTTGATCCATACCTGCATCTGAGGCTGTTTATGATAAAAAAGCATCATTATTCCTACAGACAGTACCGAACATATTAAAAATCTTACGATCAGCGCAACGATCCCCATCGACGAAATAAACCGCGTACAAACCAGATATCCTGCGCCGACAGCAATAAGATCGATGATCGTATATTTCGCAAGCAATAGATAATAGTCTTTTACTCCCTTGTGAAAATAGTCTCTGTATAAGACAAATGTTTCCCACGGCAATTCAATGATACCTAAGCAGATCACTGAAGATAAGATAGCTCCGATAACGCCTATGCGGGGTATCAGAATAATATCAAGCACCAGATCCACCACAATGGATACATAGGGTTTCAATCTGTCATTATACCACATTCCGCCTGCATCCTTAAACAGTTGAACGCTTTTCCTGACCTGTGAGATATAAAAATACAGACAGAAAACCAGCACCACATCATCTCCCAGAAGCGATGTCTTACCCATCCAGATAAGCATAAAATTGTTATACATGCACAACATACAGCATACCGCCCATCCTCCCAGGAATGCGTTTAATAAAAACATGCACTTGAAGCGTTCATAATTGCTTTCCACATCCTCTGTCGCAAGGGCGTTACCGATGCTCGACAGCGCAGCGTTATACAGTATCTGCATAAACATCAGCACAACCGTGACCACATAAAAATAGTTTCCGTATACAGCCAGCACCTGAAGTCCCAGCCAGACAGATATGAATATATTGTCAACGCTTCCCAGTATCTTGATATCGAACTGGTGCCCCACCATGGCAAGCACATTTTTAGTAATCTCTTTTCTCTCTTCGGGGCTTATCTCCCCTTCCACCCGGATCTGAGGAAAATACCTGTTCTTGACGCATTTTCTGAGAATTCCCACTATGATCCCGTGAACGATGATCGAGACGATATACAGAAGATAACTGTGAACGCACACAATGGCGATTATCTGCAATGTGTACATTATGATCTGTGATATTATATTGATCCAGGAAAGAAAATCCTTGCGCTGATATGCGGCAGATAAAGACACGATCTCCGGGAAAAGCATGTACTGAAGATCCGTCCCCACAAGATAGCATATGAACAATAGATAGATCCCGCTTCCGGCAGGGTTTTCACCCTTTATCAGATATGTCAGAAAGGGCGTTACGGCAAGCCCGCCGATCAGGATAATGACGCCGATCCTGATATACAGCTTTTTTAACATATTAAGTCCTGCGCTGATCCGCGGATAATTCCCCTGCGCCACCGGTTCATACAGGAAGTATATCATCACGGCTCCGATACCCAGTTCGGCCATATCCAGGATCCCTATGATAGATAAAAAAAGACTGTTTAACCCCAGATAATCTTCACCGAGCTGATATCTGATAAGAGTTCGTATCGCGAAGGGAACCAGCGTCGCCAATAATGTGGACAGCAAACTGGCGAACGCGTTTCTTGCGCTGTTCTCAAACCGGTTGTCCCTCTGTTTATTCGGATCTGTCAGTGTCTGATCGTCTTTCGTCATGAAACTCATTTTACTTTTTCCCGATCCGGTTTTCGTCCTTCATAATATTCTCAACTTCATTAAAACAGTTTCCGAAGCCTGCTTCATGAAGCGCCTTCAATCTGTCGCCTATCTGCGCCGCTCTTTCGTGACACGAGCTTTCCATCTGATCTATGGCGTTAAGTACCGCATCTTCATCGATGTCGCTACCTGTAATATCAAATACGAATCCATCCTGCTCCATAAACGAATACAGTTCCTGATATTTGTCCGCCCATGCAAGCGCTACGGACGGAACCCCTGACCTGAAGGCGTGCACTATGCCATGATATCTGGAGCATATGATAAAATCAAACCGTTTTACATAGGATCCGTATTCGATGCAGGAATGGTCTTCGGGATCAAGTGTAAGCCCGGACTTAACGCCGGCAGCTTCTACGATCTTCTTACATATCGACAGATCCTCAGTGGCGTGTCTGAATACGCTCACCTCATAGCCGTCGCTTATCAGTTTATCAATAACCCTGACATAAAGCCTGATGATCCTGTCGGGATCACCGTTTTTAAAGCATTTGCCATTTGGAATAATGCCGACGCGCTTCTTAGGCCCCGGATCTTCTGCACAAGAGTCGATTGTGCCGGGATCCGTATATATGTTTGCGGGATCGATCCCTCTGTTCATAAGGACCAGATCGGCTTCACGCTTCACATTCTTAAGTCCCATATCAGCTAACATGTCATATCCGGGCTGTTCTCTTGCATAGATCACCTCGGGATATTTAAGCCGTTTTTCTGATTCTTTTCTAAGCCATGTCTTTGTAAACGGGCCAAAGGACTGCGGCATAAGAAATACCGGGATACCGTATTTTTTCCCCAGGCGGATATTAAGCAGATACGACAGGTTTCCCCTGAAACCCCAGCCGTCTCCCAACGCAAATCCGCTGATATCGATAACGGCATCCGAACGCTTCAGGCAGTTTACCAGTTCAAAATATCCTTTACGGGATCTTTTCCCCCTGAGAATGCGTTTTAACACATTTTCCGTAAAATGAAGCAGGACTCCGGCAACGCAGAATAATCCGCCCATTGCGATCATCTGCGATCCCAAAGTCAGTTTCACTCTCTCAAATGTGTATGGCCGGGTATCAAACTCCTCATAGGTGCCGACAGATACCGAGCACCCCGGAAACCTCTTTTTCAGTTCATCCACGGTTATGAACAACATGGACTGCGCGCCCTTGTTCAAAAATCCCGCGCCAACGATCAGAAAATTCATTATCTCACCTTAGATCATTCAGATAATATGTATATCCAAAACAGTATACCATATCAGGAAATCTTATCCAACCTGACCGGCCGAATAAGCGGTCCGGGGTGATGTTTTAAATTGCATAAATCCTGACAAAATGCTAATATTATTCGGTACGGTATTCAATCGGATACAGATGAGATCACCCGATCTAAACAAGGAGAAGAAAAATGTTGGAATTGGTCAATTTACTGTTCATTCCGGTATTATCACTGCATATCCAGTACAGACGTCAGAATAAACCTCTTGAAAAAAGCGTCTCAACGTTGTGCGACTATGCGATCTGGGTAGTAGCAGATCTGATAGCCTGCGCTGTTTCGATGATCATATTGAAAAAAGCGATAGGGATCGGTCCGACCCCGGATTCACTGACATACAGCATCATCAATTTTGCTTTTGCCCTTATCCTTCCGTATTTGCATGAAATCATACGCAAATATTTCGAGATCAATGTCGAGATTAAAAAAAGACCTGATGACAAGTGATACATCGTCTGTCAGAAGCATGGAGAGAATTATCGGATGAATTATCTTTCAGTATCAATAGTAACCCCAACACTAAACATCATGCGTGTGATCGATGATTATTTTGAAGCCATCCTTATGCAGACATATCCGCATGATAAACTTGAGATCCTGATCGCAGACGGAGGGTCCACAGACGGAACGATAGAACGTCTTGAAGAATATAATAACAAGTCGGATATAACCATAAGGGTATATGAGAATCCGCTTCGTACGGCCGAAGCCGGAAAAGCAGTTGCAGTACGCAAGTCCGAAGCTGACGTAGTTCTTCTTCTGGATTCGGATAATATTCTTCCCGATCCCGACTGGATCGAAAGAATGATGAAGCCTTTTGAGGATCCGCAGATCGTAGCCACCGAGCCGATCTCGTTTACCTATCGTAAGCAGGACAGCCTTGTCAACAGATACAGCGCACTTCTTGGGATGGGAGATCCTCTCTGCCTGTTTATCGGCAACTATGACAGATACAGCTGTGTGTCCGGCAAATGGACAGCGATACCCCACGAGGAAGCTGACAAAGGCGATTATCTGTCCATCAGATTCTTTGACGCGATACCCACTATCGGAGCAAATGGTTTCTTTATGAGAACCAGAGAACTCAATGATAACTTTGAAGGTGATTACCTCTTTGATATCGATGTATTGTGGAAGCTGTTTCAGAAGGATCCGACACTCAGGGTTGCCAAAGTAAAGACCGGAATCGTGCATCTCTACTGTCCCGATATGAAGACCTTTTTCAGAAAACAGAAGCGCAGAATAAATGATTTCCTGTTCTTCAGTGATTCGAAGGGAAGAGAATATCCCTGGACCAGCTTTGGTAAGGGAAAGATCATTCTTTTTATTCTCTGCTGTATCACCATAATTCCCTTGCTTGTTCAGTCTGTAATCGGATTTATCAGAAAGCCGGATATAAGGGTATGGCTTTTTCATATCGTTGCCTGCTGGAGCACCCTTATAGTATACGGTATCGGAACTATGAAGTCGGTGTTCGGACACGTGGAAGCAACTGACAGGTCTAAATGGAAACAATAAACAACGATAACATGGACATCAATTATTCTGTGATCATTCCGCATTACAACAATACGGAAGATCTGATAAAACTCATACAGACGATCCCCGACAGAGATGATATTCAGGTCATCATTGTCGACGACGCTTCATATGAAGATGAGAGCATACTGCCTGACAGATTGTCAGATGTGGTAAACGGCCGTCTAAGCAAACCTGACATAATCATTAATAAGACCAATCAAAGCGCAGGTGCATGCAGAAATACCGGTCTGGATCACGCCCGTGGAAAATGGGTTCTTTTTGCGGATTCAGACGATTATTACCTTGATGGCGCATTTGATACGATGGACAGATATTCAGACGCCGGTTTTGATCTGATCTGTTTTGCTCCCGTGTGCAAAAATTACAGCGATGATAATACTGACAAGGTGCATCTTCTGTGTGAGAAGTATATAAAGGATTACCTGGCAGGAAAAAGCAGATATGAGTCTGCCCTCAGATATAAGCACTATTATCCCTGGTCCAAAATGTTCAAGAGATCATTTTTGGTTAAAAAGGGAATACGATTTGATAAGACACGGTATTCCAATGACGTGATGTTCGCTGTCAAAGCCGGTTATTACGCAAGGGCGGTCGGCGCAAGCACTGAAAGCATATATTGCTACAGGCTCCTCAGACCGGATAACTTAAGTTCCATCCAGTCAAAGGAAGCGTTTATGATCCGCTTTGATGTCTTTGTTAATAAATGCGTTTTCCTAAAGAGAAGATTAACCCCCGGAGAGTATTCGAAAGCCTGCAAAACGACAGGCTGGTGGCTTGTAAGAGCATTCAGATCAGGATACGGAACGGACACAGTGAAATATATGCTGGAAACCTACAAAAAGTACGGGATCAGCATCGGCTTCTCGGTTTCCGATATCATTGACCGCATGCACGGATATATCTAGATATCACCGGGCGATGACACACCCCGATGTCACTTCTTATCCCGGTTTCTTTCAAGGATGACGTTTATACGCCTTACCGGTCATTCACCGCATACAGGATGGTATCCGCATATCCGTAAGAATAGTGACGGCAATAGAACTTATACTCCGGCACCAGTGTTTTGATATAGCGAAGTATTTCTATCATATCGGAATTGCTGTGATATATGCTTATGGCGAGCAAAGGCTTTTGTCCGGTAATGATGTTTGAAGCTCCCTTGAGCGCCGCCATTTCCGCTCCTTCGATATCCATCTTGATCATGGAGACTCTTCTTTTATCCAGTACATCATCCAAAGACTTCACATGTACGCTCATAGACCCCGAATCGCTGAGCTTTCCTACCGGATTTGCGCCTTTTCCATCTCCCTTGTCAAAATAACAGATCTCATCCTTTTCTCCTACTGCGTACTTAAATAATTCTACACCGGGAAGAGAATAGACCTTTTCACCCTCAACGATATTACTTTCGTCGGGCTCGAAAGCGTAGTATTCCCTGAAAGTGATCTTTTGCTTTACGAAGTTCTCAAGATCGTCCCCGGTATATGCTCCGCAATCGGCTATTGACTCATCTCCCATGACCGGTATTATGCGGCCTTTTGTATCACGCAGGATATATCTGTCTTTTACCGGCTTGCATACCGAAAGGACAAACCGGCGCTTTCCGGAGATCCTGTAATTGATCATGCATTTATATGTCTTATATGACAGATCGTCACTTAATTGATCCAGGATGTCCTTAACGTCTTTTCTGTGAGCCTCGAAAAAGGCTTTTGCTTCCTCCACATCCTTATCCGTGAAGTCCGGATCAAACAGATCCACGATGAAATACATAAATCTGTCGATCCGGAGTCTTGCAAGAACCTTAAGCATTGCCTTTCCCGGTTTAGACATGCTGATCTTCTTATAGAGTTCAGAGAAAAACTGTTTCATAGCCTCTTCCTTTGCTTACTTACGTATCCAGTCATTATCAACATTATTCGTATATACGGCGCTTACGCCCTTATTGATGTCACGGCTGATATCTTCCGTATCATCCACGGTATGAACGCATAACGGAACCTTAAGTGCAAGCAGCGTATCATAAAACTCTTCGCCGTTCATCCACTCTGCTTCAAAATACTCGCCGTCATATTTATCCAGGCCGTCCATCCAGTATTCCCAGAATGTAATGGCAACATAGTCATGGTCAAGTATCCCCTGTCTGATGATATCAATATCTCTTTCATCGGACGTCCGGTACAGGGTCCATATCATGTAGTCAAAACCCATGGCCTTGACTGTCTCATATTCATCGGCATGGTAGGTCTGGATAATGAATCTGTCCAGCAGATCAGGACATCTTTCGGCAATGAATTCCTCTCCCGAAGTATCCCCGCTTTTGATATCCGTGACCACATAGAAATCCTCATGCTCTTTCATAAACTCAACAAGCGCATCAAATGCCAGCGGAGTAAATGTATCGTATATGGTACCGTTTAGAAAAGCACTTTCGGTATGTCCGGTCTCTCCTTCGCGGTTCTTAAATCCCATGAATTCATGACTGCATACAAGAGCCCCGTCATCGGACATGGTGAAATCTATTTCCGCGATCCTGTTACCTTTTTCATAGCAATTATACAGTGCCTCCACGCTGTTGGTATAGATCCGGTCCGTTCCGTTATCATCCTGTATGGTACCCAGCGCATGCACTATCACCCGTTCATTCTGCAGGGCTTGTCGCACTGACATGATATCACTCTGTCCGGAATATACCGGATATATGTGGTTTATCACGATAGCGATGACGCCCAGAGATAATACAAAATACAAAAACGATAATATGCCTGCCACCCGGGGTGATAACGGATGCATCGTATCTTTCCTGCCGAGTCTGAAGGTGATGTGTATTTCAAATTTACGCATTATCATAAAGACGATGATCAGGATAATGATAATACAGATGTAGGCAATAAATACAACGCGCAGCTTCGGGTTGGCGGCAAGCGTTTCAACAAAAGAATTGATCAGCCGCCATCCGCCCAGATCAAGCGCTGTCTCCGCAGTATTCCACATATATAATGCAAACAATCCGGTGATCAGCAGAATTGTAGCAACAAACAATACGATACTCAATTTATGATCCTGTCCGCTGTTAAATGAATCAGTTTCCGTTTATAAATTTCTCAGTGTAATAACGGGAATTACGCTGCAGTTCATTATAGAATACATCTTTCCCTATCCGTTCCGGGATGGTCGGTTCGCCGGAAAACAGGTTAACTCCAAGTCCCAGTTTTTCACCTTCGATCTTAGCGCCAAGGGATGCTACGATCGTAGGGAATATGTCGCAGGTTGAAAACTCTCTCATCTTAGTATGCGTAAGATCAAGTCCGGGAGCCGGATTGATAAAGCAGTCATATACTTCCCGTTCATAATCCTCCGGGTATACGATAAAGGATGAAACCATGGTGGTATGATCTCCCATGATCACTATCGTGGTATTTTCATACCAGGGCTGCGTTTTAACCCATTCTACGAAATCCAATATCTGTGAATCCGCACAGGATATGACATTTGCGTATTGGTCATCATATATATCCGGGCATTTTGCACATACAAATCCCGCAGGATTGTGGGTATCTACGGTCAGCATGGTGAAATTAAAGGGCTCATCCTTTGCTGCAGCCGCCGTCAGTTCCTGTTTTGCTATCTCATACAGATACAGATCTTCATAACCCCAGGATTCATTGTGATAGTCTTCGGGTATATATCCGCTTTGCTGTGCATATTCCAGATCAAGGATCTCATAATTGCCATGCTGTGTATAGAACTGTTCGCGGCCGCCGAATTCGCCGTCTGATCCGCACAGAAAATAGTTATGATATCCTTCATCCTCAAGGATATCTCCGATGGATACAATACCCGGCAGAAACGCCTGAAAATAATTGGCGGTCTCGTTTCTCACCGGTATCTTATAGTTAACTCCGGCGGAGCTTGCCAGAAGACCGGCCATGGTAAAGCCTATGCCGTATATATGGAATCCTCCGAGCTTCTCTGTTGATGAAAAGTTGATATTATCCTCCGCAAGCTTCTTAAGATTGGGAATATAATCCACATCAGATCCTCCCCCCGAGGCTTTATCTGCGAAGGACGACTCCATACTTTCCATATAGATGAACAGGAGATTTCTCTTATTTTCAGGAAACGATATCGAAGCTTCGGACGGGTCAACATACTCATCCTCATATATCGTCGAGCTGTCTGATATCTCCCTCAGATACTGCGGCACTCCGACTTCATACATCTTAAGAACAATAAGCCCCACCAGAACAACCGACAGTAACACTGATACGATACGCCTGAATTTCCTGTACTTATCGCGGCCGATATCAAATATTCTGTCTTTGTTGCCAAGATGAAGCTTTATCTCCACATCTCCGGCGGAAAATGTCATATCGAATAAGACGAAAAAAAAGATGACAGCAAAGGTTATGATGATGCTGCCAAGCAACGCTTCACGCTTGAAGCTGTCCAGAATATCGCCGGCAGTACCCTGGATCGGAGATTTGAGCTGATATACCACAATGGAAAAACCTGCGGTTGAAAACCAGTCTATATACCAGTTGGCCAGTTTGATCAGAAAAATGAAAACAAACAGGATCAACGTCGCAAAAAGCATTCCGAGAACATATTTTATTATCCGGCTTTTGTCATTTCTAACCATTGATCACCATCTATCCGATCAAACCATATCGTCAAAAAATCTGTTGATAATCTCTGTATTTGCATCCCATCTTAATGAAGAGGCAAAAGTAATCGCTCTGTTTCTGATCTCATCATATTCTGCGGCATCATCCACAGACCGCCTCATAAGACGTGCAATCTCACCGGGAGTATTTTCACTGCACATATATCCGGTCTGCCCCATATCCACGGCATCCCTTAATCCGGGAGAATCATATACGATGCCCGGAGTGCCAAGGAATCCTGCTTCTGATATGATTATTCCCCAACCTTCCCTTACTGAAGGGCATATAAGCGCATGAGCGCGCTCCATGAGTTCATATTTCTTTTCTTCCGGGACAAATCCCCAGATGGTAATATCCTTGTCACTTTCATGATCGCTTATCCTGCCTGTGCTAAGTTCATGCTTATCACACAGTGGGAGCAGATCTTCGCTTAAGTATTTTTCATCAGGCTTACCTACTATCCAGAGCTTTGCGTCAGGATGATCCTTTTTGAATAATCCGAAAGCTTCTATGGTATCATTGATGCCTTTATATCTTGCATAACGGCCCACATATATGAAAACGGGTTCCTGTTCTTTATTGATACGGGCTGAATCCGATCCTTTGAAACTGATTATCTCCTGTGGCAGACCGTTTCTCACGATAAGCATCCTGTCCCTGTCAAATCCGGCTTGTACCAGATCATCCGCAGTGGACTTTGACACAGTGATAACCCGGTCATATCTGTTAAGTTTAAGCATTGCCGTCTCGGTATGTTCGCCTATCCACGCAAACAATCCTTTGGACTGGATATGCCATATCTCTCTTGTCAGCTGGTGGATATAGAAGACACGGTGCTGCGCTTTTACCCAAAACGGAGAAAAAGCACGCCAGGTATTACACTGATCAAGCACAGCTGTGACCTGTTTTAAGTAATGTCTGTAGATCCGCCTGGCAAACAGGATATAGCTTAAATACGACCCATGTCTGATATAGAGTATTTGGTCTATCAACTCCGCATTGCTAAGACCCTCAGATGAAAAAGCTATATGTATTACAGCATACTTATCCTTGTTGACAGCCTTAAGAAGCTCATGGGTATGGATCTCTGCGCCGCCGGCTTTAGGACTCTTTATATCCCGCCATGAAAGTGCGATTATCAGTTTATCAGCGTTATTTATGTGTTGATCTATACGTTCAATGAACCGCGTTATCAGGGCTGAGTTCATGCAGATTCGTTTCCCTTTCGATATAGATTGGACGATGTTTGACCTCAAGATATATCCTGGCGATATACTCGCCTATAAGTCCGAGAACGGTAATTATCACGCCACCGAAGAACAACATCAGAATGATTATCGTAGTGGTATCTTCCCAGTGTCTTGCCTGAATGCTCAGATCATGCCATACTTTGACGGCGTATATAACTGCAGCCAGCACTGCCAGCATTCCCAGATATACAACGCCTCTAAGCGGCGTGACGGCAAATGCGATAAAGCCGCTCTTGGCATAGTTCCAAAGACCTTTGAAAGACCATTTACTTGTTCCGTAAGCGCGTTCAACGTTTGTGTATTCCAGCCATTTGGTCTTAAAACCTACCCATGAATAGATTCCCTTGATAAACCTCTCGCTTTCGCCCATGGATACGATGGCGTTTACGACCTTCCGTTTCATAACCCTGAAGTCCGTCATGCCCGATACGAGATTTAATCCGGTAACCCAGTTGATAACATGATAAAAGCCTCTCGAAAAAGCACTCCTGATCACCGGTTCACCCTTACGTGATATGCGCCTTGCTCCGACGCAGTCATAGTCTTCTTCGTCTATCACTTTAAGCATCTTAGGGATCATCTCCGGAGGGTGCTGGAGATCTGCATCCATCACCACGCAGTAATCTGCGTCACACGCTGAAAGCCCGGCGTATAATGCCGCTTCCTTTCCGAAATTACGGGAAAATGAGATATATTTGATCCGGTCAGATCCGGCGATGTTCTCCAGTTCCTTTATCTCCTTCATTGTCCCGTCTAAGCTTCCGTCGTCAATGAAGATAAGGCGCCAAAAATAATCCTGCATATCTTTCAGGATTCCATTGATCTCTGTAAAAAATGGCCTTATCGAAGCCTCTTCGTTATAACATGGTACTACAATATCAATCGATTTCATTATGACTCTGTCCGGAATGATTCAAAATAAAACACCACGTTTTTCTCAATCGTATATCTAAAAGAGTATACCATATTCAAACACTAAAAAAAAGCGAACTATTTTCTCGAAATCAGACGATGAAAAACAAAATCCGCACCCAGCGGGATCATCACGCCGGCAACTATATATAAGAGCCACCATGCTGCCCTGTCTCCATAGAGATTTGGAAAAGCGGCGACACAGAATCCCGGCAGTTCGTAATACCGGGTGGTAAGATATGCTACAGGTTTAAATGCCAGAAATTGAAGCGCCAGAATCGATAATGTATGTGCCCCGATGTGATTAAGGATCGATCTGATCTTCGCAGGACAAAACAATACGGCAAGATCCGAGATGACGTATAAAAACACCCATCCGGATATTCCGGCTGCTACAAAAAACAACGGATTAACATATTCGTTATTCGCTAAATAAACAGTACCGATATTGTTCTCAAACACCAAAACAGCAAATGAGATCACAAATGCTGTCAGTTTCCATGATATCCCTGTAGACGCATATTTACTCCTTACCGTTCCGAGAATATTACCGGTACAGAAAAGCCAGTAACACGAACATATAAGCGGAACCGGAGATATCTGAATGTTCCTGATATTACATACATATCCAAATGCCAGTAAACATACCGATAATATGATCTGTATCAGCAGTCTGTATTCAGGTAAAAAACGATACAATAAAAAATCTGCAAGCACATAGATAACAGAGACCATAAACAGTATCTTAATGAACCAAAACGCAACACCCATCTGCGTATTTCCCTTGAAGATCAAACCCAATGCGATATTGATCAATACTTCCCTGATCCCAAGATACGAATGGATAAGATCATGATCACTCGAAACGTATTCCAGTATCCGTGGATCATCCGTATATACATTAATCTTAATAAGGAGATTATTCAGCAAAGTAAAAACTGCGTTCCAGACAAAATACGGAATATAGAGCCTTTTTATCCTGCCCTTAATAAAGCCCAAGACTCCGGAAAACGACTTATAATACTTATCTTTGTATGTATATCCTGATGCTATAAAGAATACGGAAACATGAAAGAGATAGAAAAAATGAGTAAAGGGAGCATACGCATGACCTGCAACTATCAGTATTATAGTCAATGCCTTAAGAATATCTATCTGTTCTATTCGTTCAGACGAAGAACCCGAATTAATTGTATCATTCATCTACAGTGTCGATTATTATGCTGACAGACCATTTCGTATATTAATTGTATTGCAGTGTTCTGTATCTATTAAAAGATTTATGGAGACTATTAAACAATTGCTATGCCTATGTCGTTTTATAGACAGATACTGCAATTCATTCATTTCTATGACCTGTTATCAAAGCTGTTACGGATGTTATCCGCGATAACATGTATGATTATTTCATTTTCATCTTCGGAATGATCATGACGAAGGAAGGCAATCCCGGTAAAGAAAAACTCCAGTCTCAGAATATTCTCTCTCGTATTCGGAATGATCTCTTCGGATATGGCGCGTTCGGTAAAAGCATTACAGATATGCCAGGAAATGGTACGATTATGGACATAATTCCGATCATGAAAGAAAGGATCTTTGGACATCTTCGCAGGGTTAAAGAAATCACATACAAGACGCCTTGCAAACTCCTCAGGATCATTGAGCATGTGATCCAGA
>JAEEGL013967929.1_pt1 | contig 34526 bp, 32 predicted proteins | sample 9134231 | NCBI WGS metagenome assembly JAEEGL01 (sample SAMN16246548, study PRJNA631951) | gut metagenome | biome: gut microbiome; feature: rumen; material: fiber-attached | host: Bos | place: Iran: Karaj | collected 2018-10
AACGCTGCAATGGTGGATCGATTTATTGCAATGTCCGCGAAACATGCGAACTTGCGATTAAATAACACTGATTTCAAAGAACTCTTATTCTACGGCGTTCGCGCCGTGGCATAAAAACTATAAAACTAACGAACTATTGTAACTTTAAAGAGCTAAAAAAGAACCTGGTAAGTTCAACTTTAAAGAAACAGACTTATGATTGCTTTTACAAAAGAACAACTTTCTGAGGTAATGTGCAAGCATGCCGTGTCGTGCCTTGTTTTGCAGTTCCAGATATTTATTCCTATTTTTGTGAACTGAAAGTAATATAAGGAACCACTATGGGTTTACAAAATCAACTTCTCCTGGATATTTACAAGGACAAAGCAAGTGTCTTTACTATGCAAAGGATTGCCCTGGCTTATGGTCAGGGGCTGGAAAGGGACACTCTCAAGAACAGAATGATCGGATATGTCCGGAAGGGTGAAATCCTTAATCCTCGTAAAGGGATTTACGCAAAGCCCGGTTATGATGAGAAGGAACTTGCCTGCCTGTTGTATACGCCTTCCTATATTTCTCTGGAATATGTACTGCAAAGGGCAGGAGTCGTTTTCCAATATAGTGATGAAATCACATCCGTCGGGAATCTAAGCCGCGCTCTTGCGATTGATGGAAAAGTGTACCGGTACCGGAAAATCAAGGGTGAAATCCTCATCGATACCTCTGGGGTCATTCGTGAAGGCAACGTCAACATCGCTTCCCCGGAAAGAGCTTTCCTTGACATGCTGTACCTGAGCGGCAATTACTGCTTCGATAATCCCTTTGTCCTGGATAAGGAAAAGGTTTTATCGCTTCTTCCCATTTACACCAGCAAAACACTTGAACAGCGGGTTTCAAAAATACTTGGATAATGGATACGAACAAACATAAATTCTTCATGCTGCAGTTGCTGAAGGACATCTTCTCCGATGCGCTTTTGTCTTCCGTCCTGGCTTTCAAGGGCGGGACAGCGGCGATGTTCTTTTATGGTCTGCCGCGTTTTTCGACAGACTTGGACTTTAATCTACCGTACCCCGAGAAAGAGGAAGAAGTATATGAGCGAATCAGGAAGGTTGTTTTGAAGTACGGGAATATCCACGATGAGGCGATTAAGCACTACGGAATCATCATTGTGCTTGATTATGGGATTGGCGAAAGGAAACTGAAGATTGAGATATCCAAACGCGAATACGAGAGTCACTATGAAATCCGGAATTATCTCGGTCTTCAGTTGCGCGTTATGGTCAAGGAAGATATGTTTGCCCATAAACTGTGCGCCCTTCTCGACAGGACCGAAATTACAAGCAGGGATGTCTTCGACTGTTGGTTTTTCCTGAAAGAAAGAACCTCTATCAATAGATCCATCGTTGAGACCCGTATGGAAATGCCCATCGATGAATACCTTAACAAGTGTATCGAAAGTATCGAGGATATCTCTGAAAAGAACTTAATCAGCGGCTTGGGAGAACTGACCGAAGGTGAGATGAAGAATTTCGTACGAAATGGCCTAAAAAACGAATTAATCTCCTTGCTGACAATGTTTAAGGCGTTCCCTTCCTTCGTATAATTATGCCTTTTCTCGAAAATTTTCAAACGGAATCTGAACTATTTCCGGTCGATGTGAAGACAGGGGCGGGGGAGAGCGGTTATACCGCCATCACGCTTCTTAACCGGGGCACGTACGCCTGTACCTACCGGGCAGTGAAAAACGGCAGGTATTACCTCCTGAAGAGCGCTTGCGGCGATTCTCCCGCTTTTCCGGGAATCCTGAAACGGGAGTACGAAATCGCCTCCGGACTGGAGCATCCCAACATCGCTTCCGTCTATGCTTTCGAGGCAATTCCCGGCCTGGGGCCATCAATCGTACTGGAGTATGTGGACGGTATGGAGTTGACGGACTTTCTGGGTACTCGTCCAATCCGGCAAGCCTTATCAGAAATACCTATATAATTTGAAAAGCCCCCGGATAGGGGGCTCTTTCCATAGCCGTATGTTAACATAATATAAATTGTGTAACAGTTGGCCAAGTGTGAGTTTAGAAGGTATAATATGCCGCGATGGACGGAATTAAACCATAAAGACCGTAATCGTAGAAGCCGATACGCCAGAAATCTCCCGAAGGATAATTCTTCGCCATGTGGAAACCGATCTGCGGACGGATTTCGGCAGCCAGGCGGATGGGAATGTTGAACTGGTAAGACAGACCGCCGGTCAACGGGAACGAGAACATAAATCCCATACCCTGACGATGAATTTCTCCACAGTCCTTACACTTGGATCCGCGGTCATTGGCCCAGCCAAGGCTAATGCCGGTACCCGCATAAATCTGCCAGGTTCCCGCCGTCCACTGGGGCTCAAAAAGAATCATATTGGCCGTAGTCGTCAGCATCGCGCCGGGATGGAACTTGATCTCAGCGCTGGGAATAAGGCTACCATCACGATAAACCATACGGGTCGTCAGATTGTAGTCGAATCCTAAATCAGCCTGCAGGAAAATCTTGCTGCCCAGTGCGTGCTGGTAACTGACCTCGATCAGGTTGCACCAACCTTCACGCAAACCGATACCACGAGGCTGTGCCAAGGCGGAGAAACCCGCGGCAAGCAGCGCGAAAACAATGAATAGTTTTTTCATAAGTTATTGTTATTAAATATGTTACAACGATTCTGCCACTTTGACGGGATTGGCATAGATGCCCAGCAGCAAATGCCGCATCTCTGCCCTCTCGAAATCCGGTCCGACGGAGTCCAGCCGGTTCTCCAGATAGGCGCCGAAGGCTTCCTTGTCTGCAGCATCGTACAAGCCGGCATAGCGGGAGCCGCCCTCTACCATATCCGCTGCGATATAGTTGGTCTTCCAGAGTTTGTAATGCTCGGCAATCCGGCGATCCATCAGTTTCATAATGAACTGATAGCGCTCGTTGCCACCGCGCTTGGAGGCCTCGCGCAGTTCGTCATCGCCAATCAGCGGCGCCGCTTCCATATGGATGTGGCCTTTGGGCTGGCGGATGCCGGTCAGGATGCTCATCATATCCTCGCCGGGCTGCTTGATATAGCGCGACGTGCGGGACAGGTAAAGTTCACGGGCCTTGAGGATGTCGCAGGGCTCATATTCGTAGGAAATGGCGATGGGCACGATCTTCAGCGCGCCGAAGTTCACGTCGAAACTCTCTTCACCGCTCATATCGAGCATCTTGAGCACGCCCTGGCTGGTACGGTCGATACCGTTCTTCGTCCTCCCCTCTTTCTGGGCAATCCAGACCGAGCGTTCCCCCGAGGTAATCACCTGCCGCATATAGGCGGAGAGGCGCAGGGACGACAGGTACAGTTCCCGGGCGGCGATACCGCGGTTGACCTTGATCATGCGGTTGATGCGCATGACATCCTCTACAAACTTGTTATCCAGCAAGTTAGAGCCAATGCAGATATCGGAGAACGGCAGTCCGTTCGTGAAGAGCATGTACTGGAAAAAGGCAGGGTCGCAGACGATGTCACGATGGTTGGTAATGGCCAGGAAACGGCCTTCAACCCCTTTTAAAATATCGATGCCACCGAAACTCAGACCCTTGGAACTCTTCGCAAGGACAGCCTCGATGGCAGGAATCATAATCTTGGATTGGAAAGCATCAATATCCTTACAGGATCGAAGGATGTTGCGGGCCATTTCGGGATCTTGTCCCGGCCACAGATACGCGGAAATGGAATTGACCATTTCGCTTTCCGCGATGCGTTTCAGTGCCACCAGCGCTTCGGCATCGGTATAAGGCCTTATATCTTCAAAGTTCAATTCGCTCATAATAGTGCAAATTTACAAAACTTTCCTAATTTTTGCAAAGGAGGGAGGAATCCCCATAACTGAGGAAACGGAAATCGTGGGCCAGCGCATAGCGGTACACCGTCTTCCAGTCGCCCTCCAAAAATGCCGAAATCAACAGCAGCAGAGTGCTTTGCGGCTGGTGGAAATTGGTAATCAGGCGGTCCACGATGCGGAAGCGGAAGCCCGGGACAATAATGATGCGGGTGCCGATGCAAAGGCGCTCACTCCCCTGCTCCGCCAAATAGCGCAAAAGGGCTTCCAGGCACTCCTCCAGCGAATAGGCATAATCGCGTTCGTACGGAGCCCACTGGCCGATATCGGCAGGCGCACCGCTTTCGATGCAACTGACTCCAGCGTAATACAGCGATTCGAGCGTCCGTACCGAGGTGGTTCCCACCGCAGTGACCGGCGTTCCGGAGCGCTTGGCTTCGAGCAGGCGGGACAGCAGCGCCGCGCTGACAACAAAGGGCTCGCGGTGCATCGGATGATGCTCCACCATCCGCTCCTTGACCGGAAGGAAGGTCCCCGCACCCACGTGCAGGCACACGCGCTCGAGTTCCACGCCCCGCTCGCGCAGCGCCCGGAAGGTCGCATCGGTAAAATGCAGCCCTGCCGTAGGTGCCGCGACGGACCCGCGGATCCGCGCATAAGTGGTCTGGTAGCGTTCGAGGTCGATCGCTTCGGTATCGCGGTTCAGGTAGGGCGGAATCGGCACTTTCCCGCATTCCTCGAGCACCTTCGAAAAGGGCACTCCCCCATCCCAGCGGAAGCGCACGCTGCCGGTGCGGCCGTCCCGGGAAAGCAGTTCGGCGCGCAGGGCCAGTGCATCCAGTTCGGGCGATGAACCGTCGAAACGCAGCACATCGTCCTTCCAGCGCTTGGCATTGCCGATGACGCATTTCCAGTCGCAGCTCTCCGTCGCCGCGAAGCAACTTTCGAAATCCGCGGGCAGCAGGGGTTCGAGGCAGAAGATTTCGATGCGGGCACCGCTGTCGCGACGGAAAAAGAGGCGTGCGGGCACTACCTTCGTATCGTTGAAAACGAGCAGCGAAGAAGGCGGAAGCAGCGAAGGCAGGTCGGAAAACACATACTCGCTGACCTGTCCGGCCTTGTAATACAGCAGTTTGGAGGCATCGCGCCGGGGAAGCGGATATTTGGCGATCCGCTCTTCAGGCAGCGGATAATCGTAATCGAGGATGTCGATGGAAGGAATCATGCACTAAAAAGGATAGCCTACGCCGAAATGGACGCAACTGAAACCGTTCTGGAACCAGTCCTCCGGCCCGTGCCAGGTTTCCAGGCAGGGGTCGTAAAGCTGGAAGCCGGCATCGACGCGGATCAGGATAAAATCGAGGTTCAGCCGGAGGCCCAGCCCCCAGTCCCCCGCCAGCGTCTTGTAGAAATCACGGATGCTGCCGTAACCGTCCGCGCGGTCCCGGATATTCCAGACATTGCCGCATTCGGCGAAGGCTGCGAACTCGAATTTCCAGAACAGCGGCCGGCGGTATTCGATGTCGAGTTCAAACTTAGCCTCACCGGTCTGGCTGGGGATGTAGAAGGCATAGTCCTTCGGCGCATCGCCGGGACCCAGCGCCCGGGCCTGCCAGCCCCGCATACTGTTCGCACCGCCGCACCAGAACTGCTTTTCAAAAGGCATTACCGAGGAATTGCCGTAGGCGTAACCGGCCCCCAGTACGGCCCGCATCGCGATCGCCTGCTCATCCTCCCGGCCGAAACGGATGATCTTGCCGGCATTCACTTCGAAGCGTACGTACTGCGAATAGGGCGAACCGAAGACCAGCGCCTGTCCCTGATCATCGTGCCGCAGCACCGTATGCAGGGCGGAAATCAAGTTTCCGGAAAGGTCGATACCGGCGCGCAGGAAGCCATAACTGCTCTTGGGGACGACGTCGTTGTCCGTCGTGTAGAAGATATTGCCGCCCACACCGGCGTCAAAGTGGTTCTGATAGGCGTATTTAAGCATCGGATTCGCGTCCAGGATGCGCTTGAAGTCGGGATTCAGGTTGAAGAGGTAGACGAAATTGATGCGCGGGACACTGAACTGATATTGCCAGCGGTCCTTGATCAGCCCGAAATAACCATAGTTGAGCGAGGAGATGATGCGCTGGTATTCCGCCCGGTCCTGATAGCCGAAGGAAAGGCCGACCTCCGTCCTCGGAATGCGGGGCCCCTTCATGAAACTGTAAGGCAGGCCGAGGAATTTCGGGAAACTCAACGAGGCGGAAAACGCCGCTTCGGTCGCCCGGGTGGCATCGCGGAAGCGGAACTGGAAATTGCCCTGCAGATTGAGGTTCAGCCACTCTCCTCCGTGGAAGATATTCTTGTGGAAATAACTGATCTTGGGCGAAATGCCCCAGAGTCCGGAGGAACTGATGGAGCCTTCGAGATTGACTTTGAAGCCCTGGATGGCGGATTCAGAAAGGCGGATGCGGCAATCGACGGTCGCCGTGTCGGACGGCGTCATCTCCACGGAAACGCTGTTGAAGAGGCGCAGGGCCGACATCCGGCTGTAGAGCGTATTGACCGCCTTTTCCGAATAGACATCCCCGCGATGCAGGGTATTCAACTCGAGCAGCACCTTCGGGCGGAAGGGCACTTCCGGGGAATGCTCGAAGGTAATGTCGCCGATGTGGAATTTGCGGATGGGGGCCGCCTGCTGCGGGCTCTCATTGCGGGTATAATCGCGGACATTGTAGTCCAGGGTCAGTTTCCCGGGCGTTGCCAGAGTATCTGCGACAAAGGCGAAGTGGTTCTTACTGAAGTCGTAATAGCCCATATTGCGCATCGCGGCGGTGCTGCGCACGCTCTCCTGCTCCATCAGCTGCTCGGAAAGCCAGTCGCCGGGGTGGATCAGGATATTCGCGCTGTCCCGCATAAAGTCGCCGGCGAATTCCGGATTGCTCTCCGGCAGGTGGATGCGGATATCGTCGATCTTGTAGCGTTCCCCGAGATGGACATCGTAGGTGACGATGGCCCGCCTTCCGCGGGTGGTGAGTTTGGAATCCACCTGGGAATTATACCATCCCAGATAACGGAGCCGCTCTTCCAGGTTCTTCTGCGTCGTGGGAATCTGGGCCTCGTCCAGCACGACGGGGGCCTGTCCGATTTTCCGGCAGAAACGCGACCAGCCGTCCTCGGAACCTGGTTTTGCCCAGTTGTAGATGTTCAGGAAAGGATTCCAGCCCAGGATGAAGTAGGTATTGGAACGCTGTTTGACGTAGGGGGTCAGTTCGCTCTTGGGCACATCCCCCTTTTCCTTATGAACGACAATGCGGTTTTCTGCAAGCCGATAGGTCCCCTCCGGGAGCGCACGCGTGGTGCTGCAGGACGGGAGCAGGGGCAGAAGCGCCAGAAGGACGCCTATGAGCGTTTTGCCATTCATCAAATTGCAAATTTAATAAAAATTACGGACCTTTGCGCAGTGATATCCAATGCGGAAATAAAATGGGTCCGCTCCCTGCACGAAAAGAAATTCAGGGAGCGCGAAGGGGCGTTTATCGTCGAGGGCGAAAAGCTGGTCCGGGAGGCGCTGAACTCCGGTTTTGAAGTGCTCCACTGCTGGTGGCGCGACGAGATCGGGGAGCAGGCGATGTCCCGCATTTCCTGCCTGAGCAGCCCTTCTCCCGCCCTGGCGGTCCTGCGGCAAAAGGCCGAGGCTCCCCTGCCCGCGCCCGGAGGTCTCTGCCTGGCGCTCGACGGCATCCGGGATCCTGGCAATTTCGGCACGCTGCTGCGTATGGCCGACTGGTTCGGCATCCCCACCGTCTTCGCATCGCCCGACTGCGCGGAACTTTACAATCCGAAGGTGGTACAGGCGACGATGGGCGCCGTCTTCCGCAAGGAAGTGCATTACGCTCCCCTGCCTGAAATCTGCGCGCAGTGGCGCGAAGCGGGCTTTCCCGTGCTCGGCACTTTCCTGAACGGAGAGAACATCTATCAGACGGAACTTCCCGCCGATGCGCTCGTCATCGCGGGCAACGAAGGTTCAGGCATCAGCGCGGCCGTCGCTGAGCAGGTGACGGGCAGGCTGACGATTCCCGCCTTCGGCGGCAACGGCGCGGAAAGCCTGAATGTGGCCGCCGCTACCGCCATTGTCCTTTCTGAATTCCGGAGACGATGAGCAAGCGGATCGTTTATCAGATGCTGCCCCGGCTTTGGGGACGCGGTCATTTTGCCGACATCGACGGTAAATTCCTGGCGTATCTCCGCTCGCTTGGCGTTGATTACCTGTACCTTACGGGAATTCCGCGGCACGCGTCCGCAAAACCCTTCGTCAAAGGGGATCCGGGCTGTCCCTATTCCATCTGCGATTACTACGATACGAATCCCTATCTGGCGCAGGAGCCGGAGCGGCGTATGGAGGAGTTCTCGCTGATGCTGCGCCGCATTCACCGTGCCGGGCTGAAACTGCTCATCGACTTCGTTCCCAATCACGTTTCCTGCGATTACGCGGACGCGCACGGCGGCATTCCGGTATTCGGCCATTATGACTACGATTGGTCAGATACGCGCAAGATCAATTACGATCACCCGGAAACCCTTTCCCGTATGGCCGAAGTGCTGAAATTCTGGGCGGCCAAAGGTGTGGACGGCTTCCGTTGCGATATGGTGGAACTCGTGGGCCCGGACCGTTGCGGGGCGATGATCTCATCGGCCCGTGCGGCCTTCCCTTCCCTGCTCTTCGTCGCCGAGGTCTATGGCCGGGAGGGTTACCACTCCTTTACGGAGGCAGGCTTTGATCTGCTCTATGACAAATCCGGCATTTACGATATCCTGCGCGGAATTTTCTTCCATTTCTGCGGAACCTCGGCGATTACGCGCAACTGGCAGGAACTCGGCGGTCTGCAGGAGCGGATGCTGAATTTCCTGGAGAACCACGATGAACAGCGCCTGTGCAGCAGCGCCTATGCCGGCAATCCGAAAAAGACGATGGCCCTTGCCGCCGTCACAGCCCTGTTCAACCGGGCTTCGCTGATGCTTTATGCGGGCGGGGAACTCGGGGAAAACGCTTCGGAAGCAGCGGACGGCCGCACTTCCATCTTCAATTGGGTGCATCCGGCATCGCTTCGCAAATTGCATAAATATCTGCATGGCGGAACGCTCGCCAAGGGCGATACCGCCGTACTGGCCCGCTGGCAGTCGCTTCTGGAACTTGCTTCATCGCCGCTATGCCGGGAAGGAGAAAACTGGGACCTGAATTACTGCAATGCCGCTTCCCCGGGCTTTGACCCGGAGCGTCACTTTGCGTTCCTGCGCTTCAATCAGGAGCGCTGTATGCTGATTTTCTGCAATTTCAGCGACAAGCCCGCCAGCGTGCGTCTGCACGTTCCGGTGCGGGCGGAGGGCGACTATCCCCTCACTGCCGACGCCTGGGATTTTGCCGTCTTAGAGATTTAGCCCGATTCCGAAGAGCAGGGCGAAGACGAAGGTGCCGAGGACCAGCAGCGGAAGCATCGGATCCAGGGCGCTGTCCCGCCGCAGCCAGGTCCCCTTTACGTGCATCAGATACGCCGGGAAAGTCAGGGCGTAGAGGAAATTCATCGGACCGGTATAATGCTGGAGCGTATAGATGATGATCAGTGCCCAGCCGCAGAAGATCAGCAGCGTCTGATAGACCCGCGACCCCGTCTGGCCGAGCCGCATCGCCACCGTCACGCGCGTGGCGGCATCGGACTTCATATCGCGGATGTTATTGACATTCAGTACACCTACGCTGAAGCAACCGATGGTACAGGCGGGCAGCAGCGCCGGCATAAGGTCCAGGCTGCGCGTGCAGACATAGTAGCCGCCGCAGACCGACACCAGTCCGAAAAAGAGGAAGACGTAGAGGTCGCCGAAGCCGCGGTAGCCGTAAGGATGGCGCCCGAGCGTATAGCGCATTGCCGAAAGGATGGCCAGGGCGCCGAGCGTCAGCAGCAGCAGCGCTTCGCGGCTCACCAGCGTCCCCATCGCAAACCAGACCATCAGCGCGCCGCTCAGGCAGCAGATCACCACGGTGGATGCAATCAGCCGCTTCATCTCCTCGATGCTGATCTCTCCGTCCTGCAGCGAGTAGCGAGCGACACTGCGGTCCGCGCTGTCGGTGCCGCTGAGCGTATCGCCGAGCTCGTTGGACAAGTTCGAAAGGATCTGCAGCAGCACGGTCGTCAGCAGCAGGAAGACGACGGTCAGCGGCCGGAGCGTCGTCTGCGTCGCAGCGATGAAGATGCCGGTCACGACGCCGGAAAGGGAAAGGGGCAGGGTGCGCAGGCGCATCGAGCGGATACAAGCAGAAACCATCATGACTCTAAAGGTTTTACGCCGATATACATCCGGCAGATGCCGAGGCTCAACGCGCGGTGTCTTACTTCGGCAAAGCCGCAGCGGCGCATCGTCTCCATCCACTCCAGACGCTTCGGGAACGCGAGCACCGAAGCGGGCAGGTAGCGGTAAGCCTTCCAATCGCCGGAAACGGCACCGCCGATCAGGGGCAGGATGTGTTTGAAATACAGTTTATAAATGCTGCCGATGACGGGATTCTCCGGCACCGACAGTTCCAGGATCAGCAGTTTGCCGCCGGGATGCAGCAGCCGGAGGGCTTCGCGCAGGCCCGCTTCGCGGTCGGGAAAATTCCGTATGCCGAAGGCGATGGTAATGCGGTCGAAGGAAGCGTCCGGGAGGCCAGTCGCGCAAGCATCGCCGCATAGGGTCTGCACCTTGGATTCGAGCCCCTTGCGAGCGAGTTTTTTCCGCATCACCGCCAGCATCCCTTCGGAAAGATCGAGCCCCGTAAGTTGCGATCCTTCAGCCATTTTTCGTGCGATGGCGATGCTGAAATCGCCCGTGCCGCAGGCCAGATCGAGGATGCGCTGCGGCTGCCCCGGGCTAAAGATTTCGCGCAGGGCGCGCTGCCTCCATCGTCGGTCGATACCCAGGGAAAGCAGGTGGTTCAGCAGGTCGTAATCCCCCGCTATCGTGTCGAAAAGACGCCGTATGTTGTCCGTTTGCGGCATGGGATTGCAAAGTTACAAAGAAATCCCTAAATTTGCGTTTCAAATTACGCATAGTAGTATATATGAAAGACTCCATCATCATCCTTTGCGGCGGCGGCCCCGCACCCGGTATGAACACCGTGGTCTGCTCCGTTGCCAAGACCTTCCTCGCTCACGGTTACCGCGTCATCGGCCTGCACGGCGGTTATTCCGGACTTTTCTCCAAGAATCCCCGTACCGAGGACATCGATTTCTTCAAGGCGGACGCTTACTTCAACCGCGGTGGCAGTTATCTGCAGATGAGCCGCTTCAAGCCCACCGACGAGGATTTCGAGAAGAATTTCAACCTGCCCCTTTTCTCCGAGTACAACATCAAGTTGCTCGTGACCGTCGGTGGCGACGACACCGCTTCCACCGCGAACCGCATCGCCAAGTTCCTCGAGAGCAAGAAATATCCCATCCGCAACATCCACGTCCCCAAGACCATCGATAACGACCTTCCCCTGCCGGACAACGCGCCGACCTTCGGCTTCAACTCCGCCAAGAACGAGGGTGCGCACATCGCCCGTACGGTCTATGAGGATGCCCGCACTTCCGGCAACTGGCTACTGATTTCCGCAATGGGCCGCAGCGCAGGCCATCTCGCGCTGGGTATCGGCGAGGCGACCCACTGCCCGATGACCATCATCCCCGAGATGTTCAACAAGACCGGGATTTCGGTGGACAAGATCATCAAGCTGACCCTTTCCGCGATTCTCAAGCGCACGATCCTGGGTATCCCCTACGGCACCGTGGTGGTGGCAGAGGGCGTGTTCCACGATCTGGATGCAGAGGATATCAAGGCGACCGGCGTGCATATGACCTATGACGAGCACGGCCATCCGGAACTCGGCAAGATCTCCAAGGCGGTCCTCTTCAACGATATCCTGGAGAAGGAATTCAAGAAGGTGGGGATGAAGGTCAAGACCCGTCCCGTGGAAATCGGTTACGACGTCCGCTGCCAGGATCCCGTGGCCTTCGACCTGAGCTACTGCTCAGAGTTGGCGATGGGTGCCTACGAACTCTTTGCCAAGGGTGAGACCGGCTGCATGGTCTATGTGGACGCTTTCGGCAACGCCCGTCCCCTCTATCTGCACGACCTGCAGAACGCCGAGGGCAAGATTCCCCCGCGTCGCGTGGACATCGAGGGCGGTATTGCGCAGAACTACTACAAGAACATCTGCCACTACATCACTCCCGCCGACTACGAGGCCGCCAAGGCCTATGTACCGAACCCCGAGGACTACGACTTCAAGAAGATCCTGGGCTGGTAATTTTTACTGGCTTTTGATAATGAAAGAGGGTGACCGATAAAGTCACCCTCTTTTCTTTAGAACCTGAAGTTGTCTAGCCTTCCCGCTTGATGGTGACTTCGCGCACCAGGCAGCCGGGCATGATCTTTTCCATACCCATCGTGACTTTGAAGGTCGTTGCGCCGAGGGTAGGATCTCCCTTCGTCTTTTCCTTCTTGTCACCCTTCACCTTCTTGTCCTTGGTATCGGAGGCTACCTCGCCGGGCTTGGCGTCGGCAGGGGCATCGCCGTTGGCGATATCCTGTGCAATGGCCTGAGCCTCGTCAAGGGCACCGAAGCGGTTATCCCAGATCTTCTCGGGATCCGGTTTGAGCATCGCAACGCGCTTGTAACTGCGCTTGCCGTTCTCGTCCATAACGCCCATCAGCACTTCATACTCAGACTTGTTGTTGACGCCTTCCTTGAGACCGATCTGTACCTGGACGGTCTTGTCCTCGGTATTGATCTTCCAGATGGGAACGTTGACCTTGAACTCGTCATAGGAACGCTGCAACTGGACGATGGCCTTATCGATGGCACGGGAACAAACCGTCAGCATCTGTTCCTCCTTGCTCTTCTTGGAGAAACTCTTGGAGGAGACATTCTCAGCGGAAGTCCGGGTCTCACCGATGTAGGAGAGCTTGAAGATGTCGGAGGCGTCGAAAGCCGCCCTGCGCGCGGGATCGCTTGCGCCCTGGTACCAGTAATCCTTGTAGAAGGTCCCGGCTATCTCGTCGTTCCAGTCCAGGCGGTAGAGGTAGGTGGTGATGTTCACGGTAAAGCCGTCAATCTCATTGACAGCTGCACCCGCCATATTCCCCAGGTCACGGACCGCACTGCTGCCCAGCAGGGCCCCAGCGATTCCGCCCAGGATGGCAACGGATTTTCCGGCCACCTCTGAGGCTTTGCCCTTATCTACGAAGGTGATGTCGTTGACGATCATAAAGGTCTTGCCGATCAGGTCCTCGCCCGCATCGCCGAGCATGGCGATATTGCGGTCAGTTTCACCGGCGTTCTTGATATCGGCCTGGGAAGCGTCATAAAAACCGCGCTCCTGGATAAGGTTCATATCAAAGGCTCCGGTCGCGGGATTGCGGTCGAACCACTTGGCTACCAGTTCGCGGGGAACGTGATTCGACGCGATGAACGCATCAATGTCAGCCAGGTTCGATTCCGCTTTTTTCTTACCGCCCTGCTTCATCTTATCCATGCTGGATTCGATGAAACGGGTTTCCATCGGCAGGTTATGGTCATTGAACTTGTCCGGAATGGGAATTACGCGGAAAGCCCCTTCAATCTCGGTGGCATACTGGAATCCGGAATGCTTGATCAGCACGGAGTACAGGGAACTGCGGCGGTATTTAATCAGGGAGCCGTCTTCTGCGCGCCCGTCGGCGCTGGCTGCATCCTGGGCAAGGGCCGCCACCGTGGCGGCAAGCATCATCGATGCGATAAGGAATAGTTTTTTCATAGGTCAAAGCGGTTACCAAAGCCAGGCATTATAATAGGCGTTGGCTTTCTGATTATTTCCATAAGCGACACCCACTGCCCTCCAGGCTTCAGTCTCACGCTTCTTGAGGTCGTATTCGCGGTCTTCGCGCTTTTCTTCGCGCTTGCGATAGTAGTCGATATCGCTCTTGACACGCGCTTTCATTTCGTCGGAGAGCTTCATCGCCTCCGGATAGCAGGACGAATCCGGCAGAATCAGCGCCAGATACTCCCCTGCTTCAGCCGCAGCGGCGGCATCCTGGCCGGCGTTCCAGATGGAGCGGGCTTTGGCCAGGTTGCGCTTGGCTTCATCGTCAATATACTTCTGATAAATCTCAGAAGCAGTATCCATCACCTTCCAATATGAAGGAATAGCTTCGGGCACCTGGGAGAGGATAGCCAGCGCCGACGCGTAATTGTAGGCTTTGGCCTCGTTCTGAGCGCGGGTGATGATGTTTTCCAGCTGCTCCTCATAGTACTGTGCAATCTTGACTGCAGAGCCTTTAAGGAAGGCGCCGAGTTTAGGATTCGACGGATTGACGGCCCGGAAGCAGGCCAGATAGGACTTGGTCTCGGACTGGTCCACACCCTGGCTGGGGAAACTTACGGAATCGAAGATCTTCTTCGTGAAGGAATCCACCACGTAGAAGGTCAGGTCCAGTTTCTGGAAATACTTGGGAGGAGGTCCGGGAATGACATATTTCTCCTCTACGGTGGCCTGGCAGGTCAGGAAGAACTGGTTGTTGTCATCCGTCGCGCCGAGCCCGTTACGGGAGGCGGCAGCACGCATCTTGTTGGTCAGTGATGCTACGGCCTCGGGGGGGACGTTGGTGGACTGCTCGGAGAAGAAGATGGAAATCGGGATGGCAGGGACCTCGCCGGCGGCGGGTGCCTGGGCATTCGCGGCTCCCGCAAAGAGCAGAAGGGCGGAAGCGATGCCGATAATGTGTTTGAAATTCATAGGTCGATCGATTACTTGTTGCCGATGATGATGATGGACTTGCCGAGTCCGGCGTTGATCTGCTTGATGAGCGGGATATTGCAAGGCTCGCCCTTGAGGTACTTGACCAGGTTGCGGCCAAAGTGATTGGCTGCCATGGCACGCCCCTTCTCGTCATAGATAGGCATACGAACGGATTCGAACTTCATATTGAGTTCGGTATCGTCGGCAAGGTTGTAACGATGGTTCACGGTATTCTCGTTCACCCAGTCTTCGATGATTTCCTTGAGTTCCTTGTCACCGTATTCGGTTTCCAGGTTGATCCCTTCATCGTTCTCAAACACATTGATGTCCAGGGAAATCTCACGGCCGTTTTCGAGCAGGTCTTCGAAATGGGCCTGGAGACGGTCGCAGAATTCGTCGATGTGCGCGTTCACCGCTTCGGAGAGCAGTACGGGCAGCTCGGCGGTAAACGAAGGGGCGCCGGTACCGGTGGAAGTCGCTACTTCCTTGTCGGTGTAGGAATCCAGTCCCTGGAGAGTGTAGGTCACGGACTGTTTGGGGCCCATCGTATTGACGCTCCAGGTAAGCTGCATAATGATGTCGGCGCGGGCGCGGTTACGCAACTGCATCAGCGGGTTGGACTGTACGCCGCTGCCGTCTGCCGCAGAAACGGCCGCCATCTCAGCCGAAGAATTGTCGATGCTCTTGAGCACGGACTCCAGGTTCTTCAGGGGGAAGCCGCGGTCAGCCATGAGGCCGTTGAGTTGCGAAATCACGGGAAGCAGCTGGGGGTTTTCCATGAGGGCCTTGCGATAATCGGGAATGTAGGTCGCCACACCCTGATTGTCATAGGTCGTCATGAACCCGTTCTGATTGCACCAGAGATCGCTGGGAACCACCATGATGGACGGCTTCTTGGCCTGTCCCATCGCGACGAGGGAAAGGCATACCGCCGCCGCTGCAAGAATCAATTTTTTCATATTACTTTAAAATTCCGTTTTCCTTGAGGTATTCTTTCAGTTCAGGACGCAGGACCCGCAAGGTCGTTCCCTGTTTCATCTCGAGTTTATTCTCCTCCTTGACGGAAGACAGGGGCTTGCGGTCCTCGGTAGTAACAAAGGAACGGTAATATCCCTTGTCCTGGAAGAAGGCGTTGAAGAACTGCTCATACTTTTCCTGGGCGTTCACCTCGGTCACGAGGGGCTTGGATGCCATAGGATTGCCGGGAACGTTGATGCCCTTGAAGATGACGTCACGGACGGCGTTCTTCCAGGCCTGCTCCCTGGCGTTGGCGCCGGTACGGCCGGAACCGTATGCCCTGAGCACCATGGAGCCGTCAGCGTCATAGCGGATGAGAGCAGTGGGAGAATTGTAATAAGAAGAGGTGGTTTTCTGCGCAGCGCAACCGGCGAACAAAAGCGCCGCTGCTGCCAGTAATAACAGAATGTTCTTTTTCATAATCCTAGAATTCATAAGCCAGTTTAAGCATCGCGCCGTGAAGGAAGCCTTTCAGCAGGATACCTTCCACGTTGAAAACTGAATGTTGTCCCATATAGGCGATACCGAGGATGAAGTGATGCCGCTCTTCATCACCGAAGCGAAGACCGATCATCGGGGAGAACATGACACCATCATTGAAGGTGTAACCGACGTCCAGGCTCCAGCAGGGAACGACGGAACGGTATTCTCCGGAAATCATCAGGCCCCTCAAATCCAGGAAAAGCGGGACAGCGATTCCGGAGCGGGATTTACGATAGAGATTGTTGATATAATAACGGACACCAACGCCGCCACCGAGCTGGAAGAACTCGTTGAAGCGGTAACCGGCGATTACCTGGGCCTGAATCGGTCCGTAAACGGACAATTCGTTGGCCAACACGCCGCCAAGCAATTCGCCGCCCCACCAGAAGCCACTCTCCTGAATGGTGTAATCCGTATATTTCCCCTTATTGACGGAAGGGACGGAAGGAGTCGTAGGGACTTGTGCAAAAACCGCCAGCGACCCCAGCAGGGCGCAAAGCGAAGTAATGAGGAACTTTTTCATAGGACGGAAAATTTATCAGAATCCGGCACCAAGGCCTTTGATGATACCGGCATTTTCGAGCGCCTTGCGGAGTTCACCGACATTCACGTTGACAATCTGGCCAAATTTGTATTCCTTTCCGAATTTTACGACCTCGTCACTGCCTTCCTGCACGGAAGAGACATAGCGCATATAGTCGCCTCCGTCCGCAAAGAAAGTGGCAAAGAAATCCGCGTGGTCCGTCATTGCCGAGGGAGATTTGCATAGCGGCCTGAAGGAGGCTCCGGCCCCGGCATAACCCTTGAAGATGATACCGTGTACGGCATTGCGACGGCTTTCGTTCATCGCTGCCTGCGCCTTGGAGGCATAACTCCAGACCTTGATGGAAGAAATCCCGGTCCCCACGCTCTTGACATATTCGATGTCATAACGGAAATCGGGTTTGTTTGCCGCCTTTTTAGGCGCAGCGACGGCCGAAGCGGAGAGCAAAAGGCCCGCGACGGCCAGGAGGGCAAAGGCAATCTTTCTCATAGTGAATTATTTAGAGGTTATTACTTTTAGATTTCAGCGATGACGGTCTCGCAGGCGCGCGTGTAATCCCCAACCTTGACGCGGATATTGGCGTCCAGGGGAAGGTACATATCGATGCGGGAGCCGAATTTGATGATGCCGCACTGGGCACCGGCTTCGGTTTTCAGTCCGGGCTTGGCATAGCAGACGATACGGCGGGCAAAGGTGCCGGCCAATTGCTTGAAAAACACGTCGCGGCCCTCCGGGGTGCGGATGGCCGTGCAAGTGTGCTCGTTATCCTCGGAAGCCTTGGGCTTGAAGGCCATCAGGTGCTTGCCGGGATGGTATTGGTAGTACGTCACTTCCCCGGTGACGGGCCAGAAATTGGAGTGCACGTCAAAGAAGTTCATATAGACCGATACCATGATGCAGTCCCTCTTGAGGAACTCCTTTTCGTACATTTTCTGAACGATGACCACCTCGCCGTCAGCGACGCTGCTCACTACGGTGGAACTGCCCACAGGGCGGCGCACCGGTACCCGGAAGAAACGGGTCTGCCAGATGCAGAACCAGCCCAGCACGATGGTGACGGGCCATAGCACCCAGGGATTCTTCGAAAAGATCCACACCGGGATCAGCACGGCGGCACTCCCCAGATAGACCAGGGCAAGGGTTCCATAGGAATTCTTGTCGATTTTCATCAGATGATTTGGAAAATGGAAAGGTAAATCGTTGCGGCAGGAATAGCGGTCAGGCTACTGTCCAGACGGTCCAGCCAGCCACCGTGTCCGGGGATGGCGTTGCCGGAGTCCTTGATGCCCAGAGTCCGCTTCCAAAGGGATTCGAACAGGTCACCGACGGTAGCGAAAATGCAGATGACTACGCCGAGTGCCAGGCAGTGATACCAGGGCATCTGCAGGAGCCGGAGGGCCCAGAGCGCCAGCGCACCGCCCATGCAGAGCAGGATGCCGCCGACTACGCCCCACCAGGATTTTTTCGGCGAGATATGGGGAGCCAGTTTCTTGGAATTGGGCTTCTGTCCGAGCAGCGAGCCGAGGCAATAGGCGCCGACATCGGAACACCAGATCAGAATGAAGAAGCAGAGCATGGTCAGCCCGGAGGGGACGCCGTCGCGCACCAGCAGCACCGGCAACAGCGCCACCGGTCCGCCGATGTACAGCAGTCCGGTGCACAGGTAGGCGAATTTACCGAACTCGAAGCGCTCCTTGCTGAAAATCTGCGTAATGGGAATGCAAAGCAGCGGAATCACCCCTGAAGCAAGCGCTTCCTCCCCTACCTGTTCCGTGCGGACGTACCAGAGCGAAAAACAGGTGAGCACGACTGTCAGCGCAGCCAGGATACGGGCTGCCTTGAAGGACTCGCCCAGGGAGTTGGCGTAGAATTCGTGCATCATCAGGCAGCCGGCAAGGGCCACGAAAATATGCAGCTGATGGGGTAAAAACAAGAGCACACCCGCCAGAATCCCCACATAGAGGATGCCAAAGAGTGTGCGTAGCGTCAAATTCTTCATTTCACTTTCGGACCAAGGATTCGTTCCACGTCTTCCGCAAAGATAACTTCTTTTTCCAAAAGTAGTGCGGCTACTGCCAAGAATCCTTCTTTATGCTCTTCCAGAATGTCCCGGGTCTTCTTGTGGATCTCGTCCACGAGTTTCTTGACCTCGGCATCCATCATCTCGGCCGTCTTCTCGCTGTAAGGCTTGATGAGTTCATAGCCGCGGGCGCCGGTGGAATCGTAATAGGAAAGAGTGCCCACCTTGTCGCTCATGCCATAGAACTGAATCATGCTGTAAGCCATCTGCGTCAGGCGTTCGAGGTCGTTCTGTGCGCCGGTCGAGGGTTCTCCGTTGACCATTTCTTCGGCCACGCGGCCGCCGATGAGCGAGCACATTTCATCCATCATCTGCGACTTGCGCCAGAGCTTGCGCTCCTCGGGCAGGTACCAGGCGGCACCGAGGGCCTGTCCGCGCGGGATCAGCGTCACCTTGAAGAGCGGGTTCGCGTGCGGCAGCAGCCAGCTGACCACGGCGTGTCCGGCCTCGTGGTGCGCAATCGATTTCTTCTCCTCCGGAGTGATGATGGAACCTTTCTTTTCCAGTCCGCCGATGATGCGGTCCACCGCATCGAGGAAGTCCTGGCGGTCGATAATGCTCTTATTGCGGCGTGCGGCGGTCAGTGCCGCTTCGTTGCAGACATTGGCGATATCGGCGCCGGAGAAGCCCGGGGTGTGCCTGGCCATGAAATCGACATCGAAGTCCTTCTCGACCTTCAGCCCCTTCATATGCACTTCGAATATTTCCTTGCGCTCCTTGAGTTCGGGCAGGTCCACGTGGATCTGGCGGTCGAAGCGGCCGGCACGCATCAGCGCCTTGTCCAGGATATCGGCGCGGTTGGTGGCCGCCAGGACGATGACGCCGCTGTTGGAACCGAAGCCGTCCATCTCGGTCAGCAACTGGTTCAAGGTGTTTTCGCGTTCGTCGTTGGAGGAGAAGCCCGCATTCTTTCCGCGGGCGCGGCCGACGGCATCGATCTCATCGATAAAGACGATGCAGGGGGCTTTCTCCTTGGCCTGGTTGAAGAGGTCGCGCACGCGGCTGGCACCTACGCCGACGAACATCTCCACGAAGTCGGAGCCGCTGATGCTGAAGAAGGGCACGTTCGCTTCGCCGGCAACGGCCTTCGCGAGCAGGGTCTTACCGGTGCCCGGAGGCCCGACGAGCAGGGCTCCCTTCGGGATTTTTCCGCCCAGCGCGGTATATTTCTTGGGATTCTTGAGGAAATCGACGATCTCCACGACTTCCTCCTTGGCGCCGTACAGACCGGCGACATCCTTGAAGGTCACGTTCACCTTGTTCTTGTCAGCCAGTTTCCCCGTGGATTTGCCGACGTTGAAGGGATTCATGCCGCCGGGGCCACCCGGACCGCCGCCCATCGCACGCCCCATGCCGCGGAACATCCAGACCCAGAGCAGGACCATGAAGACAAGGGGAATCACCCACTGGAGCAGTTCGCCCCAGACGTGCTCGTCGTTCTCCATAATGACCTTGACCCGGTCTGCCTGGGGCAGGTCGGCGTTCAGGCGCTCAAACTCCTCTTCCGGATAGAAACGACCGGAAACGAGGAAGACGAACTGCGGGGCACTCTTGGGCAGTTCGTTGTTCGGGAAGAGGGAGGCATACTTCTGTGCGCGCTCGGGTTTGAGCGACACGGCTCCCTGCATCTCGTTGCGGGTGAAGGTGATGCTCTTCACATCGCCCTCGCGCACCATCTCCTGCACCTGGTCCCATTCGATTTTCTTGGCCGGGTTGCCGCCTTTCCCAAGCAGCATATAGCCCAGTCCCAATATAAGCAGAATATAAAAAACCCAGGACAGGTTGATTCGGACAATCTTCACCCTTCCGGTATTCTTTTTCTTGCCGCCGTTCTTCTTGTTTTGTGGCATCTTTGGTTATTTTTCAGTAAATTTGCTGTGCAAATATAACAAATTCCATGCAAAAAGGCATTATCTGGCACAAAAGCCTCGATTCGACCAACGCAGAGGTGCGCAGGCAGTTATCCGAACTTGACAATTTGTCAATCGTGGCGGCCCGCACACAGACGGCGGGACGCGGACAGGGCGACCATACCTGGACCTCCGAACCCGGACTGAACCTTACCTTCACCCTGCTCCGGCGCTTTCCGAAAGGGGCCTTCGATGTCCGGAACCTGGCCGCCATCAATACCTATGTGACCAGTGTTCTGACGCATTATCTTGCCGCGCATGGCGTGCAGGCCTGGGTCAAGCCGCCCAACGACATCTGGGTGGGCGACCGCAAGATCTGCGGCATTCTCATTGAAAATATCCTCGACTGCAGTTTTGTCACGGAAAGCATCATCGGCATCGGCCTGGACCTGAATCAGACCGTATGGCCGCCGGAACTGCCGAATCCGGTGTCCCTGAAGGAATTGACGGGTAAGGATTATTCGCTCGAGAAAGAACTGGAAGCGCTGCTTGCGCTCTTTGCCGCTACGCCGATTTCAGGCTGCGAATAACGGCTGCGGGGTCCGGAGCACCGAAGACCGCGCTGCCCGCGACGAGGATATCGGCACCGGCTTCACGGAGCTCCTTCGCATTGGCGGCTGACACTCCCCCGTCCACTTCGATCATCGCGCGGTCGCCCCTGCGTGCGAGTTCCGCTTTCAATGCGGCAATGCGCTCCAGGCTCTCGGGAATGAAGCGCTGTCCGCCGAAGCCCGCATAAACGGACATGATGAGGAAGAAATCCGCGCTGCCGATGTAGGGGAAAAGTTTCTGCACGGGCACATCCGGGTCGATCGCCAGTCCGGCTTTCACGCCCATCGCGCGCAGCGAGGCAAGATGCTTTGCGGCATCGGCCCCGGCGGCTTCGAGGTGGAAACTGATGTAAGCGGCGCCTTTTTTCGCCAGATGCGGGAACCATTCCCAGGGATGGATGGTCATCAGATGGGCATCCAGGGGTATCGCGGCTTCGCGGCTCACCGCATCGGTAACGCTGAAGCCGAAGGAAAGGTTCGGCACCAGCACGCCGTCCATCAGGTCCAGATGAATCAGGTCGGCGTGGGCATTGAGCATACGCACGGCATCACCGAGTTGCAGGAAATCGGCACTGAGCAAGGAGGGACTGACGAGCATGGCGTTAGAGGTTTTCCGAGGTGGCAAGGGAGGCTTCTATATCCGTGACGTAGCGTTTGAAGCTGCGGTCGGTTGCCATCAGGTCGCTGACCGTGTTGCAGGCGTGCAGGACCGTGGCGTGGTCCTTCCCGCCGGTTTCGCTGCCGATGGTGGCCAGCGAGCAGTTGGTGAGCAGGTTGCGGCTCAGGTACATCGAGATCTGCCGGGCCTGCACGATCTGGCGCTTGCGCGAGCTGGAGAGCAGTTCGTCGCGGGTGATGTTGAAGTACTCGCAGACGCTGTCCTGAATGCGGGCGATGTTGATGTCGCCGGCATCTTCGCCGATGATGTTCTCGGTAATGCGGGCGGCCAGTTCCACGGAATTCTCCTGATGCGTCAGGGTCGCGTGGGCCATCACGGAGACCAGTGCCCCCTCGAGCTCCCGGAAATTGGATTTCACGTGGGCGGCGATGTACTCGAGCACTTCGTCGGAAATCAGGACGCCCTCGCGGTCGCGGCGGGCCTTGAGCATCGCCAGCCGGGTGGCATAGTCGGGACGGTCGAGCCGCACCGAGAGTCCCCATTTGAAGCGGGAGAGCATCCGGGCTTCGAAATTCCGCAGTTCCACCGCCGGACGGTCCGAGGTGAAGACCAGCTGCTTGCCGTTCTGGTGCAGGTGGTTGAAGATGTTGAAAAGAGCGCCCTGGCTGCCGCCGGCGGTCTGGAGGTCCTGGATATCGTCGATGATCAGGACATCGATCTTCATATAGAAGTGCAGGAAGTCGTTGAGCTTGTTGTGGACGGTCGTCGCATCCACATACTGTGACTTGAACTGGCTTCCGGTCACGTAGAGCACGATGAGATCCGGGAACTTGTTATGGATGGCAATACCGATGGCCTGGGCGAGATGGGTCTTACCCAGACCGGGGCCGCCGAAGATGAACAGCGGATTGAAGGGGGTCTTGCCCGGCGCCTCGGCAATGCTCACCCCGGCGCTCAGACCCATCTGGTTGCACTCCCCCTTGACGAAGTTCTCGAAACAATAGACGGGATTCAGGCGCGGATCGATCTCCACTTTCTTGAGACCGGGCAGCACCAGCGGATTGGTGATGCTGTCGGTACGCAGGTTACCCAGGCTGACTGCTTTGTTGACAGGGGCCGTCCCGTACTGGGCGTTGAGCGTCATCGCAGGCTGGGTCTGGACGGGGCGCACGGAATAGATGAGCCGGGCGTCAGGACCGATGACGCGACGAAGCGTCATCCGGATCACATCCAGGTACTGGTTCTCCAGGAATTCACGGAAGAAATCGGACGGCACCTCCACCGTCAGGGTCGGACCTTCAAGCGACAGGGGCTTGATGGGTTTGAACCAAGTGGTGAAGGGACGGGGCTCGATGATTCGCTCCACGATGTGAAGGAAGTCGTTCCAGATGTCGATGTGTTTTGCCTGTCCGTTCATTGGACTGCAAAAGTGGTCGAAAAAAAATTTACAAAAAAACTTTTCTCGTATTGTTTTTTAATTTTTTTCGTCCTAAATAAACAAGAGGATTGCTTTCTTTTGCAAAATATCGCAACTCGCTAATTTACAGATGATTAATTTTTGTAAACTTGCCAGTATGCCCCTCAGTTGCAAAGTGCTTATTTGGAAGATTTACAAATAAGCTTTTACGGATTATCGGGCAGTGGAAACGCTCTCGTCGTATTCTTTTCGATAGTCGAGCAATGCGGAAAAGAGGCTTTGTGCGATTTTATCCTTCGCCGCTTCGGTCCGCAGCTGCGCCAGGTCTCCGGCGTTGCTGATGAAGCCCATCTCGACGAGCACTGACGGCATAGCCGTTTTCCACAGGACGAAGAAGGGATCCTGCGAGAGTCCGCGCGATACCGGGAACGGTCCGCCCGTCTTCATCTTTTCGTCCACCATCGCGGCGAAGCGGATACTCTGTTCCAGATGGGCGTTCTGCATCAGGAGCATAAAGATGAACGATTCCTCATCGTTGGGATCCAGGCCTTCGTAGCGGGTGCTGTAGTCCTCTTCAAGATAGATGACGGAGTTCTCGCGACGGCAGATTTCACGGTTAAAGGCGAAAAGGTCGCGGTCCTTGGCGGACGACTGTCCGAGCACGTGGACGGAATAGCCGCTGGGGCCGCTGCGCGGGCAGGCGTTGACGTGCAGGGAGATGAAGAGGTTCGCATCCGCCTTGTTGGCAATCAGCGCCCGGTCTCCCAGAGGAATGAACACGTCGGTCCGGCGGGTCAGCACCACGTTCAGGTCCGGCGCCTTCTCCTTGATGAGTTTCTCCAGTTTGAGCGCGACGTCCAGGTTGATGGATTTTTCCATCGTCTTTTTATCCGCAGACACGGCTCCGGCATCCTTGCCGCCGTGCCCGGGATCCAGCACTACCGTCTTGAACTTCAGTCCCTGTCCCTGCAAAAGCAGGGAAAAAGACAGCAAGGCGGCCGCGCAGATTGTGTGTTTCAGAAATATCATTTATCTTTGTAGGTTGCAAATATAGTAAATAAATTGCATTCGGGAAAGTCCATATTGCGCTTTGCGCTGCTTTTGTGCAGCCTGCTTCTCCTGTTGCTGTCCGTCTCCCCCGACGGGGCCGCGCAGTCCAGAAGGGGCCGTGTCTTCGGCCCGCGCATCGAGCCCAAGAAGCCCGAACTGCCCGATTCCGCCGCCCTCGCCCGAAGGGATTCCCTGCATCGGGTCGATTCCCTGCATCGAGAGGATTCGCTGGCGCTGCTTTCCAAGAGTTCGCTGGAACTGCCGGCTTTCTCCCAGGCGCGCGACTCCATCGTCGAACTCTTCGACAACGGACAGCGCAAGATTCTCTACTACGGCGACGTCTCCGTCAAATACCAGGACATGGGCATCACCTCGGAATTCATGGAATACGACATGAACACCGGAACGGTCTATGCCCGGGGCGTCTATGACTCGCTCGCCGGCAAGTGGATCGGGCGGCCGGTCCTCACCCAGGGCGGAAAGACTTATAATATAGAGGAGGTCCGATACAATTTCAATTCCCGCAAGGCGCGCATCACGAACGTCATCACCAACGAGGACGATGCCATACTCCACGGCAGGAACGTCAAACTGATGCCGGACAATTCCATCAACATCACCAAGGGAAAATATACGGTCTGCGATGCGGAGAACCCGCATTACTACCTGAAGCTCTCCTCGGCGAAAGTGATGACGAAGCCTACGCAGAAGACGGTCTTCGGCCCGGCGAACCTGGTGGTGGAAGACGTGAACCTGCCCTTTGTCGGCCTCCCCTTCGGCTTTATTCCCAAGCGGCCGAAGCGGGCGACGGGTCTGCTGATGCCGACCTTCGGCGAGGAGAAGGCCCGCGGTTTCTATATGCGCGATGCGGGTATGTATTTCGTCTTCGGGGATTACCTGGACCTCTCCGTGACGGGAAGTCTCTACACGATGGGCTCCTGGGGCATCGACGTCAATTCCCGCTACCTGCTCAAATACAAATTCACCGGCAACATCTCCGTCAACTACTCGGTGGACAAGACCGGAGAAAAGGGCACGCCGGAATACCAGGAGCAGAGCAACTTCGGTCTCAAGTGGTCGCACCAGCAGGATTCCAAGGCCCACCCGGGGAGTTCCTTCAGCGCATCGGTAAACTTCTCCAGCCCTTCCAACAGCCGCTACAATTCCCATTCGGTGCAGGAAGCGCTCCAGAGCCAGACATCCTCCTCCATCTCCTATTCGCGCAACTGGAACGGCAAGTTCAACCTCTCCGTCAACGCTTTGCACTCCCAGAACTCGCGCGACAGTTCCTACGTGCTGACCCTGCCGAACATCACCTTCGGCGTAAGCACTTTCTACCCCTTCAAACGCAAGCACCGCGTGGGCAAGGAGCGTTTTTACGAGAAGATCTCTTTCGGCTACAACACCACCTTCCAGAACAAGATCGGCTTCAAGGCGCGCGAGTTCATGAAGGATGGCTTCTGGGACAAGTTCCAGAACGGGATGCAGCATAACTTCTCCATCGGCCTCCCGAGTTTCACGCTGCTCAAGTACCTGAACTTCAACCCGTCGATCTCCTACGGCATGAACTGGTTCTTCCGGAGCACGGAATACAAATACAACCCGGAGACGGACCAGCTCGAGAAGATAGACAGCGGGGCCTTCAAGGATTTCGGCGTCACGCAGACTTATTCCGGGTCCATCTCGATGAATACGCGCATCTACGGAACCTTCAATTTCGGCAAGTTCCGGCGCATCCAGGCCATCCGGCACATCATCTCCCCTTCCGTGAACATATCCTACAGCCCGGAGAAAGGAACGGCCTTCAACGGCTACCGCACCCTGGAATACACGACGGTTTCCGGCGAGCACAAGACCTATGAGTACAACCGCTACGAAGGGCAACTCGGCGGCGTCCCGGGCAAGGGACAGAGCGCCACGATGACCATCAACATCGGCAACAACTTCGAGGCGAAGGTGCGCGATTACGCCGATACGACCGGAAAGGGCAGCAAGAAGGTCAAACTCATCGACCAGTTGAATTTCTCCACGGGCTGCAACTTCCTCGCGGACTCGCTGAAATGGAATCCGATCTCGATGAACATCTCCACCACCCTGTTCAACGCCGTAGGCATCCAGGGCAGCCTGAGCCTCGATCCCTATGCCGTCGGCCCCGGCGGAAGGCGCATCAACAAGGCTGCCGTCGTGATGGGACAGGGGCTCGTGCGTATGACCAGCGCCAGCGTTTCGGCTTCCTACTCCATCAGCGGCAAAGGGCATATCAACGGCAATGACGGCTCCCGCGATCCCAGTGCGGGCAGCAAAGACAGCGGCAGCGGCGGAGGAGGAGGCGTCCAGACGACCGGCACCACGGACTACTACCAGCGCATCTTCTACCACCCCATCACCGGGGAGTTCATTCCCGGCGGCTGGCTTTACTACACCAACCCGAACGTACCCTGGTCCGTCAACCTGAGTTACTCCTTCCGCGTAAACCGCAACTACGGTTTCGACAGCGAGCAGAACAAGGTGACCACCAAGAACTCTTTCTCCAACACCTTGAATATCAGCGGCAATATCAAACTGACGCCCAAACTGTCGCTGAATGCCTCGACGGGTTTCGACTTCGTGGCGATGAAGATGACCACGACCCAGGTCAGCGCCACCTACGACCTGCACTGCTTCAACATTTCCGTCTCCTGGGTGCCGACGGGAACCTGGCAGTCCTACAGTTTCCGCATCGCCGCCAACGCCGCCGCGCTCGCGGATATCCTGCGCTTCAAGAAAAGCAGCAGTTTCTGGGATAAGTAATGGGAATATTGAAAAATTCTTCCTACCTTTGCTCCCGTCTTAAAAATAAACCCCTTTGAAATATGCTACATAGCCTATTCGAGCTCAGTGCGATGAGCAGGGAAGAGCTCGATGCGATTGCAAAATCCCTTTCTATCAAGGGAACGAAAAAGCTGGACGAAGAGCACTTGGCTTACGCCATCCTGGATGCCGAAGCTGCCGCCGAGTCCGTCAAACCCACTGAAAGCAAGGCCCGCGGACGCAAGCCCGGAAGACCCAAGAAGAACGCCGATGCGGCGCCTGCGGAAAAGCCTGAAGACCCTTCCCTCTTCCCCGAGGAAGCGAAGCCCGCAGCCAAAAAACGCGGCCGCAAGCCCAAGGCAGCGGCGGAAGCAGCCAAACCTGCCCCCGAAGCCCCCAAAGCAGTAGCGGAAGCGCCGAAGCCCGAGGCTCCGAAAGCGGAAGAAGCCCCCAAGCCTGCGGAAGAACAGCCGCAGCCCCAGCAGGAAATGAGCAACAAGCAACTCCGCAAGCAGCGCTTCCTCGAGCGCCGCGAGCAGATGAAGCAGCAGCAATTACAGCAGCAGGGCCAGGGACAGCAGCAGGCGCAAGCCCAGCCCCAGAAGCCGAAGCTCCCCGAGTATGAAGGGACGGTCGAGGCGACGGGCGTGCTGGAAGTGATGCCCGATGGCTACGGCTTCCTGCGTTCCTCCGACTACAACTACCTCAACTCCCCCGACGATATCTACGTCTCCCAGCAGCAGATCAAGCAGAATGCGCTCAAGCCGGGCGACACCGTCACCGGAGAGATCCGTCCCCCGCGCGAGGGCGACAAGTACTTCCCCCTGGTCAAGATCAAGATGGTCAACGGCCGCAGCCCGGAATTCATCCGCGACCGCGTCCCCTTCGACTTCCTCACTCCCCTTTTCCCGGAGGAGAAGTTCAACCTGCTCGGCCACGGGCACGAGAAGGATCCTTCCTGCCGTATCGTCGATATGTTCGCCCCCATCGGCAAGGGCCAGCGCATGCTGATCGTCGCGCAGCCCAAGACCGGTAAGACGATGCTCCTCAAGTCGATTGCCAACGCCATCGCGGACAACCATCCGGAGGTCTATATGATCGTGCTCCTGATCGACGAGCGCCCTGAGGAAGTGACCGATATGCAGCGCAGCGTGAAGGCGGAGGTGGTCGCTTCCACCTTCGACGAACCCGCCGAGCGGCACGTCAAGGTCGCCAATATGGTCATCGAGAAGGCCCGCCGGCTCGTGGAATGCGGGCACGACGTAGTCATCCTGCTCGACTCCATCACCCGCCTCGGCCGTGCCTACAACACCGTACAGCCCGCCTCAGGCAAGGTGCTGACCGGCGGTATCGACGCGAATGCCCTGCAGAAGCCCAAGCGCTTCTTCGGCGCCGCCCGTAACATCGAAGGCGGCGGCTCGTTGACGATCCTCGCCACGGCCTTGACCGAAACCGGTTCCAAGCAGGACGATATCGTCTATGAGGAATTCAAGGGCACCGGCAACTCGGAAATCCAGCTCGACCGCAACCTCGCCAACCGGCGCATCTTCCCGGCAGTGAACATCCTGCTTTCCGGTACGCGCCGCGACGACCTGCTGCTCGACAAGAGCACGGCGGCCCGCATCTGGATCCTGCGCAAGATTCTCGCCGATATGACGCCCGTCGAGGCCATGAACTTCATGACCCGCCTGATGGACGAGTTCAAGACCAACGAGAGTCTGATCGACAATATGAATAAGGTGTCTTCGAGAGACTAATACTGCTGACGCAGATCCTTTACCCTGACAGCCTTCCCTTCTGACTTGGGGAGGCTGTTTTTAGGTACCAGCCGTATCTCCGGGGTGATGAGGATCTCGTCTTTGAGGCGCGAGCGGATGGAGCGCTCGAGTCTCTGCAGGGACGCGTAGTCATCCAGGTTCACATCCTGCATTTCCACCTCGACGCGCATCGTGTCGTTGTTGTCCCGCGTTTCGAGGGTGATCAGGTAGTCGCTCGCCAGTTCCTTGAACTGCATCAGCACCTGTTCGATCTGGATGGGGAAGATATTGACGCCTTTGAGGATGATCATGTCGTCGCTGCGGCCCTTCATACGGTCGAGCCGGATGTGATGCCGCCCGCAGGGGCATTCGCCGGGCAGGATCCGCGTCAGGTCGCGGGTACGGTAGCGCAGCAGCGGCATGGCCTCGCGGTTGAGCGTCGTGAGGACCAGTTCCCCGACCTCTCCGTCAGGAACGGGCTCGAGGGTATCGGGGTTAACGATTTCCACGATATAGTAGTCCTCCCAGATGTGCATTCCGTTCTGCTCCTTGCATTCGAAGGCTACGCCGGGACCGCACATCTCGCTCATTCCGAAGGAGTTGTACGCCTTTACCCCCAGCATCTCCTCGATGCGGCGCCGGGTGTCTTCGCTGTGCGGCTCTGCTCCGATGACCAGGGTGCGCAGCCGCGTGTCCCTGCGCGGATCGATTCCCTGCTCGCACATCACCTCATAGATGCGTGCGGCGTAGGACGGGATGGCGTGCAGGACGGTCGTGCCGAAATCGGTGAAGAATTTGATCTGGCGCAGGGTATTGCCGGCCGCCGCGGGAACGGTGAGCATCCCCAGAAGTTCCGCTCCGTACTGGAAACCCAGACCTCCGGTGAACATGCCGTAGCCGGAACTGTTCTGGAACACGTCCGAAGGACGGCAGCCCACCATCCAGAGGCAGCGCGCGACCGCCTGGGCCCACTGCTCGAGATCCAGCTTGCTGTGCAGGATGACCGTGGGATTGCCGGTGGTTCCGGAGGAGGAATGCAGCCGCACGCAATCCTCGAGCGCGATGCTCCTCAGTCCGAAGGGATAGTTGTCCCGCAGGTCCTGTTTGGTCGTAAAGGGGATTTTCCGCAGGTCTTCCAGGGTCTTGATGTCCGAAGGGCGGATACCGGCTTCGGCGAAGCGCTTGCGGTAGAACTCGGACTGCATGCAGTGTTCAAGCGTACGGTGCAGTCTTTCCAACTGGAGTTTTATAATCCCCGCTCTGTCCAGCGTCTCCAGTTCGGGATGGAAATATTCGCAGTGTAGGTCCATAAATTGGTGCAAAGATAGTGGATAATCGCAAACACTTTGCTATTTTTGAAAAAAAATTGCGGCCTATGGATATCCATTCGTTCAACGATACGATTTGCGCCCCGGCAACAGGCTCCGGCGGAGCGATTGCGCTCATCCGCATCAGCGGTCCCGCTTGCTTTTCAGCGGTGGATTCCGTCGTCCGTTTCCGGAAAGGGACGGCCGCGTCTGCGCCCGCATCCCGCATCAAGTTCGGCGAGATTCCCGAAGTGGACGAAGTGCTTGTCAGCCTTTTCCGCGCGCCCCATTCCTATACCGGTGAGGACAGTGCCGAAATCACTTGCCACGCCTCCCCCTTCATCGTCTCCCGCATCCTGCAATTGCTTACCGATGCAGGCTGCCGGCCCGCAGGCCCCGGAGAATTCACGCGCCGCGCTTTCCTGAACGGGAAGATGGATTTGGCGCAGGCGGAAGCGGTGGCCGATGTGATAGCCGCCGATACGCAGGCCGCACACCGCATCGCGACGAACCAACTCCGCGGGCAGTATTCGCTGCGGCTGCGTACGCTGCGCGACCGTCTGCTGGAAATCGCTTCGCTGATGGAACTGGAACTCGATTTCAGCGAGGAGGAGGTGGAGTTTGCCGACCGGGCGAAGTTGCGCGCGCTGCTGGCGGAAACCTGCGCGGAGATTTCCCGGCTGGCGGATTCTTTCCGGACGGGCAATGCGATCAAGAACGGGGTGCCCGTCGTCATCGCCGGTGCCGCGAATGCCGGAAAGAGCACGCTGCTCAATGCCCTGCTCGGCGAAGAACGCGCCATCGTCTCCGATATTCCCGGTACGACGCGCGATACGGTGGAAGAGACGCTGGTGCTCGGCGATGTGCGCTTCCGTTTCATCGATACCGCCGGGCTGCGCGAATCCACCGACGCCATCGAGCGCATCGGCATCGAACGCTCGTATGCGAGTATGGCCAAGGCGCAGGTGGTCATCGGCGTACTGGACGGGCTGTCGCCGCTGGATGAATTGCGCAAGGCCTGCGAAGAGATTACGAAGCGGCTCTCCCCTGCCCAGACGCTGCTGATGGTGCGGAATAAGGTGGATGCTTACGACGCGATTCCGCCCGAGGAGTTTCCGCGTTTCGACCGGGTCTATGGCATTCTGGAACTGAAATATCCGGCCTTCGGAACCTATAACTGGCCGCCCGATCAACTGGCCGGCGAACTGGGGATTCCCTCCCTGCTGGACATTTCCGCCCGCAGCGGAGAAGGCCTGGAAACCTTGAAGCAGCGGCTCCTGGAAAGCGTCGGCGACCTGGGTTCCCCGGACAATGCCACGCTCGTCACCAACCTCCGCCACTACGAAGCACTGCACTCCGCCCTGGAGGACCTGGGCCGTGTTTCCGCCGGTCTGGACTCCGGCCTCACCGGCGATCTTCTCGCCCAGGATTTGCGCAGTGCCACCCGCTCCCTGGGCTCCATCTTCGGCGAAATCACCACCGACGATATCCTTGGACGGATCTTTGAGCGGTTCTGCATCGGAAAGTGAAATGCCCGAGCAATCTTTGCTTTGGTCTGTTCGGTCTTCTGCTCGTCTAACTTGTCTGTCACGATACCGCTGTCTTCGGCCTGCCAGTAATTGCAGATGTCTTTGTATTCGGCGATGGCGCCGCTGTAAACACCCGGGGAGTGAGACGACAGCAGCAGTGCCATCTTCTTCACCTTGGCGGGAGCGTTTACACAGTACATACGCTGGATGGGCGACTGAATCTGGGCATTCATCGTAAAATAGTAGATAAGCGAAGCCAGTACGAGGACCTCGGTGTCCATATTTAGTTATCAAACTGTGGCTTCCAATAGCTAGGGCCGGCATTGTCCCGGACCTTCTGCATCTGCGCGCTGAAATCAGGTACGGAGGGTTCCTTCCTAGCGCGTTTCAACTCCACTCCATTAATAGTTCCTCCCCATATTACGTTATTCGTCCATTTTATGTCTAAAGCGGGCATGTCATAGACCTCGACCGCTATCTGGTTCTTTCTATGGCATATGATGGTGTTGCCCTCAATCCTGAGGCCCTCCGGCATCAGTACGTTCTCCGGGTGGCCGACGATAGCTATCTGCATACCGAAATCGCAGTCCACCAGCCAGTTGCCCTTAATTACGACGTCCGTCACCTGATAATAGTCCGACAGTTTAGGGTTCTCGAAACCCCTGATAACGCTCACTGGCGAATGAGCACCGTAACCACGGAGCTCCCGCATATAGTTGTCTTCTACCCTGTGCCTCTCCCCTATGATGCGGACACCGCCTGATCCGTTCTTATGCTTGCCGATGAACCAGTTCCCGCGGACGATGCAGTCGTTGCCGTGGCGAAGGGTAAGGGTGCCCCGGCTTTCTTCGAAAAGATTGCGTTCATAGACGTTGAAGCAGCTCTTGCTGGAGATAATCTCGACCTCCCCGTCACAGTGCAGGAACCAGTTGTCCGCTACGGTGCAGCCAGCATCCTTCATGGAAAAGGTGCTGCTGCCTACGCGTATGCTTTCCTGCCCGTTTATTTGCACTCCCTTTGAACTCATCAACGTGTTGGGACGGGTGAAGAAGTTGTTGCGGATCACATGGTGCACGGCCTGGCCATCCTGTATGTTCACGGCTAGCATGGCGCCTATTGTCTTCTTGTCCAGGAACGCGCAATGCGAGACTTCCTGATACGAGCCCCGCAGCTGCACGAAATTCCCCCATTTGCCCTTGGGCGCGAACTCGCAGGCGGAACCGTCGAAGATGCATTCGGAAATGCGGCAGTGGGAGGTGGTGTCGGTCATGCTAAAGAAATTGTAGCCCTCCTGCTGCTTTTCGAAGCGGAAACCCTCCACGACAAGATAGCTTCCGTCAAGGTACACCCTGCTGCCCTCCGAGAAGACCACACCCCCGGGAGTCTGGGGCATCATGACAATGGGATCCGCCAGGGTGCCTCTCCCGCAAAGGCGTACGGTCACCATCTCATACACCCCATCGATTATCCTGACCGTATCTCCCGGCGATAGTTTCAGACTGCGGACGGAGGCTGGTTTCGTATTGCGAACAGCGGCACCGCAGAATGCGGTCGAGAGTACAAGGAGAGCTATTGCTAGAAGCAATTTGATGGTTGCTGAGGGTAAGTCAGCCTTATTCAGATTTTTCCTGATACAGAAGCAATGAGACAACATCATAGTTCTCAATCTTGTCATAGGGAATCACTCCGGCTACGTCGTCATAAAGGTCGATATGGACGGCGCAGGGGGGGCTTAGAGATTCTTCACAATCTGAGCAATCTTTGCTTTTGTTTCCTCTGTCTTTTGCTCGTCTAATTTGGCGGTCACGATGCCACAGTCTTCGGCTTTCCAATAATTGCAGATATCTTTATACTCGGCAATGGCGCCATCATAGACACCCGGAGAATGAGAGGAGACCAGCAATGCCATCTTCTTCACCTTGGCCGGTGCGTTTACACAGTACATACGCTGGATGGGTGATTGTATCTGGGCATTCATCGTAAAATAGTAGATAGGCGAAGCCAGTACAAGGACCTCGGCCTGGGCCATCAACGGGTAGAGTTCCTGCATGTCGTCTTTCTGGACACAAGCCCCGTTGCCTTTTGTATGACAATACTCGCAGGCAAGGCAGCCGGCAATCTTCTTTCTGGAGACATTGACGAGCGTCACCTGATGTCCGGCCGCTTCAGCAGCCTTCTTGTACTCCTCCGCCATCCAGGCGGTGCTGCCATTGGCTCTCGGAGAGCCTTGTAGGATAAGAACTTTCATTATTGCATAGGTTTATTTGTCGATGATGACGATATGGTATTTGCGTGTACCCAAGCCAATAGCTTCGGCGTGATCAGGCACGTGGCGGCATAGTCATCGCAAAGATACAAATAAAACCACATCGGCCGGTCATTTCATTCGAGCAAACTGCCGGATGGTTAAATAGTTGGTTCCCGATACATGACCTGGGACGGAGTTTGTTAATCTTTATCCAGTTGTAAGGCATATTTCGCAGGTGATTTGGGTGACACATTGATAAAGTCAGGGAAATTTAAAATTCTCCCATCATTCCGACACATATATTTGCGGCAAAAATCCTATTGTATTTGCGCAGCAAAAATTAAAGTGTATCTTTGCAACAAGAATTAACGTGTAACATTACAAAGATATGGCAATACCTTCAGAAAAACTTGCACAGTCTCTTGACGCCCTGAGACAGTTACAAGAGTCGAAGAACAGTCCTATAATCAGGTCTTCAGAAATCAGCAGGACCCACCAGGAACGTCTTGTTGAAAACGGCTTTCTGATGAAAGTCGTCGGGGGGTGGTATATTCAGTCAGATCCGGCAGCTGTTTCCGGCGATACTACGGCCTGCTCTATTTAATACTGGAGGTTCA
>JAEEGL015991322.1_pt1 | contig 34526 bp, 56 predicted proteins | sample 9134231 | NCBI WGS metagenome assembly JAEEGL01 (sample SAMN16246548, study PRJNA631951) | gut metagenome | biome: gut microbiome; feature: rumen; material: fiber-attached | host: Bos | place: Iran: Karaj | collected 2018-10
ATCGTCAACTATTACATACGATCATAAAGTAGACATAATAAATCAACCAGTGCCAATCATAAGAGAAGGTCTACCATCTAACACAAGACATTTACATGAAGGATATTGGATTGGATCATTCCCTAATTTATCACAAATTGAATCTCTACATAAACATGGTATTCGTTTAATTGTAACAGTGACTCATGTGAATCCATCTACACTAAAACAGATGACAACTAAAATGCACTCTCTCAATATCACACATCTGTATATCCCAATTGGAAGTAGATTTCCAATCTTATCAGATAAACAGAGGTCAACTATATTAAATTATAAACCAAACGAGATATTCGTTCATTGTGATCACGGTGCTGATAGAAGTGGAGTGTTTATCGCATATCTTCTAATATCTCGTGAAAATTATTCTGTCTCTGATGCTTTGTTCTCTGTAGTTAGTAGAAACCAGAAAGATAGAAAAATATTGCATGAGATATTGTCTGATCATGGATATACAGTTAATGAATCATATGCTTCAAAATATGCTGGAAATGGTGGTCTAAAATTGAGAGGTGATAGTTACAAGAGATTAGTGACAACCTTCTTAAAATCAATAAGAACAGAATAGCTAACGTCTAAATACAACTAAAAGACTCTGTGAGAGTCTTTAACGAATTACGATGGGGAATATGTGTCTTTGTTTGGGTGATAACGTAAAGATCTTAGACCCGCCAAAAACTATTTGAATAATTGACGATGGTAAATTGAATTAACAACGGTTTCTGAGCAACATATAGATCTAAAACTCCCGCATAGATAGCTGAAAATTTAGCTATTCTCTTCTTCTGGAGACCTAAAATTTAAGATTATCTTTGAAAATTTTGCTGTTGCTTATTAGAAATTTAAGAAATAAGCTCCAAAATTTATCGGAATCTTGCGAAGATCTGTCTCTACTCACTTATTAGTAGGTAAAAAAGTACTTATCTTCTGTAAAACACGAAAAAGAAGAGATAATTATACAGAAAATTCTTTATCTGCACGTGTTTTCTAATCTATTTACTTTGTTGTAAATAAATAATCTTGCTTATTACTTTCAACTTCAATCCATTGCTGTTTGTTTTCGGATAGCCGGGGTCCGACGGGCCACTTCTCGGGGACAATTACGAGTCATCCCACTATTCACTTACTAGACACATCATCAGTACCATCTCTCATCCATGATTTGTGGTCAGCATTTACTTTGTAAAGCTTAATTATTGTTTCATTCATATCATCTCAAACAGAACCAACTTCAAACAAAAACCAATAAACAACACTTCATAAATGATACTTGTAAGAATGAAGACCCAAGCGCTAAGCATTGAAGTACACCAGCCATAGCATGCATTCTACAGTAATCATTCCCGATATAATCATAGGAGGTGATTTGAAAGGTGGCCTCACAGTTACGGTTTAGAAATGTTTATTTACTAGTTAGAGTTATCAATTTGACTCATGCTTAAGAATCAAAGAACCTAACAATAGTATTGATATTGAGGAAATTAAAAATCTCTAATCATCTACGTCTTCCATAGAGTATTCATATTCATACTTAGAAGAATCAAATGGAATTTCTTCACCTGATTCTGCTTTATATAATGTATCACAGACTGCAAAATTATCAGCTGTCTTTGTTACCTTTATTGCAGAAACCAATGTGTCGAACTCGATTGAATATTGCAAAACAAGTTTATGAAGATTCTTTGATTTATGTTTAGTATATACAATAAATCTTTCATCTTTGTAATAAACAGCTATTGCGTATATAGAATTATGTACAACTAATGTCGTAAGGAGATCTTTAATAAAATAATCTATATGAGGACATACTACTTTTGAGGTTAAGCCTTGATTGTTTACTTTGCTAAACGTGATTGATTCTACTTTCATAAACTATAACTGCATATTCAAATAGAGATCTATATAATGTATAGATTAAATTTTTGAAGTTCTAATCTATATGTGAATGTAACAGAGATCTATCAGATTTATGGAGGTGACTTATGATAGTTGAGACTATTGTGATTAAAAGTAGAGTCACTGGACTTGAGATAGTAGCTCATTACAGTGATGAATACGATTACAGATTAAACATTGGAGAGTCTTGTTATTCTGTAGCTGTGCAGCATGATGGAGTTGAATATGTTGTCTGTGTGGATAAATCGTATGATTCTGCACAAGAGACAGCAGAGTATTTAACTAGAAAATTAGGATTTCCTTTAGTTGTAAATAGAGTTACACGATTACGTAACAACAAGTACAATATTGTTAGAGATAATGTCTGTATAGAAGCATATAGTAAATCTCTACAAAATAATTCTACCGATAAGTACATAATCGGTGATCTTGATGATGATCTGTATGAGATAGACTTTGATCTCACTGCTAGAAATTTGGATTCTCAGAAAGATGACGAATAAATAGAAAATATCTTATTTGAGATTTGAGGATGGCGGCATTTTATCTATATATTCTCATCTAATGCGGCAAATCATCTAATCTCTTAGAGATAGAATCTATTTGAAAGCATCGTTCTTTTTGATGTGCATCATATACATTGATGTGTGAATATTTTGAAGGTAATTTTCTATTTGATCTAAAAAGAAGGGATATTTATTTATCTTCTATAGAGATTGAATTGTATTAGATGGATTATTAGTAATTAATAAAATAAACTATATTGTTTTATTATAGATGAGAATGTAGATGAGAATGTAGATGAGAATGTAGATGATGATCTTCGATTGCACAGATACACAAAAAGGGGCTCTTTTTATTGAGAGTTCCTTTTAATTTTATTAGATGAAAGGCTCAGGTTCAATAACTTTTGGTTTCGGATGAGATCTCATGTAACTATACGCTGTATATCCTGGAAGGAATTCTTCAGTACAACTGCCATGCTTGTTCTTTGTTACTTTCATTGCACTCAGATCTCTATGATACTCATCTATAAAGTAGTAGATCTTATCTTCTAGTTCTTCTAATGAATCAGCCCATTCGACGGCAAAGTAATATGCGTCGCTAACAAAATATGCTACATATAGTACACTATTATACGGCATCTTTCTTTCAAGATTTCCAACCCATGTATATTCAAATGGTTCGTTCATAGCTAAATCACCATAAAGTAAATAGAATGATAGCACTCAATTCCATACAAATTATATACATATTAGATATTGAGTGGTTAATTTTCGTTGTCAATCTGTGTAAATAAATTTAAGATATTAGTAGTACAGATAAAAATATCAATTCTATCTGTATTGCATTTATTACCATCTCTGCCAGGTAAATGTAGATCAGGCCTTTTAGGTAGAGGAATCAAACTGTTTATAGAATAAATAAGTGATCCTCGATACTGACCAGTACGACCTAGCATACAAGCAAATTCCCATTGAGTGAGTGGGCATCTTACCTAGTAAATGAATGAACTATTTATCACTAACTTGCAATAGTTCTACATAATGTTTACTATGTGAGGTTCGAGTGCGTTAGTATATGCGTGAGTTTCGAACTAAAATAAATCTGTAGCGCTGTTCTTCTAATAGCAATAATCTCTATTAGAATCAGAACAATTCTCATGCTACCAATACCACTGCCGATGTAAAGGCCTAAGTAGGGTAAAAATATTATCTTTGCTTCGAGATAATACAGAGTAGCCTCGGCTGGGAACCTCCAGTTAATCTGGTGGGGCAGGCTTCTTGCGGGGTTGACGATATTTTCGTTAGCCACTCGACAGATGTACTGTTGACTTCTGTTGCTATTGTTCTTACATAGAAGCCTTGTATACTGTTTTAATTAGAGAACTACTTAAAATTTTTCGTGATTATAAGCAGTGTTTTGTTGTACTTAAAGAACAGTAAAAAGCTATTGTGTTTGATTTTTGAGTGACTCTCTATAAGAGAGATTGATCTTTAAGAAGGTTCTTAATAAGAGGTGTCTTGAAATCTTTAAAGATCTTTCTCTGAAGGAGGAAAATTCTTCTGAAGTTTCCAATAGCAATAATCTCTATTAGAATCAGAACAATTCTCATGCTACCAATACCACTATAAAATAGACTAATATAATTAATGTATTAATATTAATAGTAACAACACAAATATGAGATCTATAGAAGGATTCAATCCGAATCAAAATTCAAAAGATGCGTCTTTTAGACTACCGCTTTTCAAAATTCCGTTCTTAAAAAATAAAGCAACTAACCAGTAACGATCAGTTGCTTATCAGTACACAAAATATTAGGAGTCTAATTTCCACCATCCTTTAGTTGCATTCTTATCATACAGATAATTTGGATTTTCGACAAAATGACATTTTACGTTATATGGGAAGTCAGCTTCAGAGACCACCATATTTTCATACTTTAAAGAATTGAGACCTTTACGTTTAGACTCATTGTATAAATAGTCTAGTTTACATTTTTCATTTTTAGGATGAAGATCTGTACATTTATATGGACGACTAAATACATTCATTCCATCATTATGATTATCAGAGCAACAGTCGAATCCTGATAGAATGTAACCCGTCTCTTTGTCATATACGAAGTAGGTCTTCATTGCCATAGATAAATACCTTTATTGCATGTCTAAGAGACCCGCCTGATAGATGTTTGCATATTTGTCTGGTAGAAGATCCTTCTCATACAGATCGAATACAAAGTCACTAGCATAGTCTGCTAAAAAGCATCTAACATCTTCATGTGTATGAAGTACAATTAACCCACTATCATTTGCAGCTCTGCAACATCTGTCTACATCAGCATCATTCTTAAATGAGTATAAACCCCACAGACGATCTAAAAACTCACTATGAGTTTTACAATCATTCTGTGTAATGAAATCATTGAACCACTTCTCTGTGAAGTCACGAATCGGTTTTGACATTTCGAGTTTCATTTTGTCATTTGTCATATTAAAGATCTCCTTCTGTATATGTATATGCATTAACGTAAAATGATGCTTTCAGATTTGTCTTTGTACTTGAAACGTACAGCTGCCTGTAGTTTTTTGCTATATAGGTCTTTGTAAATAACAACCTCTGTTATACAAGATGCTGTTGCACGTTTGAATCCGTGCTTGTTATTAATGCGTTCCATAATACTGTCAACAAAATTCGACGGAAGTTTGTTTGTGGCAACGGCCCTGCTATTATCATAGCATGATTGCAAATCGTATGCATTGGACTTACGATTATTTGCCAGGTTGACGAGACGCGTCGCTTCATTTAGATCGTCACTATACGTCTTTCGTTTAGAATTTTTATGTTTACTATAACTCTCTTTGAACATATAGAAGTGCTTCTCGTTACCGACGATACTACCTTCATTAATTGAAAGGTAGTCGTTTTCATAATATGGGCTAGTAAAGTTTATACCCTTTTCATACTTTTTAACTACGATAGTAACATTTTCTACAGACTGCCACCAATGAGTACCGACTTTTTCGGTCTTAGTAGCCATCCATACGCGTAATACATGATTTAAGTCATTAGGCTTAACAAGATCTACATGCGGATAACCACTCTCAGTAAAAGGCGATATAGCATATCCTTTGCTCATATAGAATGCAACAATATCATTGAAGTATTTTGCAATATCTTTCGCAGTAAGAATCGACATACTATGTTCTCCTTTTAGTGTTTATTAAACGGATCCAATTCCGTTTAATTTATTTATGGATTATTTATAACATGTTTGCTACTGTGTGTCAACGGAAAAATTCTCATTGGCACATTTATTTTTCCCAAATCCATTCGTGGCCAACTTTACGAATATGACCAGAGCAGATCCTTGCTTCTACAATTTGCCCTGCATACTTTTTGACAATCTTCTTTACAAGCATAATTTGTTTAGCAGTAAAGAATCCTTTTTGTTTGTACCATTTTGCAAGTGAGCTACCAAGTTTAGCATCCTGCGGTTTAAATCCAACACCATTATGATACTTCACAATGTTAAGTTTTTGTTCATCTTCCAATTGATTTGCATATATAAACAATAGAGTATGAATAGCAGTTGCATCTTTCACTTCTATCTGTGCTTTTAGTTTTTCAACTATTTCACGTTTGCTTGTAAATACTGCCATTTTGTACTCCATACCTTTAATCAATGAATCCATTCCATTGATTATGCGTATATAATACTATATTTCCATCAATTTGTAAATAGAAAAATTCAAGAAATTTAGTATCAGATTGTATCTTATATTGCACAGATTCTGCTAATTTGACACTATTATAACACAGAATTTTAGCCTTTTCAAGGGTAATTTTACCTAAAATTGCTTAAATTTTCTTAATTTTTACCATTGACATAGGAAAATAACTGTGTTATAATGCTAATTTTAGCTAAATATATGCGTTTATTTACTGATACAATCTGATACTAAATTTCTTGAATTTTTCTATTTACAAACACATGTAATTATGGTATTATTGTACTCAACAAATGGATGGAATTGGATTCATCCATTGACGAAAGGAGGAACTTATGTACAGTGTTTATTATATAGCAGAATGCGGTGTAGTTCGTAAGATTAAGGATTATAAGATTCTTGAAAACGCACAGCGAGCATTCTGTGCTGCATGTAAAGATCCTCAGAAATTTGCTGGTAAGCACAGTGATATTGTAAAGATCACTCTCAATAAAATATATAATGATACATGCTTGCGTGAACTCCGCGTATGGCATTATTAAAAATACTGTGTAAGTAAAATTTCTATTGACGCACATGCATATAATATGGTATTATGTGCATGTGCGTCAATGATAGAACGTACTGACTCATTACGTGGGAGCATACTAACATGAAGATTTACAGATATGACGATATTGCTGACTGTCACAGCAAGATAGTACAATCTTACCTCAACAACGGGTACGTCTTGTCGCCGCGTACACAGTTGCCTTCTACTAGTTACGGATATTGCCAGTCACTGATTGACTTGATTGATAAGAAGCATCCTGATCACATCATACGCGTATTTTTTACTAACAATTTAATAAAGCCTACAAAAGCATCTTATGCAGAAATTTCGTGTGTTATTGTTAGAAAGATTGGATGCAGCAACTTAACAAATAGAGTATATTTTTATGGCGATATTACTGACAACGATAGCAGTGTTGTTTATAGAAGTATCTTCTATGTAATAAATAAAGATAACGAATATCTGTATGTAGATAATAGCGATGATTGGGATCATATTAGTAAACTAATTGACAAACGTGCAGAAAATAAGTATGACACTGAAGAACGTTTGAAAAGTGCACTTACTCGTACATACAGTAGAGAACAATTGACGCCAAATGCAGTCGATCTCATTATGAATAGAGTTAACCGCATTCAGGGATTCAAACGTGCAACAGCATCTTGTATTGACCGTATTGTTATGAAACGCAAAACGTCTCATATAAGTGCTGAGGTTTATGTTTGTTATAATGATAAAAGACGTTGCTTTTGTTTCGGCTGATACAGTCTGATACTATTTATCTGTAAATTTCTATTTACAGACGTCACTCACTGTGTTATTATGTTCTCATAAAATGAATGGCAATGGAACCATTCATTGAACTTAAGGAGATAAGCGTTATGCCTGTTTGTGTAAACCGTATCACTGTTGAAAATAAAACGTTCAGTCTTAACGCACTTATTGCAAATCCTGATGCCTATCTGCCACTAATGAAGTTACACATGCCAGAAAGCACCTTCATTAGAAAAGACACAGAAGAGTTTGAATCTTATCTAAAGAGAATTTTTAATTATCTTCATAAGCGTACAGAGTTCGCTACTACCACTGTCACTGTTAATGGTGTTACAAGGCGACATACTTCATCTGTAACGTTACCTGTCGACTGCAATGACATTTTGAACGCATTGGGTATTGAAGTTGTAAAGAAATGTCCTAAACGTTCGAGTATCATGTTCAAGTATTCTGGTAACAAATACAGGATGAATAATGAAGGTGTCAATGATCTAGTTACTGCTATAAAGAATGGGTCGAAACTAACTTCTAATAATCACCCTAAAATCTCTATCGGTGTAGAGATGGAGTTCATTGGCAGTAAGGGATGCGTTAGTTCATTTACAAGAGAGATGAAATCTCTTGTGGGTGAAGAGCGTTTTGATCCTGCTATGTGTTATAATAAAAATAAAGGTAACAAATGGGTGTTGGGTACAGACGGATCCGTACATCCTAGCACTAGAGATGGCGCTGGAAAGCGCGGGTTTGAACTGACGTCACCCATCCTTGATCTTTCTAGTGAAAAGGACATGGAGGAACTGAAAGCCGTCACACTTCTTGTTAAAGAAGTCTTCAATGGCACTACTAATATTTCGTGCGGCACACATGTACACATGTCCTTCCCTGTAAAGAGTGCAAGCGATGATTTGATTATGCACTTTGCAAGATCATATAAAAAGAGTGAGGAATCTCTGTTTGATCGTGTCGTACCAAAAAGTCGTCGCGAGTCAAAGGCACGTTACAGCAAGTCTGTAAATCTTAACTATGTGTTTGACAGATATCGTAAACTTAATTTCTGCAATGTGAAAAAAGATTCAAATAGTATGCATCTTGAGTTTCGTCAACTCGATGGGACTCTTGACTTCGATAAGATTTACACATGGTGCAAATTGCAGAGACTGTTTATCGAATTGACTCTTGACTCGTGGAAGAAAAAAACTGACAATGAGAAGAAGGCAATTAAGATTGAACTGAACGATGTTTTGATCACTAATGCTGATGATAATAGTGCAGTTGAAAACTTAATGCGTATGGGTGGTCTTGTTGCATAAACTAACAGGGATCTATATAGATCCCTAAACCCCATAAGGAGATTAACAATGGATCTTGCTACTCTACATAGCTTTGAGCATAATACAAATATGACTGTTGGCGATGTTCTTTGTGCTTTTTATGGTGCTAGTGATTTGAATGTACTTTCTAAGTTAGAAAATAACTATAACGGAATTATGGATTATTGGGCACGTTGTAATGGGTGCAGTCAAGCATTTTTACTCGATTGTATTGATTATGCGTTCAATGATAAACTAGACAGCTGTGATAACTCATTTAAGATCACTGATAATAAGTGTGAACTTAATCTGTATAATAAGATTAAGTTAGACATGCATTGGCTGATTGATGAGTAATATCATTTGGAGATTAGCATGACTCATACCATCTATACGCTTATAATTTATAATAGCGAAGGTTTGCACAGTTGCACTAACGTTTGGGATATTGCTACCTTTACTTCATTGAAAGATGCTAGAGAAGCCGCACTTGAATGTAATAGACATTGGCAACTATCAAGAACTATTACGGAGTTCGTACATGATTTAGATAGCTCTGATGTAGACGATTTGTTAGACAGTGATACATTTTATCGCGTATGTGCTGATTGTGATAATTGGTCGATTTATGATGAAGTGTATAGTTCTTTAAGAGAAGCAAAGGCAGCTGCTAAACAATGTTCAGATGTAGAGCATTGCAATGTAAGGATTGAGAAAATTAACGAAGTACTAATTGAAGAAGGATAACATTATGACACAGGTGATAGTTAGTCTACTGATAGTCATACTACTAGTCTATATCATGCGTGTCATAAACAAATTAAATTAAGGAGTCAGATCATGTGTGGCACCATTTGGAATGATTATATTCGTAATGTCAATTATCCTAAACATAGTAACTGCTGTGATCGATCTGAAATTCATTGTTTAGTAAAAATGAATGACGGTGAAATTTGGAAAGCATATTGGATAACAGACCTTGATTATCAAGGTGAATCATTTACCGGATGGAAGTTTACCAGTTTCTGGGGAGAGGAGTTTATTTGGGATGAAGAACGCGATTGGGCTGGTCGTAAAGTAGTAGCTTTTGCCTATATGGATGAACTATAGGAGAATTAAATATGAAACTCGCAAATTTACCACATATAAAAGAGATGATAGACAGTGGCTATATCTCTGTTCATAAGCACAGCGAGTTTGATCTGTATATTTATAACTATACAAAGAAGGCTGGAGCTAATCGCGTATGGAATGAAGCTACTAATAAATGTAGAGGTCTTATCTGTGATGGCAATGGCACTATAGTAGCACGTCCGTTTGAGAAGTTCTACAATTATGAAGAACTAGATAGTCTTAATATCACTATACCTAAGCTACCATTTGAAGTATACGAAAAACTTGATGGCTCTTTAGGTATAATGTACTTTGCTGAAGGTAAGCCATACATTGCTACTAGAGGGTCGTTCGATTCTGATCAAGCAAAGCATGCCACTGATTTACTATATCGCAAATATTCGCATGTGTTCTCAAAACTAGATCAGTCTAAAACCTACCTGTTTGAGATCATATATAATGATCCTGCAGCTAGAGGTAATTTAGTTGTAGACTATGGTGACATAGACGATATTTTTCTGTTAGCTGTTATACATACTGCTACCGGTGAAGAGGATGATATATCGGATTATAAAGATCTCTTTAGAGTAACTACTAAATATGATTCCGTTAAAGACTATTTGAAATTTCGCGATGAACAAGACGGCCGTAATCGTGAAGGGTTCGTAATTAAATTTTCAAATAACTTTAGGATGAAATTAAAGTTTAGTGAATACTTTAAATTTCATGCTGTTCAAAGAATAAGTGTAAAAGACGTAGTATCAGCAATAGTAGAGAAAAGATTAGACTCTTTTCGCGAAAAACTAGTTGCTAAACACGACGAAGAGGTCTTACTTTATCTTGATAAGATTATGGTAGATCTTAATGACAAATATGCACAGATAGAAGATGATTGTCTTTCATTCTTTCATTCTAATAAGTGTGACAGTTTGTCACGTGTTGAGCTTGCACATCTATGTAAAGACTATACTTACGCATCTATTATATTCGCATTGTACGACAGCAAGAATATAGCTCCAATAATATGGCGGTTTGTACGTAAACAATTATAAGATAATTTTTCTATTATATCATAGAAATTTTCCTATGTCAATAAGAAAGTCTATCAAAATTTCCTAAAATTTAAGCTAATTTTGCTAATTTTCTTGTTGACATCATAGCACGTTTATGTTATTATGTACTCATAAAATGAATGGAACAAATAAACTCCATTCATTATGTTTGAAACTTTGAAAACAAGAAAATTCAAAATTTCTGAAAATTCTTGTTGACAAGATCATCAAAATGAGTTAATATGTACTCATAAAATGAATGGAAATGGTTCCATTCATTACATCATACAGGAGACGTCATTATGGCAAAAGGAACAAACAAAGTCAATACTATTCAGGATAAACTCGTCAAGGCAATTGCCGACGGTGATATTAAAAAGGTAAACAATCTGTTGTCTGACGGTGCTGATGTGAATGGTCCTAATAAATACGGTATGACTCCGTTACTTATGTCCGTCTCATGTCATAACGTTGAGATTGTCGAAACTCTATTGAAAGCGGGTGCTGATCCTAACCTCGGAGTTGAAGGGTATGTTGATTATGGTTACAAACTTCCTACCTATGACACTCCTCTGCATATCGCTGAATGGGATACTGACTCATCCGACGCTGAACTCGCTAAACAGCATCAGCGAATGGTCGATCTGTTAAAACAGTACGGTGCTACTGCATAAACAAGAAAATTCAAAATTTCTGAAAATTCTTGTTGACAAGATCTTCAAAACATGTTATAAATAACTCATAAATTAAACGGAAATGGATCCGTTTAATACCGACAACGGGAGTTCATTATGAAACATTGTCTCTGCTGCTTTAACGAAGTTACTCATGTTTCGCATAATTCGCCTCTCAAACTCTGTGATGATTGCTATCTCACTATGAAGGATGATTATGAAGCATCCTTCGAAGACGAGATCGGAATGTCATTTGAAGAGTACTACGATTTTGAAGAAGTTGAGGAAGATTAAAGGAGGCATTGACATGAAAGTAAAAGAACTCATCGAAATCCTAAAGACAGCTGATCCTGACATGGAAGTTGCCATTGAAGCTCCGATTGCACAGTGCTACAATGGTGCAGAGGTTGAGTACGGAGAATACGGATTCACAGAAAACGATATAGACACTGTATGTAATGTCCTAACTATCGGTGTCGGTTAAAAATCTCACACCTTGTGTTTACATTTCAATCGTTCCGATGTATAATTAAACTACAAATTGGAATGACACTCTTTGATAATTGAATAAAAGAAAGTTACCATTGATAAAAATTTACAACAAATTGAATTTTTCCATTTACAAATCTTTCAATCTGTTGTATATTTAATTTACAAAATGGATTGATGAATAAATCCTAATTCATTATTCTTTGACAATTGAATAAAAGAAATATTATTTAATATCAATCTCATTTGTTTTGGAGAGGTACAGAGAAGCGGTCAAACTCGGAGCACTGTAAATGCTTTCCCTTCTGGGTTCGGAGGTTCGAATCCTCCCCTCTCCATTTAACATAATTCAGTTGCTTGGCGGAACACATAATTTGTACTAAATTATGGAGGAGCTTGGCAGTACGTGAGAGCCGTGCCAATTGGATTATGTTATTTTCGGAGTATAGCACAACCGGTTAGTGCACTCGGTTTGGGTCCGAGAGGTTACAGGTTAGAATCCTGTTACTCCGATTTATAGGGGATATCCCGAACGGATAGGGAACGGTCTTATAAACCGTCGCTTAGTCAAGTGGGTTCGACTCCCACATCCCCTATTTATAAATCTTAACGGGACAGATGGTTGCCGCCATTTGATGAGAATCTCCAACTCATCTAACCGTTATGTTTTCTGATACGGCAATATCAGTTTAATAAAGTTAAAAGGAGAATATTATGAAATGTAAATTCTGTGGAAAAGAATGTAAGAATAAGAATTCATTAGTTCAGCATGAGATTAGATGTAAAAGTAATTCTGATCATATAATTGTAAAGTCGCCTAGTAAGTCACAAAAATGGTTTGAAGCTATGCATAATCGGAGAGGGCATGGTTCTAATCAATATACAAAGGCTAAAGAATTGGGATTACCTAAACCTGAAATCTCTGAAGAAACTAAAAAGAAATTGAGTGAAAAGTTTAGTGGAGATAATAATCCTGCTAAAAGAGAAGATGTAAGAAATAAAATTTCTAAGACACAGAAGATAAACTATAAAGGAAGATCTATATTTAATATAGACAGAAGCCAGGAACCATTTTCTGAGAAGTACTTTCGTGAATGGTTAGAAAAAGAGCGTATAGATTATAAAAAGAATTTTCATGTTGATAGATTCTTTTTGGATTTTGCTTTTCCTGATAAGAAAATATATTTCGAAGTCAATGGTGAACAGCATTACAGAAAAATGTATAATGGAAGAGATTATCAGGAACGAGATAAAGAACGAGAATGTATTATCTCACAATGCGGTTGGAAGTGCATTGCAACAATAAGATGGTCAGAGTTTAGAGCCCTGTCTTCAGATGAAAGATCAGCTTATTTAGAAAGTCTAAAGCGGCTTATAATATAACTTTGGAAGGTACTCTGTGCAAGTCAGAGATGAGGCATTTACTTACCATGTAAGTTCAATTGGATGAACATTCATGAAGCTATAAACTAATACCTATAATTGGTCGGGTTCAATTCCCGAGTAGAGAACAACTTCTCTATAAGTTCAGGATCAACACAGTTATAGGCATCATATTAGATGCCATGAAAGGAGTAGGTTCAATTCCTACACATGGTTTTATTGCGGAGTGGTGAAATAGAATCATACAAGGTTCATATCCTTGAGTTTCCTGGGCAGATCAGGACTCCGCTACCATCTTATGGGCTGTAGTTTAAAGCATGGTAACAGAACACTGATGAGATAGTCACCTTAGATTAATCTAAGGGATCAGAGGTCGTGGGTTCGAATCCTAGCAGCCAAGTATTTTATGGTTGAATAGTTCAGTTGGTAGAACACGGTCCTGTTAAGTCCGGAGTCGTAGGTTCGAGCCCTACTTCAATCGTTTACGTACTCATAATTCAACGGTAGAATAGCGGACTTTTAATCCGTCTATCCCAGTTCAAGCCTGGGTGAGTACATTTACGCAGGAATGGTGAAATTGGTAAACACATAGCACTTAAAATGCTACGCTTTTTAGCTTGAGGGTTCGATTCCCTCTTCCTGCATTAGTAATAAAATCATTTTGCGTCTGATTCCAATATCTCCTTTACTCTAACATGATAGAGGTTGTATGAAGATTCAATCTATTACTTTTAGACCAGATGATTCTACTACTGATTATACTGCAGTAGAAGTACACCGTTATTGTGAAGATCATTTTGAAAAATATGACGTGTATAAAAAAGATAGCCAATCTTATTCTATGTATCTCCCTTCTATAGAATATAATAATTCTTATTTTGTATTTACCCATTTTGCTGATGAGAAAGAGTGTGATAACGCTGTGTCAGCATTAAAAAAGATGTTTAATGGGAAGATTGATGTTTATTCTATAAAATGGGATATAATATATAAATATGTGAGTAATAAACAATAATACTCAACATATTTTCGTGAATTAGTTTAATGGTAAAACGTTGTTACCGTAAGGAAAAATAACAGAGATAGCAGTTCGATTCCCTCTTCCTGCATTTATCTTATTGTGGTGGGATTAGAAGCGTCCATCCTTAATGAGTGTGGCAATCGCCAATAGCATATCCTGACTCTACTACCCTAACGGGTAGAGAACACATTAAAGCTACATCGCCCTCTGATGTAATGATCTGCATCATGGCAAATCAGCTAAAGTAAAATTTAGCGAATGAGTGAATAGGTGGGTCAGGCTATATACCAAATTGACAGAGTGAAGTGTAATGGTATATAGGTTATTGGTCACTCCGAAGAAAATAGGCAATCACCCCGTAACTGGTAAGGATTTCCTCCACTTTGGCGTATAAGCACGCAATAAGATTTTAGACTATTTCGTGAAGGAATTAAGCTGTATTTGCGAATGACTAGTAGCTGATTAGTTTCAGTGAAAAGATACATGCTCCTTGGGATAGTCTAATTTAGCAATCAACTTGATTGCTAAATATGGCTAAGTATTGTCGTGAGATAAAATTTAGCCTTCATTCCGGGATCGTTTAATGGCTAGGACGATTGGCTCTGACCCAGTTAATGTTGGTTCGATTCCAACTCCCGGGATTATCTATTTTATGGTAGTTAAATGAAAACTATACATAATGTATATAATAATTGCGCCTCGGTGGTGAAGTTGCTAAACACGTCTGACTCAAAATCAGATGCTCGTATGAGCTGGAGGGTTGGAATCCCTCTCGAGGCATTGTGCACCTGTAGAATAAATGGAGAATTCAGTGGTCCTCTAAACCACTAATCTGGGATCGTGCCCCAGCAGGTGTATTTAACATAATTCAGTTATATTGTTTTAGGGCAGACTGTTCCTAGCAGCATAACTGAATTATGCCCTTTTGGAGGAATGGTCGAGTGGACGATGACGGCACACTGCTAATGTGTTGTACATGATAAATGTACCGTAGGTTCGAATCCTACTTCCTCCGTTTACCAAGAATGATGGGATGACATACATGATAGTTTTAGAAGCTGTTGCTATAAAAGACGTCATGTGAGTTCGAGCCTCACACTCTTCTTTGCGGGACAGATAGTTGCTGTTATTTCTATCCCTTGCATTTATAGGGAGTTCGTCTATGGGGTTAGGACATCACACTGATAATGTGAAAAGAGCAGTTCAATTCTGTTACTCCCTATTTACGTACTCATAATTTAATTGGTAGAATAATGGATTCTTAATCCACCTATTTTGGTTCAAGTCCGAATGAGTCCATTTTATGGGTTAAAATTCTGCCATACAATTTTATGAATCTCATAGTTTAATTGGCAAAACAGCATCACTGTAAGGAATAGTGGTGTGATAGAAAGTTCGAGTCTTTCTTGAGATTCCTTTAAAGAAATGTCAAATTTTATATGGAGAGATCGCATAGTGGTTTAGTGCAGAAGTCCTGAAAACTTCCGAGGCTAATAACCTCCGTGGGTTCGAATCCCACTCTCTCCTTTAGCTGATGTAATTTAATTGGCAAAATGCCTGATTTGTAATCAGGTCAGTGGGAGTTCGATTCTCTCCATCAGCATTTATTCCGGGATCGTTCAATTAGTTAGGATACGGGACTTTGATTCCTGCGATACTGGTGCGAATCCAGTTCTCGGAACTCTTTTACGCAACCCTCTATATTATAATATAGAGGGTTTAGTTGTATATATTAGTTTCTTTTATTGCACAGCCGCTGATACACAGCTGCTGATATATTATAACATATGTTGCATACTATGTCAATAGAAATTTTTATAGAATTAACTGAATTTTCTATTGACAGATTGTATAAAACAATATATAATTTACAGTCAATTTTATCTGATACAGACTGATACTATTTTCTTGAATTTTCTATTTGACATACTATCAATTCCATGTTATTATGTGTCTATCAAATGGATGGAATGGATTCATTTGATGGTTATTTGACAATGTGGAAAAATGAATGGAAAAGAAAAAATCCATTTACAAGATCCACAAACTATGTTATAAATAACTCATAAAATGAATGGAATGGATCCATTCATTGAACTAACGGAGAAAACATCATGACAGTGAAAGATCTGATGGAGAAATTATCAGAATTTGATTCTGATTTGGAAATAGAGTTCGAGTTTGAAGAAAGCTTAAATGAAGGAGATACTTGGTTATTACGATTTGATAAGTTGATGAAACTTACTTATAATGAGAAAGAATCTGTGTTACTTAACTTTAGACAGAAAAGCTAGGAGACTTTGACATGACGAGCGAAGAATACCGCACAGTTCTAAGGAATCTGATTGATGACCTTGCAACTGATTACAAATTCGGCACTGCTGTTGCAGAAAAGATCGTCAGCAAAGCTGATATGGAAAAGCATAGTTACAGCGAGTACGAGGTTGAGCAATATGCTTACGAACTTGCTGATCTTGTCAGTGTTTGCATTAAAATCAGTAGAGGTTAAAATATGCGTTACATTTACTCTGTAGCTGTAGGCACTTACGATTTCGTTTTCTTTGCAAGCAAACGATCTGCATTGAATTATGCAGCAAGGCACAGCATTTCAAGGTCTAATGTTAGACGCACACTAGGTTATTTGGCGTCTGATATTCGTGAGGATTATCACAAGCTGAAAATCCGTATCGATAAACAAAACAACGGAACCATTCATTAGGTTTACACAGGACAGGAGATTGTGTATGAAAAGTACAACCTACGTCTTGACGATTTACAGAAGTTCAAAGCGAAGCGTTACTAACATATACGATCTCATTGTTTACGATGATTTAGAATCAGCAATAGAATATGCAAATGAAGAGGCTGTTGCATATAACAAGCCTTATAAGATTGAAGAATCATATACTGAAAAGATATACAATCTTGACCCTTCTAGCAATGATAATGTGCTTGATAAGAACACTGTTTATCTTGTCTGTTCTGATTGTGATAATTGGGATGACTATTACATTCCATATAAAACATTAGCAGAGGCTAAGGTACACGCAAAAGAATGTATTCGCATTGAAAGTTGTCACACTTATGTTGAAAAGAATGTTAAAAAGATTGTTATGAAGGGATAGTTACGACTGCACAAATAGTCATTGCTTCAACTAATGCCTGACAAGTATTGTCATTAGGAGGTATCCGTATGAGTGACTCTAAAACAGAATACATTGTTACCTACCATTACAAAGGTGGCGGTACACATATTGAGACTTATAGCGATTACGGCGTTGCACTGTTTGCAGCAGCTGCAGAAATGGAGGCTCATAAGGATACACATGATTGGTACGAAGTAAAAGAGATTCTTACGACCACTAGAATCATTAAGTCCACAAAGGCTGCATAGTGATTACTTTTAACTTCAAGTATATGCTGTTAAGCATATAAGATTATAGGAGCACATAAGCATGAAACGTGTCTGGTATTATATAAAGGATGGCGAGTTTCCTTACTACGAATGTACTTGTCTTTGCAGAGTTAAACGTGGCAGCAATTACAGATACGTAACTGCAAATTACTTTGCAGAAGATAATTGGTGTAGCGTGGAATCAGGTGACAGAATAACAGGTTCAATTGAAGCATGGGCTGACCTTAATGACGTGTTAGAACGTGCGTGCTGCTAAGTATATAGGTATACTAGACATGAAGAAACTTACATTCAAACGCAAATACTTATTAGCATCAGATCGTATTAACAAGCATTTAAGTGATTCGTCAAAAAGATGCTTTAGGAAGTCAAGCTGCGTATATTTATATAAAGTGGTAAAATTGAAAGATGGGAGTTTCTTTCCAGTTTACACAGCAAGACCTTATGTGGATTATTGCAATATAGACAATCATGATGGATTTCCTGCAAAGTGCAATTGGCGATATGCTATGTGGATTATCGATTTCAAAAAACTGTTAAGTAACAACAGATCATAGTGTGTCTTTTGATTGACAGTTAGAATTATATTAAAGTGCAAAAGTGTATCAGAAGGCTGACACAGTCTGATACACTTTTTCTTTATTTTTCTATTGACGGAATCACTGAACTATGATACTATATATTCATAAAATGAATGGAACAAATAAACTCCATTCACGGTTCATTGAAAATCTGTCAAAAATAAGAAAATTCTTATTGACAGGAACCTCAAAACATGTTATAAATAACTCATAAAATGAATGGAATGGATCCATTCATTACATTGACGGAGATACTGACGTGACAGTGAAAGAATTGATTGAAATCCTCTCGAAACAAGATCCTGACATGGAAGTTCACATTGAAGCACCTATTGCCAGCGACTATTATGAAACTGAATACGGTGAATACGGATTCAGTGAGAAAGATATTGACAATATGTGTGGTGTGTTGGCAATTGGGGTTGGTTAGTTACGGAAAATTTGCCATCTTTTGATTTGTGAGTGTAACTTCTGTTAGGAGATAATGTCATGTCTATCCGCTTTGACGATCTACCAATTGAACCCACCGTTACAATAATTTCTCCTAATGGCACAGATTTAATTACGACAAATAATCCAATTGCTATCTTGTATGCAAGATTAGAAATTAAGCATCATAAATGGGAAGGGTACAAAATTCGCACCGCAAGCGGATATATAATTGACATTAAGACAAATGGTAAATTGAGTGCATGGCCAGAAGATGAAGTTCCTGGCGATGTGTTTGACAGACTCATCCGTGAACTAATATAAAAGGAGACCACATGAATAACGGAAGCAAGACGAATCCCATCGTTGTTGGAAGAATCATGACCGACCCTGTGTTTTCATGTAGAGGTCAGGATAAGATAACTACCTTTAAGGTTGCTGACGATGAGCGTGGCATTATCACTGCACGTAACATTGTAGCACGTGGTAAACAAGCGAGTATTTGCAAACGATATCTTCATATTGGCGATTTATGTTGCATTGAAGGTCGCTACAACAGCATGGGTGACAGTATCATTATAGACCGTGTTACTTTTCTATGCAACTCTAAATACAAAGGATAACTAATATGTACTCACTAAAAATAACGCTTAGGTACCCTAATTCATTAGAAGATGCAAAATGGTGTACGACGTTATTCTTTAGGACGAAAGAGGAAGTATTTAACTATATAGAAAATAACTTTAACTGTGAAGATCCTGATAGCAAATTTAATTTTGAACTAACGTCACCTAGTGGTATTTGGCAGTCTCTATAGGAGGGATTATGTATAGTACTAAAGGGATTGGGACTGTGTTTGATTTGATGGCTTACACAGTTAAAGCAATGAAAGAATCAGGATATAGAATTTGTGATATAGAAGACTATGTGAATGATGCTATAAAAGACAATTCATTTAATACTGTTGTAGTTAGCAAGGATCGACTTGAAGGATGCAATGAGATACTAAACACAAATCTAAAGCATTCTGATGAGTGGTTTGATAATACATGGCGTGATAGTTATTACGCGTCATTATGGGATAACACAGATTTCGATCCTGACACGGATAATCCTAATAAGTATAAATACATTGACAACAAACGACGTTATTATTGGGAAGACGAGGATTCTGATTTCAAATTTTCATGGGAAGATGATGAAGATGAGAGGGAAGCTTATGAAGGATTCTCATCTTGTAAGAATCACTATTGGGATTGCACAGAGGAGGATTCTTACGACCCATGGTCTACAGTAGATGATAAACTTTAACTCGTAGAGGTACTTACGATGAAATTAACTGCAAGAAATGGTATATACGCAAAACGTATAAAGCCGCTAGTGAAATTTCTTCATAAGTATCTTGACGCGTCTGAAGAAAATGTAAATACTATCATTATTGAATTAGCATCATTAGTGAGATACTTTAAAGCGAATGCTGTGTATATAACTGGTGGTAGATATAAGCTAGAAATCGACACTCATCCATCTAATGAGTGCTGTACAGTTATGTTAAATACTTTTATTGAAGATGGCGCAGTTCATTGCAAAGATGAGATTACACTTCTGTTTCCTTGTCAATAGACTATAAAATAAACTATTGACATTCAAACAACAGTGTATATAATATAGACTCACATGATGGATGTTCCATCATCCTTTTAGGAGACATAACATGGCACTTCACACATTAGCAGAGTTGAATAATGAAGTTGCGGATTCTATTAGGATCTTAATTGACATGGGGTACAAGATAGATCCTACTAAATCAAAGTCCGACAACTTCAGAGTGTTTAATGCTGTGTTGAATCACGATCACTATACCATGGAGATACATACATCAGAAGAGTTTGACTCTTTCACTAAACACTACATATATAAGTTTAACTCAAACACCATTAAAAGAGAGTCATTTACATATTACTTATCACATGATAATATATTCGCCGATTCAATAGATGAGGCAGTCGCAGAATATCGCAAATGGCTTGCATCATTATAAGGAGGCACTAATGAGCGGCGGAGCATTTGACTACAGAGACAGTGCATTAACTGATCTTCAAGATATGATTGCTCGTGAGATTGGGTACATGGAGTATGGCAGTAATTACACTGATTACCAATATAATGCTAAAACCTTTAAATACATGAAAGCAATCGTTCTAGATCTTGAGAGACTGGCAAAAGCGATACATTCACTAGACTGGTTCATTAGTGGCGATACTAACGAAGAAAAATTTATTTCTGACTACGAGAATCTGTATAAGGAGGATAAATAATTATGCTTACACGCTTTAACTCTTGTAAAGACATTAACACAGTTGCTTCTGACGCTATTCATTCTTATATCGCAGATGGATATAAGATCGACGCAAAGGAATCTGTTATTGATCCTAACAAAGATAAAGACTGTACATTCAAAGCTGTTCTAAAACGAGATGTAGACGGCATTGAATGCAAGGCTGTTATTACTATGTCAGAATCAGGAGATGATAATAATAAAACAGCCACTTATCGTAAAGTCGAAACAGTAGGTGATACGAAGTGGAGTGAAGAAACTAATACATTCAGCTCATCTACTGATAAGACTAAGCTGAACAGTGCAGTAAAGGATCACGTTCTTGATAACATTTGTAGAACCCCTCGTATGTGGTGGGATCATGCAGATGATGGCTTTGTTGATCATTACCATGACATTGTAAGAAAGATCTTTAAAGATTTCGGTTTACATTGCGATTGGTTTGGAGACGAGTTTAGTGATCGTCGAAAACGGCTTGTTAATGTAAATAAAGCTCCGAATGACGATAAGAAAACATCAACTGATAACAAATCAAATGAAGATAAGAAAGATACTAAGTGGGGATGCGAATGCCCATCAGCATATCAGAGTACAGACAATAAAAAAGAAGATCATATTAAAGTAAACAAGGATGACACTCTTACTGACATTTATAACAAGATAGTCGCGAAGAACAATGATAGTACTGACAAAAAGAACACTACTACTGAATCTCTACATGAAAAGAATAAGACAGACGATAAAGAGATTGATGCTATTGTTGACAAAGTAAAAGCAATGCGTGCTGATAATCTAAAAGCAAAAGAAGATAAGCTCCCACAACAGGATGTTGATGACGATCTAGAAGATTCTCTAATTAAACTTGTTCGTTATATCTTTGGTAAATAATATGATTACCTGTAATGTAGAGTTGACATATAATGGCAACTTTGTTCCTCAATTTAGTTTAGTCAATAACTCTAAACTAGAGTTTGCAACATTTCTCGCACTTTCTTGGATTGGTAACTAACAATAAACTAGGAGCTTTAATATGACTGTTTGCCTTGCTTATTCTGATCCTGCAACAAAGAAATCATATATTATTGGCGACAGCTGTGCATCAGATTCTGTAAATCATTCTGTAGTACGAAACCCAAAAGTGTTTAATCCTGTTGGGCGTAGAGATGTTCTTATCGGATGTGCTGGTACATTTCGACTACCTAATCTATTGAAGCATGTACCAAATGTGTTTCCGCCTGAAGATGAATTAGCAACAGAAGATATTGACATGTCTTATCTTGTTAATGAGTTTTCACCAGTGATTAAAATTCTTACTGATGATTTTGAAGATGATGACGTATGGGAGATGCTAATTGCTGTAAATGGCCACATTTACAGAATGCAGTTGGATTACTCTATTATTGAGCCTGCCGATAATTGTGAAGCAATTGGATGTGGTGGTCCTGTTGCTCTTGGTGCATTTAAGGTACTAAATGAACTTGAACCTAATATGTCTGTTGAAGATAGAATGCGTCATGCACTAAAGGTAGCATGTGATACTGTACAGGGTTGTTGTGGCCCATTTCTATTTTTAGAGTCTGAAGAGGTTCCTGATGATATTCGTGCAAAGATCCCTAAAGATCGAAAGAAAGATATGGGATACGAAATTATCCGTGGTAATGATGAGCCTGAAGATGAAGACGTAGAAGACGAACACAAAAAGAAAAAGAAGAAAGAAAATAAAAGGAAGCGAAAGCGCGAATAGCACGATATAATTAAACCCTGTAGATTATATAATCTACAGGGTTTTTGTGTATTACAATATTCTGATACAGTTTGATACTATTTTTCTATTTACAGGTGATAGCATGTATGTTATTATATGCTCACAAAATGAATGGAAATGGATCCATCCATTGAATACGCAATGAGGTACATTATGACAGCATTTGCTAACTTAGATAGACATTTTAATAGTGTCATTAAGTATTACCTTGACCGCGGGTTTTGCATTCCTGCTTCAAATCAAAGATCCTCCCTACAAGGCGCTATCACATACGTAGACCTAAAGCATCCAAAAGATAAGAGACATATAGTTCGTGTATGGCTAACTAAAGACTGTAGAAGACAACAAATAGCTGACGATACATATTACTATGCTAATTACATAGACATCACTGCTAAGACATACACTATACCATATAAAGGATGCATTGATTTCTCAATAAATGAAGGTCTTGTTATGTCACATAATAGATTCTATGTTATAAAGAGTTCATGTGCTTATACAGATAGTCTTGATGAGTTGATTAGCATTCATAAATTGCAGATAAATAGACGTGGGCTTAATGTCATCCCAGTCGAATCACTAGAGCACAATAATCACAGAAAAGAGTTCACTATCAGAGAAGTATCACCTAACATGGTTGATTATCTAATGAAAAGAATTAATGCGGTTCATGGATTCAAACGTGCGACAGCAAGTTGTGTAGATAGTATTTCATTACAAAGATTCCATACATTAGAAGGTAATTATTATGTGCGTGGATTCGTTCAATTCACATTTAATGGCCATTCTGGCAGTATAATTATATGATACAAACTGATACAAAATAGTCTAATTTTTCAGAATTTTTCTATTTACAGACAGTAGCGATTATGTTATTATGTGTCTATCAAATGAACAAATAGAGATTCATTTGATACTCTTTGTCAATTTGAATTTTTGTAAAAATAATGAAAATTCTTGTTGACAAGATCTCAAAAATGAGTTAATATGTACTCATAAATTAAACGGAAAGGGTCCGTTTAATGAACTCAAACAAGGAAACTTGCACATGATTACAACGAAACTTCTTGATCGCTGCTGCAACAAAGAGTTCACGATTGCAGAAATCCTTGCAGATTGGGTTGGGGTTTATGAAGATCAAGTAATTGATTATTTCTTGTCATTTACTGATCATAGATACTGGAAAACTTCAGATATTGAAATATGGGCTGACGAAAATAAAATGCACTTCAATGATCTTGCAGAACATCTTCGTAAAGTCAAGGACTGTTTCGGAGACTTCTCTTATGACACTCCCGTGAAAATCACAGACGATCTTGAAGAGACTATGTGTCATTTGAATATAGGTGATGGGATCATTCTCAATTTCAAATATATGCTTAATGTCCCTGATGCAGATGCAGTGTATAATGAAGACACACATTGTTGGGAATATCCAGAAGACATGAAATAACCTTATTACAAATAAATATCGCTATGAAGTTCAGAGCGATATTTATAAAGTCATCTTCATCTCTATTCGTAATATGACATTATAGCTCAGACTGATAGAGCTGGAGATTTAATCTCTGTAAGTTGCACATTAAACAAAAGAGGAGTAAACATGTCGTTCACGAAAACCTGCAAGATATGTGGAAGTACGTTTGAATCCGATTCTCGCAATACTATATATTGCTCTGAAAAGTGTGCCAAACGCGGAGCAAAGAAAGCATATCGTGCTCGTAAGATGAAGCATGTAAATGCAGTGCGACGTGGAGATGAGCAAGAGATAGAAAATTTGATTACAGCCGCGAGACGATTGTCACGAGATATTGCACAGCTATGCCTCCATAAGGTCTGCAGTTGCACTGATAAAGACCATGTTTGCGAGGGGTCTTTAGTCGTCCATCACAAGGATCATTGCGTATGGAATAACTCCCCACAAAATTTACAGTGGCTATGTGAAAAAGCACATAGAGAGATTCATAACAGCGAAGAAGATTGCAGCATTATTGATGAAATGAAAGCATATATAACAATACGAAAACAAGCAGAGATTAGACAACGAAATAAAGAAAAGCAAATGAAAGAAAATAACTCTTTACAAGAATAGAGTTATGTGTTATAAACAACTCATAAATTAAAGGAAATAGTTCCTTTAATAACATAGGAGATAAAACGATGGCCGTTTACACTATTGATCAACTTCGTACTCTTTGCTCTGAATGTGAAGATCTGTATAGCATTTTGCGTCACTACACTGGATGCGAAAAATACAATGACATTATAGCTGAACTTAAATGTAATGATACTCTATGGTCGATGGCGGATCAGAATGACACTGATGAAGATACAATGCTTGAATGGATTGACTCACATATTAGTTCATCTGTTGAGTGTAGAATATTTCAAGAACACGGCCCTGCAGGTAGTTGGCCCGTTGTAGAAATTAAGTGTCTCGACATGGTATTTTATCTTGATTGGGTATTAGACACGGAGGAGTAACATGGGTCTTGATGTCTACTTCATTCGTAAATCTACATACAAACGTGTTCAAGACACTTCTAACAATGTTATTGAGAAGTTAGGTTGTTTGACTAATAAGAATCTGATAACAGTTATTGAAGATCTCTATAATCATGCTGTAGCAAATAATCTTGACTTTGAAGAATGTCTATCAAATGCAATTGTTGAGTATCTTAAAGATAATAGTAACACATACAATGAGTACGAAGGCAATGAGGTAGCATACTTTAGAAATCTATGGTGGATATTAGACCATTTCAATTATGGTGATGAGAATTATGGAAAAGATGTAGAGATTACGAAACCACAAGTTGAAGAACTTGTGTCTATGTCTAAGAAACTTATCTTAACGGTTGAAAAGCATTTTACTGATAAAGGCATTGAGATAGACAATTCTCCATTAGACTATAAAGGAAATACCGCTAGATTTGGCGGTGATAGATTAAAGTATCTTACATTTAAGAATGCTGTGTTTACTGACACTTTAGTTTGTGAAGCGGACGATATTTGTGCAGATGCTTTAAACTCTAAAGACCATTACCTGTTCTATAAAGTATGCGAGATATATATACAATTTAAGGAGATACTTGAAGCAACAGACTGGAGCAGTCAAAAGATTTATTTGAATGCTGATTGGTAATTGACGCGTAAGCTGCTAGTATAATACTAGCAGCTGTAGTTATATATTTGCCATAGCAAATTTTCTATTGACAGATTATATAAAATAGTATATAATTTATAGTCAATTTTATCTGATACAGATTGATACAAAATAGTCTAATTTTTCAGAATTTTTCTGTTGACAGACAGTAGCAATTATGTTACTATGTACTCATAAAATGAATGGAACAAATAAACTCCATTCATTGCCTTTGAAAGTTAAACAAGAAAATTCAAAAATAATGAAAATTCTTGTTGACATGCAAAACAAAACGTGTTATAAATAACTCATAAAATGAATGGAAATGGATCCATTCATTAAACACACAAAGGAGACACTGACATGACGAACATCGCCAACGCACTTGTTATTAACACTGGTCTCAATGATTCTGCTAGTCTGAATGTTCTTAAAAGCACTCTTGGTCAGTTGTCTGACGGTATTTGGGAAAACAGTCGCAAAGCTGAACGTTATTGGCCGTTCGCAAATGCGGAAATGGTTGACGGTAATGTCTGTATCGTTATAAGCAAAGAGTACAGCAAACGCTACGGATCCGGTAAAAATTCATGGGGTTACAGTAACGGATTTATTTATGATTTAGCTATGGATGAAGCTAAGATCAAAAATTACTTCTCCCGCAAAGTGGCTGAGGTTGTTCGTCAGGAGGCAAAAGACAATCCTAACCGCGGAATCAAATGCACCTCGAAATGTGAAGTGGCACTCGATTACATGTCTGATTATGAAAATGACGAAAACGAGATCCGTGCTTGCGACGCTTACAAAGTGTACAAAGCACTGAAGGTTGCATAAACAAATAAGGCATGAAATTTACCACATTATGCACTTCACTATAAAGGAGCTCAAATATGTACAATCTGGTCGGTGTCGATGGAAACGCATTCTCCATTATGGGTTATGTTTTAGGTGCTATGCGACGTTGTAAATTTACTAGAGATGAGATGGATGCTTACAAGAAAGATGCAATGTCTAGTGATTATGATCATCTGTTGGCAGTAAGTGTAGAGATGATAGATCGTTGCAATGACAAATGTGCTAAGTAACCGCAAACATCACTAACACAGGAGTAAAACACATGTCATTCTTGAAGAAATCATTTACGTTCGATAAGGTTGCATACACGTCTTCACGTCGAGTTAATCTCCCTGTTATTGAAATGGAGCTTCGCTACAAAGACGAAGATTATAATAAGCCCGAACTTTCAATTTGTGGTGAACTGTGGAATGCTACTCACACTGATATCGTTATGGGTGGGCAATGTCTTGATGAACTTGCACAGTTTGAGTCGCTTAATTCTAATCCTCTGTTTAACAAATTATACAGACTGTGGTCGCTGTATCATCTAAATGGATGTCATTGCGGTACTGAAAAGCAAGAAGACGCAATTAGAAATGCTAAGATATCTGGCAAAAAGATCTTCAACTATGACGATCAGTGCAAATACCTTGAAAGTGTTGGACTGCTAGTCGATAATGGATACAGATACGGATCTGCATGGCTGTGTCGTGAAATCCCAGAAAACGATCTTGAAGAAATCACTTCCCTTCTCGCTGACTAATAAAAGGAGTATAACATGAGCACTCGTTCTAACATTATAGTTGTTAAGTCTGATGGCACTCTTGATCAGTTCTACCATCATTGCGACGGGTATCTCTACGGAGTTGGCGAAGAACTTCGAAAGAAAATGATTTACTCAATTGGGATGAATCATTTTATTAAAGACGTTCCGCCAGAGGATATCTTAGATGGCGAACTGATGGATACTAGCGGTTATGAATACGAGCACGATCTGTCGCTAAATGGATGCAATTCACTTCACACGGATATTGAGTATCTCTACATTATTAAAGACTGTAATCTCTATTATGTACATGCATGGGGTCTTTATGAAAAAGTAAATACAAACAGTGAGTTGATTGATTTCGTTTGCAAAGATGAGAATCTGTTGCCACTCGATAAACCTATTAAGCGAGGTGATAATCGATGACGTACAAACATGACATGCTCTATTATGGCGGTGACGTAATATGTATTATTAATCGTATTACAAAATCTAATCCTGTGCTAGATAGAGGAGGCGTTTATATCTGGGTAAACAATAACCATGTCATATATCTTAATGTAAATGAGAATGATCATAGAGGTTCTTTAGAGATTCATTATAATGGGTGCTTTGTATCACAGATAGATTATAATGGTATTTTAGATCTTAATAGTGATTCTACTGATTGCGTATTTAATGCAGAAAAGGTGAGATCTTATTTAATAGCATACATTAACTCAGTCAATATCAGTAACTATTTAGGAGGAATGAAATATGAATGAGAATCTCACATTGACTAATCTTGTCGAACTGTCGCGTCATTTGTCGGAAGCAATCGAGTCGAAGTATAAAGACATTTGCGAAATTGAGATGACTATCGAGGATCTAAATAAAAAGAAAAAGTCGATTGTTCGTTCTATGGAGTATGACGCGAAGTATCTTCGTATGATTGCACAGACAAAGTTCTTTAGAGATAACGTTACTGAAACTCATCTTAGGGATTTAGACGAAGCAATTAACGGAGTTGATGATCTTGTTAAGATGGTAAATGACAATCATGCACTAACAGATAGTCTAGATTAGACAATGGGATTCAATTCATATTTCTATAGAAAGAAAAAATGTTGTAATTTAGAAAACATTACAACAAATGAGTGGGATTACGTAATAGACGATCTTGATAGCTATTCTAACAAATTGATCAATGAATTAAGACTGTATGCAGATAATCATGGATGCTCTTTAAAAGAATGTGTGTTCACGGCTATACAAGAATTTCTAAATAATCATTATGACACACAAGGTAAACTACTCGCATATTTTAGAAAGTTCTATTTCCTAAATGAGTTTTTGAGTTACAAAGGTGCATGGTATGCAAAAGATATGGAACTATCAAAAGATGCTTGTATAGCATTGTGTGACAAAGCAAAAGAATGTTTAGATGAATGCAATAGTGCTGACATCGATGAGATAGACTCTATATGCAAATCATACTTCTATATTGAAGGTAATAATTATAGCCAATGCATGTATCTGTTTGATAAGATAAAATTATTGTTTAACACAATGAATGATGCAATAAATAACACTGATTGGGATAACGAAGTAATAGTTTATAGAGCTGATTGGTAATTCCTTACAATATGGAGATCGTATATGCTAAACAAAGAACTCGCAGAGAAGTTCCTTAAATCAGAGACCAAAAAGTCAAAGGTTAATACTATACGCGAATACTTTTCACATACATTAGAAGTTGATAACGATGATAGTTCAATTCTATACAGTATGCAGAATGACATTTATGATACGGTAGAAGAATGGGCAAGCAATAACGATCTTCCATGCAATGACATGATAGACTTCATTATGAAGCATCTTGATGATAAAGTTAATTGCATTATTGAGATTGACAGCAACTACGTAACTGACATAAAAGAATGGCCTATTAGTAATAGCAAATATACAGAATGCAAGTTCACTGGTAGCATACACATTGACAGTTACTTTCTTGACATGGGTACTTGGTACAATGACAAATTTATATAGAAGGTATTATTATGAAAGTAAAGGATCTAATAAATCTTCTATCAAACTATAACAATGAGCTTGACATTGTCGTATGTGATGCATCTAGTTCATACGATGAAGACATGGATTTGTTTATAGGTGATGACATAAAAGCATACCCATGTACTAGAAGCGGCACAAATGATATTACATACACAAGTACTAACGATGGTGCGACATGCCTGGCACTATCAGTTTCGGATTTCTATCTTGATCCATATATTTAATGCAGCATGCGTATAGATTATATAATCTATACGCACTTTTTAGTATATATACTATTGACAGATCTTACAATTTATAGTATGTTATATAGCTAATTTTATCTGATACAGACTGATACAAAATAGTCTAATTTTTCAGAATTTTTCTATTTACAGATGGTAGCATATATGTTATTATGTGTCCATCAAATGGATGGAATGGATTCATTTGATACTCTTTGTCAATTTGAATTTTTGTTAAAATAATGAAAATTCTTGTTGACAGATTCCAAAAACTATGTTACTATGTATTCATAAAATGAATGGAACTGGGTCCATTCAATAACAAAGGAGATAATAATGCAAGTACGAGATTTGGTTGCTTTCCTTCAGGGTTTGGATCAGGATGCTGAAGTTTCGTTGGAAGCCTTTGGGTATGACGAACATCTTGAGTCTGATTGCTTCCAAATTGACGACGGTGTTTTGCATGTAGATTTAGCAGATTTCGTTGATTCAGTCGATGATTTCCGTGAAGTTTGTGCTGCCCTTTAATAAATGAAGGATACATGAAATGAGATATTATGTCATAAAGAAAAATGTAAACAGCGAATATCTCTTGTCTGATAAGAATGAAATTATTATGCAGTCTGACGTAAATGAGAATGCATGTTGGATTACATTCATTGATGAAGTATTGAATAGAAAGTCAAAATCAGATAAGTTCGTTTTATGTGAGAAGCCCGACAATAGTAAAAAGTACATTCACATCTTGTGTGAACAATAGGAGACTACTGATATGGCAACTTACACGATTCTTAATAGCATGTATGAAGAGATCTGTAAAAAGATTAAACATATCACGAAAAAGTGCGAGAAGAATCATATTGACTACACGTTCAATGTAAGTGAGCCGTATAATAAATTAGTTACAATAAATGGAAAGACTTTTGAAGTATGTCTTGTTGACTTGGATCTTGACGTAATATTTAAGTTCAATGGATGGAAGTCGCTAGGATTAGTACAAAGAAAAGACGGTATTGTTCAATGTTACTTTGATGACTCATCATTAATCAAACAATACAAAGATACTGATTTCCATTGTGATCACTGCAATAAGAAAGTACGTCGCAACTCTGTAGTTATATTAGAGCATGATAATGGAGATAGAAAGATTGTTGGTACTTCATGTGTAAAAGAGTTTACCTCAGGATTAGACGGTAACCTTATTGCTGAAGTGAATGATTATTTATCCATACTTAAACAAAAATGCAATGCTACTGATGAGGTATTGAGAGGTGATCTTAGCGCACATGACTATATTGAGTCACAATGTGTTAGAACATATAATGTAGTTGACATTGTATCAGCAGCAAAACGAATTATCGATAGATACGGATTTGAGCCATCTAGCAGTATGAATGCTACTTGGAAATATATAATGGATGAGTATGACAGAACTAAAGTTGAAGATGAATCAACAGATGCAGTAGAGTGGATTAAATCATTATCTGAAGATGAGACTACTAAATCAAGTTACTTGTTTAATCTTAAACAAATCATAGATGCAGGATATTGCACAGCAAGACATTTCGGGTTCCTTGCTTCGCTTATTCCATCATATCGCAAGAGTGAGTATAAAAGATTGCTTGACATTAAGAACTCAAACAAAAAAGAAAGCGAATATGTTGGCAATGTAGGAGATAAGATCTCCTTAAAAGTAACTTATGTAAATACTTATACGTACAATACCAGATTCGGTTCTTCTAACATTCATCTGTTTGTAGATGATAATGGTAACATCTTCAAATGGTCTACTGGAAGCAGATTAGAGTTCACTATAAAAGATCCTTACTCCAGCTATTCACAATGGCATTATCTTGACAAAGGTGCTACTATTCAATTATCTGGAAAGATAAAAGACCATAATGAGTACAATAAGCAAAAGCAAACAGTCTTGACAAGATGCAAATACGAAGTGCTTGAATCAAAAGAAAGGAATGAAAAGATTAGCGAATTAGAAGAGTATAATAAGAATGGAAACAAGTATAGTGTAGATGAAGATCTCCATGCAATTATGGATGATTGGGAGTACAGTGCATAGTTTATATAATAAAGAATTTTTGTATTGACAGAAGAACTTTTCTATGATATATAATTAGTCCTAAATTTGACTGATGTAAATCATATAAATTCTGATACAGTTCTGATACAATTTTACTGAAAAATTCTTTATTTTTCTATTGACTGGATCATAGTATTGTGATACTATATTGCCATAATTGATGGAACGAGTGGATCTATCAATTATGGGTTGACATGACAGAAAATAAAAATCAATGGATACGAAAAATCCATTGACAACTGTCAAACAAAGTGATATAACATACTCATAAAATGAATGGAAATGGATCCATTCATTAAATGCACAAAGGAGATATGATATGCGTAAAACGTTCGAAGCTGCCGCCGATTTCAAAGGTGCTCGTATTGCTGCTAATGAAATTGCAGAAGAGTTCGCAAATATCTCAAACAAGAAACTTCGTCATATTAAGCATCCTGAAATTGATAGTCCTATGTACGGATGGACGGATATCAAGGAAGGGTTGCCTAAAGATGATGAAAACGCTCGTTATGTGTTTGTTTATAAAGTAAACTCTTATGAGGAAATCTTTGTTTATCCTTCAAGCAAAAAGGTTACTGTATGGCACTCGCTGACTAAAAAGAACAGTGATGAAGGTGCAGTCAATCCGCGTAACGGAAAATGCCGTTGGGTTGATGGAACGTTTGAAGGTGCCTGTACGATGTCCGCATGGAAGAAATTCTTTGCTGCATAGGAGGTAAATAATGAATAAGAACAATCCTCTGTATGAACATGCTGATAAACTGAATGAGTATGGTTGTAAACTTGTTAAGAACTTCATGCACTCTAAAGAGTATTCTGATTTACGCTCTAAAGTCAATGATCTAGACAAAGAGATTGAACAGTTACATATAGAATATGAAAGAAAGTTTAGAGAGCTTCACGCTGCAAAACGTAACATAGAGATTAATGAAATACCTAAAGCAAAAGACGAATATGTAAGAGAACATATTGAAAGTTACAAAATGCATCTTAGAACAAAAGATGCAGAGAATCACATTGAAGCCTATGTGGAGGTATTACATGAGTTACAGTAATATGCGCAACGGTTACCATCTGAATAGTGGTAATAAAGATACAAAGTATGTAAAAGTTCTTAACATATTACTGTACGCAATGATCTTTAATGGATCAGGAATTAGTAAATCCAATGTGCATAAGATAATGAAGTGGAGTACAAATAATGGTAATCGTTCTGCAATGTGGGCTGAACTTAGTCGTATAGGTTACACTAAATATAATCCAAAAAGTCGCATGTGGGATATAACGCACAAAGGTATGAATTATCTTTGCGATAATAATCTTTTAATTTGCTATAATCATATATGCGAAGTATTGCCGGACGTAGAGTACTTCAAACAGATTATTACGAATCAATAGAGTACTTAAGGAGGTCAGGTATGAATCTGAAAATATTTGCAAAAACTGTTGAGCAGGAAGTCCATGATCAGTTAAAACAGCTGATGTCAGTTGACGTCTTTAAAGATGCAAAAGTTCGGATCATGCCTGATACTCATGCAGGTAAAGGATGCGTTATTGGGTTTACTGCAAACCTTGGAGATAAGGTAGTTCCGAACTTAGTCGGATCCGACGTTGGATGCGGAGTGTATGTAGTCAACATGGGTAAATTGCATTTGTCAGATGAACAGTTAGCAGAGTTGGATAAATTTATACATGAGAATGTTCCTGCCGGAATGTCAGTGAATAATGACAATCGCTGCATAGGGTTTGACAAATTAAACGAATTGCGTATGCAGTCTGCATTGCGAAACATAGATCACTTACATCGATCAGTTGGATCACTTGGCGGAGGTAATCATTTTATCTCTATTGAATGCGCTTCAAACGGAGATGCTTATCTGATTATACACACCGGATCTCGTAATTTGGGACAGCAGGTATGTCGTTATTATCAGGCAATGGCAATTGAAGATTGCAACGTTAAATCTGAAGAAGTAAAGGCTAAATCTGAACAACTGATTGCTGAATATAAAGCGTCTTTACGTCATAAAGAGATTAAAGATGCTATTCGCGAATTGCGAGCAAAGTTTGCTCTATCGAAAAAGATTCCTGATGATCTGTGCTATTTAGAAGGTGCTCATCGTGAGGCCTATCTGCATGACATGAAAATCTGTCAGGAATACGCAGTTAAGAATCGTGAAGAGATTGCACAGCGGATATTGGGATTCTTAAAAATTGTACCTGTTGAAACGTTCCACACTGTTCATAACTATATCGACTTTGAAGATAACATAATTCGCAAAGGTGCTATACGATGCAACAAAGGCGAGAAAGTGATAATCCCGTTAAACATGAAAG